>Ga0070717_10000952_pt1 | contig 19283 bp, 14 predicted proteins | sample LARL113metaG_FD_71366 | JGI IMG/M metagenome (GOLD analysis project Ga0070717, IMG submission 71366) | Corn, switchgrass and miscanthus rhizosphere microbial communities from Kellogg Biological Station, Michigan, USA - LAR L11-3 metaG | ecosystem: Host-associated > Plants > Roots > Rhizosphere ... | reverse complement strand
GCGGCTTATTGCAAGCATGCTCTTCGGAGTAAAGCCCGATGATCCCGCGGCGCTTGCGCTTGCTGCATTTGCCCTTTGCGGGGTGAGCCTTGCCGCGGCCTATATCCCCGCGCGCCGTGCGGCGAAGGTGGATCCACTCGTTGCGTTGCGGTACGAATGAGGACCCTCACGCTCGGCCATGCAAACCGTACTTCTATTCAAGAACAGAGGATCCCTACGAACTGTGAGGCAGGAAAACGTCCACTTTTGTATTCGTGAGGCGACGGTTGCGCTACCTGGTCGTCTTTGATTCGACCGCGATTGTATCTCGGCAATTCAGGACTTGCTCGTCCCGCAAAAGCACACAAGAATTCCAGAACCCAGAACGTGCCAGCTAATTGAGCGCCGTGATCGCAACGTGATGTCCTCGGCTCGGCTGGTGTGATAGCGAGCCCAGTCTCGGAATCCGAGTTCCTTCATCGATGCATTACGTTCTGCACATAACCTCGTCGGCATACATTCATGGGCAGTAACGTTTGCAGCCTGATCCTCGTCGCTTCAGGACTTATGCTTCGGAGTCCTGGTATCCAGTATTGAAATCATCGGTCGAGCTCCTGGCGGGACTGCGATTTGTCCTGACAGAACAATCTTCCTCGCGGGCACTTCTTTTCCGTAGATTTTCCGATTGGCGCCATTGTCGGGACGAATCGTGGATCCTTCGAGTGCCACGCCTACGAACGCGCCGCGAGAGCGAGAATAGCTTAAGATGTCTGCACGTAAGGTGGCGTCCGTCTCTGCTGAGACACTGCGCCCGACGGGGCCTGCCGCAACCGACGCATCTGCACCGAGCTTCACTTTGCTCGTGAGAATTCCGCTCGCACCGCGATCATTCATTACCAACAGTACAAAATCCGTCGCCTCCCCACCGATTTGGAGGCCAAAGCTGCCGCCCTCGAGAGCCATCATGGTAGGCGCTCCCCACGATCCTCTGAAATCCGCACCTTTGCGACAGGACATTGCACCTCGCCCGTAACTTCCACCCACGATGAACGCGGCCTTCAAAACAGACGGAAAGACGACCACACAATCTGCGTTGTCGAGCAGGTCCTGGGGGATGTCGTCGGGAACATCCAGAATTTCTTTCAACACAGTGCCGCTATTCAGTAAGCGGTTCTCGTCTTTTTCTTCCGGATCAGCTGCGGAAGCTGAAGAGAAAAAACTGGTCAGAACAAACAGCATGGTTATCGCGTAACAAATTGGTCTCTTCATCAGCCTCTGCTTGTGCGGTTTCACCGCACTTCCTCCGTAATCTCTATTTTCATAGGCCGACGACTGCACCACTGCACTGTTCCATGCGACCCATGCGGTACGCGCTGCCGTTTGGTGCTCTCGTTTAACGCATGCAAGGCGCTAGCCAAACTGCGGCTGAACCGGGACAACAGGTGGAAGTTATCAATTGCAGAGAAACCGAGACCGTGGAGATCGTTACTTCAACAGTCCTACCGGAGCCAATGTCTGCAGTTCGACACATGTCATCCCGTGGTCACGGCTTTTTTGACAATGCGACCAAATCGCGCGGTCCGATGCAGAATCCCGCGGATGTCCGGGGACACATCAAGGGCTGTAGCTTCATTTGAACGCAACCCGGCCGCAGTTGGTCACTCGATTGGCGAGAGTCAGTTCAAAGACCGCGTTTGGCACATTTCGTGCATTAGCAGCACCAGAATCTGAACACAGAGAAAGAGTAAACGAAAATGAAAACGTTCTTTATTCGTATGATGTATATGTGTGAACTGGTGAAGAGGAGAACTCTCGCCATCTTGATCGCAGTTATACTCCGAATCATCTCGCCGCTGGCGTTCGCCGATGGTGGCACCTGGTCTCTAGACTCTGCTAGTTCCAGCGCGCGGTTGTATCACGGTTCGGCGGCAAATCCAGAGTCCGCGAACACAGGTGTCGCGCGTGTGACCGGGAACGTGAAGGTTGACACAAACGATCTAGACAACTCGGTCTTCGATCTCAGTATTTCCCCAGCGGATGAGCAGTGGGGGCACGTACTCAGTGCTGAGGGCACTTTGCCAGCTGGCTACGTTCCTGACGCGACCGATCACACCCTGCTGACGTTCCACTCCAAGCGCATTCTCCGCATGAGGAACGGGAAATTGCAAGTTATCGGGGATCTGACATTGACGCGCGTGGAACGCAGCGTGACCCTCACGCCGAGTGAAGTCTATGCCGGACCGGTCTACGGTGGTCCTGTCATCCGTACGGAAACTCGCGAAGTTAGCTTTCTATTCCCAAACTTGAGCGCCGGACTTTCGTCGGGATCTTTGACTCCAGTAGCCATACAAAAAAAGGGCGCTCTGGACCTTTCGGCATCGGCCCGGGTCAGCCATGAGGATTTTCCTGAACTACTGACTGCGATACAAGCTGCGAATTGGCCGGCTGTCGTAAAGGATGAACAGTGTCAGACGCAATCTGCGATTGGTGGTGAGGGTTACGAAGGGCCCGTGTGCACCGGAACTGTGATTGCGATGACTCACCACGACAACTGTCAGATAACAACGTCGGTTGGAGGGGAAGGCTACAGCGGACCCGTATGTACCCCGCCGGCGGGCAACGAGACGACGATCGCTCTGGACCTGAAGCTTCTTCGCACCGGTTCCGAGCCGGCAACAGCAACCCTTTCGGGGAACGCCGCAACTCGCTGAGTGTTAACACTGGAGTGCGATGTGTCAGTGCATCGACACCCGCACTCCTTTCGTTTGCAACTCACACGCGCAGGGAAGTACGCATACAAATGGCATGTTTTGGGCCCTCGCGGGCATTCGATCGGCGCCGCCCAGTCGGGCAACATTCCTCTGGATATAAAGTCCACCCTCATATTCACAAAGTCCATGTGGACAGAACTGCAATTCTATTGTTTAAGGAACGAAGGAGGGGGACGAGCATGAAAGTCGGAATTGTTGGAACTGGCGCGGTTGGTTCGGCGTGCCTTTTGTCTGTGGTTGTGCGTGGAAGTGCGAGCGAGGTCGATCTGGTCAACCGGCACCGCAAGCGGGCCCAGGGCGTCGTGACGGATGAGGGCTTCTGTGCGAACTGCTGCAGGACCCGCAGGTCCGAGCATGAGCAGAACCCATATGCAACCGTAAGAGCTCGATTTCGCACGGACAGTGACACTACCTTCCCCAGGAAGACGAAGCCGATTTGGGCTGTAAGTCCGAAGAAAAGGTGGATCCAGCGTAGCCCGCGGCTACGAGCAGAACGCTCAAGACTATCAGCAGACAAACAGCACATGCGAATGCCCAGGGCAGGCCTACCGTGAACGCTTCAAGGTTCAGACTGTCCGGGCGCATGAGTTTCCTTTCTACGTCGTCAGTTGCGTTACTTCCGGAGGATGACGCGATAGCTGGTAGTTCAATTACTGGGAAAGATTTTGACTTCATGCATGTTCTCCTTGCCGGATGAACTCTCCGCAAAACCAGTTCCAGATCTCCACCGGCAGCATTCAGTTCAAAGCGGCCTTGTTCAATACAAAAGGTAAAAAAAGCCCCGCGGGTTACTGGGCAGGGCTGTTCGCCAAAGAACGCGAAAACTTGGAGCCTACGAGACTGGGTGAGGAAACTACATTCCACTCTGCTCAAAGACCAATGATTCTTTGTTATGACTGAAGTCGATCTCCGTGAGCGTTTTTGTGTTGGCACTAGTTGTGTCAGTGACGATGTCGTCCTGAGTCACGTGGGGGTCATTCGTCTTCAATGTTCCCGGCGCCGTGGCAATAGTTTTTCCATCGCGCACGAAATTCACCTGTACCTCTGGGCCGGTTCCTTGCCACTCAAGCTTGTAGTTGCCTGGCTTTAGTTGCGTGCCACCGACCTGTACGGAATCCGAAATCTCAACCGAGTGCTGATTCTTGTCCCGCGCCATAGCGCTCACTGTGGACAGTAGGGCGATCATCGATAATAGCGCTGTGTACTTAATTTGTTTCATCGAACGTATTCTCCTTTGAATAGCTAAGCGCAGTTCTCACCCTGACGGGAGAAGACTGCTAACTCAGAGATTGTGTGTCTTTTCCAATAGATGCAGATCGATCGATCTAAGGTTCATTTATGATCGTTTCGCCATGTAACTATTAGTAAATCTTCGTAATCATTATTGAATCGCCTTGCAGAGAAGTTCTGCCCGCGTGTCAGCAGATCGACAGTGTGTTCTTCTAACGATAGAGGACATCGATTTCGTTATCTTGGTTACTAGGAGTATTTCGGATTGTGCAGCTTAGCCTTTTGCGCCACGCGCTTTAGCGCGCGATGCAGCGTTTGGTCGAGCGCGATCTTGACGTTTTCATATTCGACTTGGAACAGGTGGCCCCGCTTGTGCTCCAATTCAATCTGGAAAAGCTCCTCCCTGATTCCATTCATCAGTATGGATCCTGCCGCGACAGGTACCCGCGTTTCTTCCAAAAGCATTTTTCGTGCCGAGATGCCGGGCTAAAGATAGAAATAACGTCGGAATGGCACCGTCGAGACATGGCTGCTCTAATGATCGCAGACGCAGATTGCGAAGCTGACCTCATTCGGTCTAAGTCGAGCAGCGATTCAGTGCCTATTTGCTAGGCATTCCATAATGCTTGCACTTATGACAGTTAGGATCAGCGCCATACCGATGATGATCGCTGCCCAATTGATGACCTGGGCCGTGACGATGGCTCGCCTTCCGATTCTTGTATCCATAAGCTGCATGTCAGCGGGGAAGCATTTTGGGGGCCATGGGATCGACTCCAATTGTCCGCTTTCGAGCGCAACCCATCTCAGTTGCACTGACCACCGGTTGACAGATCTGTCGAAATGGGGACGCCTACCGACGCAATGGGGTGGCCGATCGGATATCGATCTAAAGATCCGATCAAACTCGCAATAATGACCGAGCGGTTCGGCGCTTTGCTTCCCGCACCGTAGGACAAAACTAATGTTTCCCAACAATCTAACGCATTCGGGTCCGTGCTCGGTCTCAAAATTGCCGGATGTCCAGGGGTCGAGATCATGGGTAGGAACCAACGATGAGAATGCTGAAATTAGCTTTTGCCTTGGCAGCCGTAGGCGTGATTCTTGGACAAGTGGAGGCCGAGCATCGCGCCGCCAGCAAATCGAGAAATCAGGCACTGCCATTTTTCTTCAATTCAGAACCTGCACAACTGTTGGTGCGGGCTTGTGGAGACTGCCACTCAAATCACACTGAGTGGCCCTGGTACAGTCATGTTGCGCCGTTCTCCTGGTGGATCACACGGCACGTGCACGAGGGCAGGGAAAAGCTGGACTTCTCCGAGTGGGAAACCTATTCGGCGTGGCAAAGGCATAACAAAATGGATTCCATGTGCGGACTCATATCGACGGGCAGGATGCCGCCGCGCTCGTACACTGCAATGCATCCACAAGCAAAACTCACTGAAGTCGAAAAGAAAGCAGTCTGTGACTGGATTGAGCAAGAGACGATTGGCGCAATCAGATAATATGGGCATGAAGCCGATTGTTACTGACCCGTAGGATATGCAGCCATGCACCAAAGATTGTGCAGGCAATATGCCATCGGTAACATTTCGGGGGACGCTCCTGCCTGATGCTAAGATACCGCTTCGAAACCAGCGATCTCTTCCATCCGACGCAACACAGCCGAGAAGTCCTTTTCTTCGTCGACAGCCAATTCCTCGGAGTTTACATAAAACGCAGCTTCAGTCGCAGGCATGGAGACATGCTCTTTTGCCGCCGCCTTCAGGATCAGTTCAAAATCTTTATTCATCAGGCGCAGTGGGAATTGCGGGCTGTAGTCGTTCACCGCTGCTCTCGCCAGCTTTCCCACGTGAGCTGGCGCGATTACCGCCGTTTTTGACAAAACCTCGAGCAGCCTATCACGATCAAGGCCAGCTTTCTCCCCCAGGACCACAGCCTCCGCAATCGCCTGCATCCCAACTCCCAACAGGGTGTTGACGACCAACTTCATCGCCGTTCCTGAACCAGAATCGCCCAGGAGAAAATACTGCTTTGCGATGATCTCAAATATCGGCTGGGCGGCACGAAACAGTTCGCCGTTGCCCCCTGCCAGAAGCGTCAGAGCGCCTTGCTCGGCGGCTGGAGTGCTGCCAGAGATGGCGACGTCCAACACTTCGATGCCACGTCGCGCCCCAAGACCATGCAACTCGCGAGACGTATCTGGCGAGATGGTGCTCATCTCAATCGCCACGGATCCCGGTTGCGCATTGGAAAAGACTCCCTCCGCTTCTGTATACACGCTGCGAACTGCCTCATCGTTGGTCAGGCAAGAGAGAACCACATCGACCGTGCTCGCCAGTTCTTGAATGTTCTTCGCAACAATGCCACCCTGTGTAGCGATGGTCGCCGCGTTAGCGAGATTCTTGTCGTATATGAACAATTTGTAACCGTGACCGAGCAGCCCCTGCGCGATACGGCTTCCCATGTTTCCCAAGCCAATGAACCCGAGTTTTACCCGATCGGTTGTAAGAGTTTTCATAAGGTCTCCGTTGTACTTGAAGCGTGTCTTCCGCTAAATGGTCGCTGTCGCTGATCCGAAAGCCTGACCGCATTCTCAACATCACGGCCGCGCGAGCGCAACGGCCGGAAAGACGCCCAAGATACGAAGCGATGCGGAGGGAGAAGCGAAGTGAGAAGAGAAAACAAAAACTATCAATCATCATGCTTGCTCCTCTCACCGTCGCTTCTTGGGCGTGTTGCTCTCTTACGAGCACATACCCTTCCAAACCACCTCTTGATGATCATCGACAATGACTCGTAGGTTCAGCGGATTAGGCGAACAAACGGATGTCCGTGTACATGAGGAGTAGAAAATACCGACACTAGTGTCGCTGTGTCGACTCTTCATACGGCCGCTTTCTCTGAGGGGAATACATTCCGTTTGCCACAAATCACGAACTTTAGGTAACGAACGCAAAAAAGGCGGCCCTGAACGGGCCGCCCAACAGGAACAGTGCGAAATCAGAAGGTGAGACTTCCCTTGAACTGAATCAGTCGAGGGGAGGCATCGCCACCCAGGAACGAACCCAGGATGCTGGTTGGAGTGTTAACCGTCCTAATGATCTGGCCAAAATTCGGGTTGGAGATATCGCCGACGGGTTGGTCGAAGTTGGGGTGGTTGAATAGATTGAAGAATTGAGCTCCAACGCCGAGCCGTGCCGCTTCCCAGTGCGGGACCCTGAAATTCTTCATGACCGTGAAATCGGTGTCGAAGTATTTCGGTCCATAAACCTGATTGCGTCGCTGGATACCAAAGCCAGTGCTGGCCGCCGTGAACATTGCATTGGTGAGACATGGGGTCTTGACCGCAGTGGAACCACAGGACGACGGCGCGCCGCCAAGGTAGTTAGCAAAGACGAACGCACCCACACCGCTCAGGTTTCCGCCATAATTGTTGGCGGCCAGGGTGCCCGTTTCGTTCCCATCCACAACCGTGAATGGCAAACCACTACGCGCGAAGATGGTTCCCGAGAAGACCCAGCCTGACATGACGGCCTTCGGTCCCTTCCAGTACGGCGTATTCCAGACATAGTTCAGGCTGAAATAGTGCCGAGTGTCGTAGTCCGCGTTGCCGAGGTTATAACGCCGCAAGTTGTAGGGATCCTGTGGTGACAGGACGCTGATGTTGGTCAGCAATGCGTACGGCAGGAAGCCCGCATTGGAAACCTGATCCATGGCGTGACTCCAGGTGTAATTGGCCTGAACCTGCAGAGAATTGAATTGGCGTCTGGCGGTGAGGCTCAAACCGTTATAGTTCGAGACCGCCGGAGTGGATACCTCGGTGATCGTTCCAAAGCGAGTATCGGTAGGGGAGAGCGGCAAGTCGCCAAACTTCGTCGGGTCATAGGCGTTGAGCCCAGCGTTCTGACTCGCCTCGTGCACGCCGTGATTGCCGACGTAGTTGAGGGCAACGCTGCTTCTCGCTCCCAGTGGCTGTTCGACCTGCAGATTCCACTCCTCGTATTGCGGAGCGATAATGCGGTGGGCAGCGTTATAGAACGAGGGTGGCACGAACAAGGGATCCTGCGCCTGGATCTGACCCAGAGTCTCGCCTGCAGAGAAGCCCGTCAAGAAGGAGGCATTTGCTCGCGATGCCAGAAATGCCTGGTTGCCGAACTGGCCGGGCGACAATGCGCCTGCCCCGGTGATGAACAGATTATTCAGCGGAGCATTGTTCAATAGATAATCTGCGATCGTGGCAGGGAACATGTCGGTGAACAATCCGAAGCCGCCGCGAATCACCGGGCCCGCCGAACTGAATGGCGACCAGGCGAATCCGACACGGGGCTGCCAGCTGACTTTGGTGTAAGTCCCCAGCGCCTGATGCAGGCCGGTATGGATAGTCTGGTTGTACGGAGTGTTAGCGTTGTGCGGAATGTTGAGAAAATCAGTGCCCAAGCGCGCGAAGCAGTTGGTCTGACACACCGGGTTGGAATTATGATCGCCGCGCAACGCCAGCGTGATCTTTAAGTTTGGACGAGCGCTCCACTCGTCTTGTCCATAAAAGCCCAAGCCATAGACTGCTACCGGTTGCGTGGCGCGGAGAGAGAAGTTCTGTGCATAGCTGACTCCCTGTCCGTTGTAGAAGCTCGACAGATCTTCTCCCTGACTGTACCCGATGGTTCCGATGCCCGGCGAGTAGTCCGTCACGTCATTGCGATGAAAGTTTATCCCGACCTTCAGCGCGTGGTTCCCTTTGACCTTCGAGAAGTCGTCGATAATCCCATACTGGGTTACATTTCGACCCTGTGGCCATAGATTGAGATCAGCACCAAGCGAGGAAAACGAGTTCCCGCTGAAGCCAAGGCGAAAGGGAATCAGTGCCGTTGCCGCGGAAAGGCTATTGGTTGTAAAGACCGCGCTATACCATGAACCCGAAACGATGGCCTGGTTCACCGCAGTGCTTCCAAATGAGTGGGTTTCTTGCAGTTGTCCTTCGTACTGTGGCTGCTTACTGAGACCGTTGAAAACGGGACTGATCGGATCCGTATAGGTGGCCTGCAATCCGTGATCGGTGCGGAAGTGGACGAAAGCGCGGTCATTATTGCCGAAGTTCTGGTCGACACGGGCGGTCAGCAGCCACTCGTTGGTCTGATTGCCGGCGGTGGACTGGAACTGCAGCGCACACGGAATTGCTGCTGAACCTAATCCCGCGAAAGTGCCGCAACCATCGCCCGTCGGGGTCGGGTTCGCCCCCGTGGTCTTGCCTGGGGCCAAGACATCTTTGGCGGTCTTCGCTCCCGGCGCATTGTTCCATAACGAGAACAAGCTTTGGTAAAAGGGGATCGACGCCGGTTGCGGCAGCAGGTGAATCAGAGTGGCGGCTTGAAACTGCGGGCTCGGAATGTTGACCTTCGTGCTAGTGGGAAGCAGAACCCGGACGCCTTCGGTGTTGACAAAAAAGAAAGTCTTGTCTTTTCGAACGGGTCCGCCCAACGAGGCTGCCCACTGGTTAGCATTGTCAAAGGGCCGGGGTGTGCCGGTCTGGTTGTTAAAGTAGTTGTTGGCATTCATCGTTCGTCCGTTCCACCAATAGAGCGCATTCCCGTGCCATTTGTCAGAACCGGATTTTGTAACGTAATTGACATTGGCGCCGGCCAGGTTTCCGTACTCGCCGGAATAGCCATTGTTAACGACAGTCGCTTGATCGATGTCATTTTGGCCCAGAAGCAGGTTCGTCGCCCCGCTGTTGTTAAGGTTCAGAAACGGATCGTTCTCGTCCATGCCGTCAACCGTAAACAGATTTGAGGTCGCCGGTAATCCGAAAGTAGCGGAGTTGCCGTATCCACCCTGGGTATTCATCACGGCACCTGGGGAGGTCTGCACGATATAGCTCAAGTCATTGCCGGGGTTCGGAACCGCGGCAATCTGTTCCGCTGAGAACGAAGTGGTTAAATCCGCGTTGTCGGTTTGGACAACCTCTCCGCTCGCGTTCACTTCAACAGTTTGAGTCGCAGACGCAAGTTGCACTTGAACATTCAACGTAGTGGTTTGACCGACAGCGACTAAGGCGGTCTGCTGAGAAACCTGAAAATTCGAAGCAGAGACCGAAACGGTGTATGCTCCCGGGCTCAAGAGAGAGAATCGGTAAGTACCTTGATCGTTGGTGGTGTGGGTCTGAGTGGCGCCCGTAGCATTATTCTTCAGCGTGACTTCGGCGTTCGAAATTGCCGCGCCGGATGGGTCGGTGACGCTTCCGGTAATGTCACCAGAAGTGAGAGACTGCGCAACGGCTGCATTCGTCGAAAGCGCAACTAGCAAGCAGGTGAAAGTGCAGAGCAACAGATAACGGGTGGACATAAGCGGCGAAACCTCCCAAGAGAATGTGGTTGTCGAACATCACCTCTCCATCACTACAGGTGACTTGCACACGCCCTGGGCAGGTCTTTAGAAGATTGTGTTCGATACGAGGCGGGCTGGAGCAATTGCATTTCCATAGTAAGGCTTCAACGAACAGCGTGCTCATTGTCTGCGTTTCGATCAAGTTGCGTTCCGGAGCTTCACGCTAGCAGAGAGTCCTGATGCGGATGCGGTGTCCATGGACTGACGCCTTGACGATGGATCGACTCGTCGTTGGAATTGCCGCTATAGATCGAGAGCTCGAGGAATGATCGATAACCAGCAATAACTCAATTAGAGACTCGCGGTAAGATGTCGGATTGGTTTGGGTCTTACGACGCGTGCTAGAAGCGGCGACTACCAGCCCTTTGGGGGATGCGGAGGACGAGAAGGAAATGAACTGGTTCATCTGGGCACTGCTGTCAGCGTTTTTTGCGGGCCTTACTGCCGTGCTCGCGAAGGTTGGAGTGGAGAGCGTGAATTCGAACTTGGCAACTGCCATCCGAACCGTCGTCATTCTTGTATTTGCATGGTCCGTCGCTCTCTTCACCAAGAGCCAGTCCATTTCGACCATCGGAAGACGAAGCTGGATCTTTCTGATCCTGTCCGGCATAGCGACCGGATTATCGTGGCTCTGCTATTTTCGAGCCCTACAACTCGGCGAAGCTTCGCAGGTCGCTCCTGTAGACAAACTGAGTGTGGTGATTGCGATTGCGCTGGCCGCCATCTTTCTGCACGAACACCTCAGCTGGCATCATTGGGTGGGAGGCCTGCTCATCTTCACAGGTGCAACGGTCTTGGCATACGCGTGATACAGCCCCGCTAGGCTCGCGACCTTGCCCGAGCCACAATAAAGCCGGGCAATCGGAAGCAACGAGAAGGAGCAGGCCTAGATTGTTTTCATCGAGATCCGACCAATTCGGGGACCTCGGACAGTTCTTCGAATTCTTGGTCAGTTAAGCGCAGCGACGCCGCCGCAACATTCTGCTCCAGATGTTCGATCGAGGAAGTCCCTGGGATTGGCAACATGATCGGTGATCGCCGCAACAGCCAGGCCAGTGCGATCTGTGTGGGGCTCGCGCTGTGCGCTCTTGCAATCCGGTTCAGAACTTCCCCCGCAACTTTACCGGCTCCGAGTGGGAACCAGGGAATGAAGGCGATCCGGTTTCGCTGGCAATATTCCAGCACGTAGTCCCATTCACGGTCCGCAAAGCTGTAGCGGTTCTGCACGGAGACGAGCGGAACAATTTTGCGAGCGCGCTCGATGTGCTCCTGCGTGACGTTGGACAATGCGACCATGCGAATCTTCCCTTCGTTCCGCAGTTCAGCCAGGGTTTCCACAGAAACATCGAAAGACACGACAGGGTCGGGAGTGTGCAATTGATAGATGTCGATGCGATCCAGTCGCAATCTCTCAAGGCTGCCCTCCACCGCTTTGCGGAGGTGAGAGGGAGTTGCGTCGTGCGTCCACTGATTCGGGCCCGGTCGATTCCATCCGCCCTTGGTCGCAATCACCAAGCTAGAAGGGTAGGGAAACAAAGCCTCGGCGATGAGTTCCTCATTTACATACGGCCCATAGGAATCCGCAGTGTCGATGAAATTCACGTCGAGTTCGACGGCGCGGCGCAGAACCGCTAGCGCTGCCTTCCGATCCTTTGGCGGACCCCAGATACCTTCGCCCGCAAGGCGCATTGCTCCATAACCGAGACGGTTGACAGAAAGTTCCCCGCCGAGTGATACCTGGCCAGCCAAGCTTGCAGAAATCTTCTTATTCACAATTCACCTCGATAATCTTCGTTGAGACTGAGTTACTACTTGGATGCCGAACCGCTTTCTTGAGCACCATGAGAATTTTTGAGTGACTTTAGATAGGTGACAAGCTGCCATCGTTGCCGCTCCGGCAGTGTGCTCCAGGACGGCATCCCCTTGTCAGGAGCTCCTGTCGTGATAAACCAGAAAACCTCGCCGTCCGACGCGGATTGCGTGGGCCCTTGCGCCAAGGCAGGCATCGTTCCGTTCCCTTGACCATGATTGCCGTGACAAGAGCTACAGCTCGTTGCATACAGCCTTGACCCTGCTGCGGCGACCGTCTGCTGTCCTGCATAGGGATTTTTCATGTGAACGCTGGACGCTGGCGCGTTATGAAACTGCGCGTCTTGCGCATGCAGGAACGCGGCGAAAACAATCCACAAAATGGCAAATATTATTGCGGTAATAAATGCTGAACGGCTACTTGTTTTCAAAGTTATTCTCCTCCGGCTGTTGCTCGCCCTTTACGACTCGATCGAATAGGGCAAAGGTTAGGCGAGCGTCCGCCACTCTGGGGGAAGCAACTGGCTTGCCAACTTACGAGCTCATATTCGTGCAACATGAAGTTGACTCGCACAGACCCGGTGACCGCGATTGAACACTCGCGTCGATATGCGGACATGGGTTCAGAGTTCCTGTCTCGCTCTTGTGAGAAACCCGATTGAATTCTGAATTGTGTCTGCAGTAGGCGCAGGGCTGCGTGGCACGTGGAATGCTGTCTAACTAGGGGGAAGGGAAGCGAACGATGAAGCTCAAAGTGAATGGGATGGATCGCACCTTCGATGGTGATCCCGACATGCCACTCTTGTGGTACCTACGTGACATCCTGGGATTGACGGGAACGAAGTTTGGCTGTGGCATCGCCTTGTGCGGCGCCTGCACCGTTCATAAAAACGGCGAAGCCATCCGGTCGTGTGTTACACCGATGAGCGCGGCGGCGGATAGTGACATTCGCACGATCGAGGACCTTGGGGCAAACGGCCTCCATCCTGTTCAAGAAGCTTGGATGCAGGTGAACGTTCCGCAATGCGGGTATTGTCAGTCCGGACAGATCATGCAGGCGGTTTCACTTTTGAAAAACAATCCTCATCCTTCCGATCAGGAAATTGATGATGCGATGGCGGGAAACATCTGTCGCTGCGGCACCTATCAACGGATTCGCCAGGCGATCAAGCTGGCGGCGGGGAAAAACGCATGAGTCCAATCGCGAATGTAAGCCGGCGACGGTTCCTCCAAGGAATGTTCGGGGCAGGAGCACTTGTCCTTGCTGCTCGGTACGTTCCGCCGATACTGAGGCATGGGCACTCCACACACGGTCAAACTGATGCGGACCGCGCAACCTTTCATCCCAATCTCTTTGTCGGAATTCAGCAGGATGGAACCGTCTACATCGTGGCTCACCGGTCGGAGATGGGAACGACCATTCGCACATCCTTGCCACTCGTGCTTGCCGACGAGCTTGACGCCGACTGGAAGCGGGTGAAAATCGATCAGGCGATTGGCGATAAGCGATACGGAGATCAAAATACCGACGGCTCGCACTCAATAAGAAGCTTCTTTGACACCTTGCGCCAGTGCGGTGCTGCGGCGCGCTTGATGATGATTCAGGCGGCAGCCGAGCAGTGGAACGTAGCCGTCTCGGAGTGTTCCACGGAAATGCATACTGTAGTTCACAAGACAAGTGCCCGGCGCGTGGGATATGGGGAACTGGCGTCTGCGGCGGCGCGCCTTCCCGTGCCGAAGGCAGAACAACTCAAGCTGAAAGAGCCCTCGGAGTGGCGCTACATCGGAAAGGGAATGACCAGCGTTGACCTGGGTGATCTCTGCACGGGCAGGGCGATGTATGGAATGGATGCGCGCATTGATGGTATGGTCTACGCGTCAATCGAACATCCTCCGGTGTTTGGCGGAAAAATAAGAACCCTTGACGATCAGGAAGCGCTGAAGGTTGCGGGAGTACACCAGACGGTTCGGATCGAGCCGTTCAAGCCGCCTTGTGCATTTCAGCCGCTGGGTGGCGTTGCCGTGATTGCAGACAACACCTGGTCTGCATTCCAGGGGCGCAAGAAGCTGAAGATCACTTGGGACAACGGGCCCAACGAATCCTACAACTCCGTCGAATACAAGAAAGAGCTCAGGGAAACAGCGCACAAGCCGGGGAAGCTCATCCGCAGCGTAGGCGACTCAAACCAAGAGTTTCCCGCCAGAAATCATGTGGTTGAGGCCGATTACTACGTTCCACTGCTGGCCCACACCCCGATGGAGCCCATGGTGGCGCTGGCCGAATTCAAAGATGGAAAGCTTACGGCGTGGGCGCCCACCCAAAATCCCCAGGGAGCGCAGGCGACCATATCCTCGGAACTCGGCACTCCAGTCGAAGACGTTGTTTGTCATGTCACACTGTTGGGCGGCGGATTTGGAAGAAAATCGAAGCCTGACTATGTTGCCGAGGCGGCCGTGTTATCTAAGAAAGTGGGGCGCCCAGTAAAAGTTGTGTGGGCCCGCGAAGACGACGTTAAGTTTGACTATTACAACGCGGTAGCTGCGATGTATATGAAGGCTGCCGTCGATGAAAAGGGAAAGCCCACGGCATGGCTGCAGAGGTCGGTGTTTCCTCCAATCACCTCGATCTTTGATGTAAACGCCGTTTATGGAGACCCGCCACACCTCCAACAGGGGTGGACGGATCTCCCTTATGATCTTCCCAACATCCGCATTGAGAACGGTCCCGCGCAAGCTCATGTCAGGATCGGTTGGCTGAGGTCCGTAGCGAACGTCTATCATGCATTTGCGATACAGTGTTTTACGGATGAACTGGCCCATCGCGCGAACCGCGATCCCGTGGAGTATATGCTCGACCTGATCGGACCGCCCCGCACTTTGGACTTCACCAACGTGGAATATCCGAACTACGGTGCGGATTACAAAACCTATCCGTGGGAAACAGGCCGGCTGCGGAACGTTATCGAAATGGTCGCCGACAAATCCGGATGGGCTAAGAAAAAGAGTACTGAGGGGCACGGGTTTGGATTTGCGGCGCATCGCAGTTTCTTGACGTATGTGGCGACGGTCGTGGAGGTGGAGGTGAGTAATGACGGGGAGATCCGCATTCCCCGGGTCGACACAGCGGTGGATGCTGGGCTCGTGGTAAATCCGGAGGCCACGCGCGCACAATTCGAAGGAGCGGCAGTCTTCGGCACAAGCATTGTGCGCAGCGGAGAGATCACCGCCAAGAACGGTGTAATCCAGCAATCCAATTTCAATGACTATCCCGTGGCCCGAATCAACGAAGTCCCGGATCAAACCAACGTCTACATTACGGAGAGCTCTGCTCCACCGGCTGGAGTTGGAGAGCCAGGGGTTCCACCTTTTGTCGCCGCGTTTTGCAATGCGATTTTCGCCGCCACCGGCAAGCGCGTCCGCGATCTGCCGCTTTCGAGCAATAGCCTGTTCGGATAACATTGCGGAGTACGACTCCATAAGGAGGCTCTCTCTATGACTCTCAATGACAATGCTCCCTCTCAATTAAGCTCTGATCGTTCCGACCATTCGCCTTTGCGAGATAGCGCGAATCAGGATTCCGGCCTGAGTAGGAGAGAATTTGTCGGCATGGCTGCCGCGTCGCTCTTGATGGCGAAATCGCTAAGCGGGTCCGCAGCGGCCGAAGCCAAGAACGGAATTCCATATCGACCGCTGGGCCGCACTGGTGAACGGGTCTCTGTGATCGGACTCGGCGGTTATCACTTAGGCAAGCAGAGCGATCCAGAAGAGAGCATTCGGATTATTCGCACGGGACTCGATGAAGGAATCAATTTCCTCGATAACTGCTGGGACTACAACGGCGGAGAGAGCGAAATTAGAATGGGCAAGGCCCTGCGCGACGGCTATCGTCAGAAAGCGTATTTGATGACCAAGATCGATGGTCGAACTAAAGCGGCTGCGACAGCCCAACTCAATGAATCGCTGCGGAGGTTGCAGACTGATCGAATTGACTTGCTCCAGTTCCACGAAGTGATTCGCGATTCTGATCCAGACCGCGTCTTTGCCGAAGGCGGTGGGATGGAGGCGGTTCTAGAAGCCAAGAAGGCGGGCAAGGTTCGTTTTATCGGATTCACTGGGCATAAGAGTCCAGACATTCACTTGAAAATGCTGGCCACGGCCTCAAAGCACGGTTTCAAGTTCGATGCCGTTCAAATGCCTCTGAACGTAATGGACGCCCACTTCAACAGTTTCGAAAAGAAAGTCCTCCCGGTTTTGACCGAAAACGGCATTGGAGTTCTCGGCATGAAACCCATGGGCGACCACTTCATCCTTGAGAGCAAGACCGTTACAGCGATCGAGTGTCTGCATTACGCGATGAATCTCCCCACCAGTGTCGTCATCACGGGCTGCGATTCAATGCAGATCCTTCAACAAGCTCACCATGCGGCCCGCAGCTTTCAGCCGATGGATTCTTCTCAGGTTGCAGCTCTCCTGGCAAAAACCTCGAAGGCCGCGGAGGCAGGCCAGTTCGAACTCTACAAGACGAGTCACCAGTTTGACGGCACGTACGCCAATCCACAGTGGCTCGGCTAAAAGAGCACGATCTCAGAGATTGTGAGGAAGGGCGACTTTGTTTCGGCGGCCTTATTTTCCTCCTCAACAGAGCAAGGCCGTCGAACCGGCTGGGCACCATCATCAGGCGCAATCCTTCCTAAGAACCGAAGCCGCGCTTGCTATTGTAATCTCGCGTAATAGCCGGTTCTGGCATGCACGTACAGCTGCGGAACTCTCTTGGGAAGCTGTGTCAATTTGACTTTAATCTTCCGCCACTTGCCATCATCTTTCGAACTGTTCGGACTGTACGCAAGTACATATTGGTTGCGCAACTCAACCCCGATGTGTTGAGTGATCAGTGGGAGATCTTTAGGATTGTCGAGCGTGTAACACCGAGCACCGGTTACTTCAGAGATCTGCGTCAGAAGGTCAGGACCTAGAAGCTCCTCCTGTGTAGCGAATTCCCGGTCGAAAACGCCAACCGAATAGACAAGAACATCGGACTCCTTAATCCTGGACTTCACTTCTTTTTCCGTGTAGCGGCTGTGGTTGTCGCCCCCGTCCGAAATAAGCAGCAATGCTTTTCTGGCATACTTCGCCTCTTGCATTTTGTTCAGGCCCATGTAAAGAGCATCGAGGAGTGCGGTTTGTCCCTTGGGGCGCACAAGAAGCAGCTGTTCTTTAATCTCCCCGATTGTATTGGTGAAGTTCTGGACCATACGCGGGGTGTCTGAAAAGGTAATCAGAAAGAACTCATCTTGTGGGTTCGAAGCCTCCAACAGCTTCAGGACCGCCTCTCGTGCACGTTCGATCTTCGACGCCATGCTACCACTCACATCGAGGATCACCCCTAACGATACCGGCGCATCCTCGCGGGAGAAGTGTTTGATTTCCTGTGACTGCTTGCCTTCGAACAGCTGGAAATTCCCCTGCTCGAGGCCCACTACCACGCGATTCATAGGATCAGTAACAGTTACTGGCACGAGCACCAGCTCGGTATGTGTGCGAATGGTATTGAGGCCGCTGTTACTGAGTGCGCTTGTCAGTCTCGATTGAACTCTGGGCTCAATGTGAATATCGGAAATCTCGCTTTGTGCGTGGGCGACCGGAAGTTCTAGGCAGAGGAACGCGAAAGCAGCAAGAAGTAAGAGTCGAGCCGAAACCAACAACTGGGGGCCTGGAAACATGACGACTACCTCGAAAACTGCCTATGCACGCTGTGTTCCAAGGTGCGAAATGGACCAATGCGACTAATTGACTTCTATGGGAGCGCGCAAGACCAAGACTCTGCGAGACGATTTGGACGCCTCGATGGAGAAGTGAAGTATTGATGTTGTCCAAATGCTGACTCCCCATCCCTCAATCGACACTCTGGACAGCTCGGATTGTTCGTGCTGCCGATCCATAGCGTTTCACTGGCGGCGGCTCAGAGCGCGTTTGGAAACTGTATGCAGTGCGATGACGGATGCAGCAGTGTTATCCGAGGAGATCCAGCAGGAACAGCAGACGGTGAACTTCGCTCAAACCTACGTCAAGCTCGAACAGGCGGTATGAGACCGGCATTGATCCCTATCTCGCCGTATTGGTTGCCCAGACGACGATGCTCGCAGACAGCAGACTCTGAACAATCTTCAAGTCCAGCAAATGATTGATGCTGTCGCGTTGGTCGAGGCGTTAAGCGGCGGGCGGGTCGTTCACAACTGCCTGGCACTCGGCAGGTGTCCGTGAAGCGGTTGAAGGCGGACACACGCATCGAATCATAGGATCCCGATAGATTGCCGCAATTGTGGGAAGATCGCAGTCATGCTCGAGCAGTCGCAGTTGGCTCGATCACATCCCGGGTCGTCTGGAGGCCAGGCCGGCAAATCCCCAGCTTCTGCATCTTGTGGATCAGTGTAGTACGCTTCAATCCAAGTTTGGTGGCAGCGCCTTTCGGGCCGCCGATCACCCAACCGACTTCCTGTAGAGTTTGCAGAATCAAAGAGCGCTCGGATTCCCTCAGAGTAGTAGTTACAGCTGTCGAGACGGCAACGGGCTGTGTCCCTGTCGTTGGCAGAGGATTGGGAAGCACACCATCTCTTGAAAGAATCACGGCGCGTTCAATCAGGTTCTGTAGCTCGCGGATGTTTCCTGGCCAGTGATAGGAGTTGAGCGCAGACATGGTTTCTGCGGGAATGTGCTCGATTTTCCGCCCCATCCGCCGACCAAAAATCTCGACGAAATGCATGACCAAGGCGGGAACATCTTCGGGACGCGCCCGCAGCGGTGGCAGCAGCACGGGGAAGACATTCAGTCGGTAGTAGAGGTCGCTGCGAAATTGGCCTCGATTCACCATTTCGGTGAGATCACGATTCGTGGCAGCCACTAATCGAACATCCACTCGGTGAGTCCGGGTGCTACCCAGGCGCTCGAACTCCTGTTCCTGCAGTACGCGCAGCAGTTTGGGCTGCAGTGCCGGCGGAATATCCCCTACTTCATCCAGGAAAAGCGTGCCTTTATCGGCCAGTTCAAAACGGCCAATCTTTTGGGCGATCGCTCCGGTGAATGCGCCTTTCTCGTGGCCGAAGAGTTCGCTTT
>Ga0070717_10000951_pt1 | contig 19295 bp, 30 predicted proteins | sample LARL113metaG_FD_71366 | JGI IMG/M metagenome (GOLD analysis project Ga0070717, IMG submission 71366) | Corn, switchgrass and miscanthus rhizosphere microbial communities from Kellogg Biological Station, Michigan, USA - LAR L11-3 metaG | ecosystem: Host-associated > Plants > Roots > Rhizosphere ... | reverse complement strand
GAGGAAGGCGAGGAAAATGGATGAGGCTTACGAGGCATACGAGATTCTGTGCGCGGTCACCGGGCACGCGGCGCGAGGTGCGCTAGGAGCCGGGCTCTCTAACGAGGAGGTAGCCGGAGAGCTTGAGGCTCTCGCGGAGGCGATCCGCAACCCCGGTTCCGTCGCGGAGTCGATGTACGCGATTCCCCAGATTCCCCGCAAGTCATGGGAGTCGATTGGTGTCGACTTCAGCGAAGTCGGGTAGAGCGGCCGGGCTCCCTTAGATGCCGGAGCCCGTGCGAGGCCGGAGTCTTCGGACTCCGGCCTCAAAGTTTTTCCACGAAAGTTTGGGTTCCTTGCGCTAACTTCTCAAAATCTAGGGTAGGCTTGCCGTAGGCGAGGACGAGAGAGGCGAGGAAATGTCGAAGCGAGCTGGTGGCGAGAAGCGAGGGAACGCGGCGAACCGTCGCGCTCGCAAGAACTGGCTGCTCGGCGTGATCGAGGACCGGACCCTAGGCTGGGCTCCGTTTGGCGGGAACGGCGAGACGGTTCCCTGCGTCTTCTGTGGAGAGCTTCTAACCTTCGCGACCCTAGAGGCCGACCGGATCATTCCCGGAGGCTCCTACCGGCGTGAGAACGTTCAGCCCGCCTGCCGGCCGTGTAACCTCGCGAGGTCGGACGACGGCGACCTGACGATTGACGAGATAGCGGAGCGGGTCCTCCTGACGGTCGCGCGTACCGGCCGGAAGACTCCGGCTCTCGCGGTCTGAAAAACTCAAACTTTTTCTGGAAAACCGGAAGCCTCCGGGCTCCGGAGCCGTTATACTTGGTGTAGGCGAAACGAGCGAGGCGAGGACGAGATGAGCGAACTGACCGACTGGGCGACGGCGAGGTGCGACCTCCACGATATGTCGTCCTGCGCGGACTGCCTAGAGCGGAAGCGTATGCGGCGCGAGGAGTCCGGCGAGGTCCGTTACAATGACGACTGCGCCGTCGCGACCTTCGCGGAGATTACCGGAGTCGATTATGATTTTGCGGCTGAGGTCCTCCGCGAGGCCGGAGCGAAGCTAGGAGCCGGGACTCAAGTCCGTCAACTAGCGGATTCTTTCGCGAGCGTCGGCCTCAAGGCCGAATGGCGGCCGGAGCTAACCCTAGAGACGGCCCTAATCGAGAGCCGCGACGGTTCCCGCGACTTCTACGTCTGCGGCTTTACCCGGAGCCGGACTCCGCAGGGTCACGCCTGGACGATCCAGAACGGGAAGGCCGCGCGGGACTACTTCCGCTACAAGAGGATCATCTACCGGATTTACGAGGTTACCGCTTGAGAGTCGAGACTGACGCTTACCGCGTAGCGGTACAGAGCTACGTAGGCGAGCGGCGTAGGGTCGTGGTATGGCGTAGAGGACCGGGTGGGCCCTGGGTTATCTGGGGCTCGCTAGGGATACCGGAGGACGTTGACGAGGAACTGCTAATTCAGGAAGTTTTTGATAGGCTCCCGGAACCCGTAGCGCAGAGCGCAACAGACCGGGTATACTTGAAGCTAGCGGCCGGTCTAGGCCGCTGAAGGCGAGGAAGGCGAATCATGGAACTGTCGAGCGTACTCCGTAAGGTCCGGGCTCTCATCGAGCGGGCTGAGCACCCGGATACTCCTCCGGAGGAAGCGGCGAGCTGCCGCGCGACGGCCGACCGGCTTATGGAGAAGTACGCAGTCGAGGAATGGGAAGCGCTTAGGACCGGGAAGACCGGCCTCAAGCCGGACAAGATCAAGATCGACATAGGCGAGGAAGGCGACCCGTTCCTGGACCGGATGGCGTTGCTTGTTCACACCATCGCGATCCACTGCCGGTCCACGTCCGTCTGGATGCAGGGCTCCGGCCGTAAGGACTTCCGGAAGGAATACTGCTGGGTCTACGGCTACGAATCGGACCTCCGGTATTTCGAGCTTCTCTATACGACGCTCCACCTCCATATGGCGGGTGCGCTCCTCCCGTCGCCGGACCCGGCTCTGACGATGGGTGAGAACGCTTACGCCTTCCGCAACGCCGGTCTGAACTGGATTGAGATCGCCGTAGCGTGGGGATGGTATGAGGTCCCGCGACTCGACGGCGAGGCGCGGAACGTCTACAAAAACCGGGACAAGGGAGACGAGCGATTCTCCTGGCACGCGTCGGTCGGCAAAATCAAGAAGGCCGCTCTCGCGGAGTACGCGGCTCGCGGAGAGAAGCCTCCGCGTATCCCTCCGTCCGCTGCGCTTAACTTCCGCTACAACGCGATCAACGGCTATATCGTGAAGATCGGTCAGCGGCTCGCGGAAGCGCGGCGTGAGCGCGGCGTGGGCACGGAGATAGTCCTCCGGGACCGTAGTCAGAATATCGCTGCGGCCGTCGCGGAAGACTTCCCGGCTCTCTCGACGGCTAAGACGGCCGACACTCGCTATAACCCGGAGGCGTACGCTCGTGGCGTACGGCACGCCGCGACGGCGAGCCTTAACCCGGAGGCGACCGGAGGCAGCGCTCCGGCCGTAGGAGCGTAGACTAGTTGCGGGTCCGGCCGGGCTTCCCTAGCTCCCTAGCCCGGCCGGATTCCGCGAGAGAGGCAAGGAAATGATACTCATCAAGCGGAGGCTCGCGATAGCCTGGCTCGTCCTCCTCGGACTCACCGTTGGCTTCCTCGTAATCGGGTGGCTTACCATTCCGACCGGAGAGCCCTTCTGGATGATGGCCAAGGGGGTGTCGGCCGGTATCGCGCTGGCCTCTCCGGCTATCGCGTACCTCCGGAGGACTCCGGCCGACCGGGCGAAGCTCCGCGAGCTAAAGGAAGTCGACAAGAAGCTAGACCAGATAGAGAGGAACGGGTCATGAAGTATCCAATAGTTGAGGCTGCTGAGAAGCTCCGGAACCATCCTTACCGGGATGAGGCCGAAGCGATCCTGGAGATTGCTACCGGACGGAGGCCGACTCCGGTGGAGAGCGTCTCCACGCTTCGGGTAGCTGACTGGCTCCGGGAATTCGTAGCCGCGTACGCTTCCGGCTGTACCGGCCTGGCCACGGACCCGGACGGCCCTAGCCTTGTCCTACGGCGAGACGAAGCTCTAGACGGCCTCCGGGAGGGAGCGGAGGATGAGGAGGCTCTACGGGACACTCCGGACCTCTCCGCGATACCCTCCATCGCTGACTGGGTCCGTATACGCCGGCAGGAACGGCTCCGGGCCGGAGAGTCCCTGACGGACCTCCAGCGGGAGGTCATGGAGGAGCTAGAGCGGGAAGGCGCGATCTACCGCATAGACGAGGACGAGGAGCCGGAACGGCATCCCGACGCTTACCCGTACGGCGAGTCCTGGGGACCGGACAACCCCGCTCCGGGCTCGCCGTGGAGCAAGGCTCGTGGAGCCGTCCCGCGTCCTCCGGGCTCTCCGCGAGCGGAAGAGGTCATCCGGAAGCTCCGGGACGGCGATTTGGATATGGAGTAAAAGTTTTTCACGAAACTGCGGCCGGAGGTTCCTGCAGCCTCCGGCCGTAGGGTATAGTTGCTCTTGTAGGCCGGACGAGTGCTCCGGCCGGGAGAGTAGAGGCAAGGAAATGGCGAGTATCAAGTGCGGGAAGTGCCAGGGGACCCACGGTAGCGTCCAGGCCGTGAAGTCCTGCTACGCGGGCCGGAAGACTCCGGCTCCGGCCTCCGACCGGAGGACCGTCGAGCACGTTAACCCGAACCGCTACGCTGGGGTCTGCGCCCTGTGCTTCGAGCCGGTAGGCGAGCGGGAAGGCCGACTGATCAAGAACGATGGGGACGGGAACGGCTACCGCGTCCTCCACCTAGCAGGCCAGTGCCCGAAGGCTCCGGCCGCGAGCCCGGCCGCGAGCCCGGCCGCTAAGCCCGCTCCGCGCGACTTCTCAGCCGTCGCCGGAGGCTACTACGCGACGGTAAGCCCGCGCGAAGACCAGGACTACGATTTCTGGAAGGTCACCGAAGGCCGGAAGGCCGGTTACCGTTTCGTCAAGCGGGTTATCGGAGGCCAGGGCCCAATCCGGATTTCTGGCGGCGAGGCTATCCGCGCTCTCGTTACGATCCTCGCGGAAGGCGTTGACAAGTGTGGCGACCGATTCGCGGACGAGATGGAGCGGTGCCGCGACTGCGGGCTCCCGCTAACGGATGAGGAGAGCCGTCGCGAGCGTCGCGGGCCGATCTGCCGGAATAAGTAAGCGAGCGAGGAGCGGAGCCCGGAGGAACGTCCTCCGGGCTCCGTTTTACTTTTCTGTCAAAGTAGGGTAGGTTTGCCCTAGAACGATCCGAACGGACGAGAGGCGAAAAAAATGGAGATGACCTACGGCGAGCTACGCGAAACGCTAGCGAAGGCGACCCGCGCGGCCGAAGCAGAAATCCGCGATCTAGAGGCCGCAAGGCAAGCGGAGATTACCGCGATCAACGCGCGGTACGACGCGAAGGTCCGGAAGGTCCGGCGCGACCTCAAGAACCTAGAGGAAGACTAGGACCCTAGGAAGGCCGGAGAGCCCGCGAGAGCGAGCCTCCGGCCTTCTGCGCGTCCGGAGGTCCCGGACGGCCGGACGGCCCGTACAAAGCCCGCTCCGGCCGTCCTAGGGCTCTAGCGGCTCCGGGCTCTCTCGCGTATAATTGTGCTAGGCGAACCGGACGAGCGAGGCGAGCATGACTGAGAGCGAGAGGCGCGAGCGTCGGCTAGCGTCCCATACCCGTTACAACACTAGCAAACTAGGCAAAGCCCGCTACGCGCGGTATGAAGCCAAGCACCCGGAGCGGAAAGAGAATCGCTGGGAGCCCGCGCGGAATGAAAAGAGGAGCGATCGGCCGTGAGCGAGCAATTCGAGAGGAACCACTGGGCGATCCACCAAGCGGCTCGCGGAACCTGCGTGGCTTGTGACAAGGTCTGGAAGGAACGAGAGGACGAGGAAGATGGCGATTAACCTAGGCTGCCTCCACATAAAGAGAGCCTATAACCACTGCGGCAAAGCCGATTGCCGGAATGATCTAATCCGGTGTCCGCTCCATTCGGTTGACGGCTCTCCCGGAGCCGTCTGTAACCTCGCGCGGGCCGAAGTCCTCTCCGGCCTATCGGACGAGACGAGGGAGACCATCGACAGGGCCATCAGCCTAAGCCCGGCTCTTGAAGAGACGATTCTGCTTATCGTGGAATTGAGCTTTACCGATGGCGAGGACTCCGTCAAGGAAGACTGGGACCGGGAGGAATACCGTTAAGATAAGATAGCCCTACCCAACGGAAGGCAAGGAAATGGAATACCCAGTCAGCGTACGATTTGACGGCCAGGTTACCCGGACGGCTCTCGCGCGAGCGATCGGCCTAGACCTCGCGGACGGCAACAAGCGCCGTCTCCGCGAGCAGCCGGACGGCTCCGTACTCGTGGTCAACCACCCGGACTTCGACACGCGGGCCTGGACCCGTCCGGCGAAGGCGCGGAAGGGAAAGCGCAATGGCCGCTAGAGAGCCGCTCCGACGCGGACCAAGAACGGAACAGGCCGCCTACGGCCCGCGAGAGCTAGACCCGGTTAAGGCGATGGTTGCCCAGTCGGTCCAGCATCACCTCGTCTCCGGCGAGAGCAACGGCCAGCCTCCGCTCCCGCCTAAGCCCGATAACGTCGAGTCGGCCGAAGGCCAGGTTATCAGCCCGACCGAAACGATGGTCCGGGTCCTGACAACCAATCAGGGAGTCCGGTATTTCAAGGTCAAGGTAAGTGAAATGCTATGAGCCATTCTCCCGGAGTCGTCTATATCCCGACACTCAGCCGACTCGAAATGCTGGAGAAAACCGTTCCGCGCTGGATGGAGCAAGACCTCAATATCCGGCTCGTGGTTCCTCCGGCCCAAGTCGAGGACCACAAGGACCTTTGCCGCGATATGGCATGGCCTAGGTCGGAGGTCCTGGTAATCCAGCTCCCGCCCAAGCTCTCCTACGGCCTAGGAGCGGCGCGGAATTACATAACTCGGCACGCCGCGCGGCGAGGACTTAAGGCGATCATTATCAGCGATGACGATCACCGGCCGAAGCGCGGCACGAATATGTGGGACCTCATTGCCGCGGCAATGGACCCGGACGCTCTAGGCGTAGGCGCGAGCCGGAGCCTAACCGACCGCTTTAACAGCGGAGCCCTAACCCGGAACCACGGCGTCATTCTCTGCCCCGGAGGCTGGGGCTTTACGGTCTTCGGGCTCAACGTCGACAACGCCCTGTGGTGCGGGAACTTTGACACAGCGCTCCATACGTTCGCGGACGACGCGGAGCTAGCCCGGCAGGGAATCACCCGTGGGCTTATCTGGCGCATTCACTGCGACGTCTGGATCGAGCAGATGAATAACCGATACGATCCGGGCGGAATGAACTCTCTCTTTGGAGAGGACGTAGAGAAGCGGCGCGAGTCAGAGAAAGACAATCTCCGGCTCCTCTACTCGCGCTGGCCTAAGTACGTCGCTCCCCCAGACAAGAAGTACCGAATGGCCTGGAGCAAGATGCTCACCGACTACATTCCGGACTGGAAAGACCGGAGCGCACTCCACGGAGGTTCACTATGATCACCATTCTATTCGGAATCCTCGGCAACGCACGCTGCCTCTACTGCGGCAAGAAGCTCCGGAAATGCCGATGCGGATACGGCTCGTGACCGACTGGACCGGAGGACCGGACCCGGAGCACGACCGCGAGCTAGCCGGAGACTGGGGACGGCTTGACGAGCCAGCCGAGCAAGAGGACCCGGTAGCGGAGGAGCCGGACCTCCGCGAGCCCGGCTACATCGAGAGGCAGGGAGAATTCTCCTGGAACCGGAAGGTAGGCGATGACCGGCCTCCGGAGCGGCCGGAGACGGCCTAGGACGGCCTCCGGAGCCCGCGACGGTACCCTCGCCTACCCTCGCGGGCTCCGGCCGTCCTAGAGCCTTGCAGGACGGGTAGCCAGGACATCAAACTTCGGGTAGACTTGCCCCCGTAGGCGAGGAAGGCGAGAGGGTAGATGGAAGCGACGATCACCACGGACGGCAAGAGGATTCTGGCGCGTATCGACTACGCGAACGGCTCCGGGCCGAAGTGGGCTAAGAAGGTACCGGGCGCGAAGGCCGACTGGGACAAGACCGGGGCCAAGGATGTCTTCCTGGGCTGGAGCTACCCGCTCACGATGGATACCTGCCGCGCCTTCCGGAAAGTCTTTGGCGACGGCCTAACCGTCCTCCCGCCGCTCGTCCGCTGGTCCCGGAGCCAGGTTGAGGTAGAGCAGAAGGTTGAGGACGCTCGCGAGGAGATTATCAGCGAGGCGACCTTTGCGCTCCTCGCGGACGAAGCTCCCGACCTCCTAGCCGCGATGCGGAACCGGCCGTACCAGATAGCCGGAGCCTCCGCGATCCTCGCGGCGCGGAATTTCATTCTTGGCGATGACCCTGGCCTAGGCAAGACGCTCCAGACGCTAGCCGCTCTAGTCGAGTCCGACTCAAAGACCATTCTGGTCGGCTGCCGTAAGTCCGCGATGCGGACGGTCTGGGAGCGGGAGACGCTCCGCTGGGCTCCGGGAATCGCTACCTTTGTCGCCCAGGGCTCCCGCGCGGAGCGCGAGGCCGTCATGGAGGAATTCGCTCACTTCCCCACGACGCTTCCGGGAATCCGCAAGATGCTGATTATCAACATCGAGATGGTACGCGCCAAGCGGCTGGAAATCTGCCCGGACTCCGGTAAGCCCGGAACCTGCGCCTACACGGAATGGACCCGGCCGCGCGACCATAAGCACTCGTACGAATTCGACGCGACCTGGCCGCAGCTTTACCAGCAGACCTGGGACGCTATCGTTCTTGACGAAAGCCATAACCTCCTCGCCTCGACGGCGAACTACCAGTCAAAGCGGATTACCCAGCAGCGCTACGGAGCCGTTATGCTCCAGATGCGGTGCCTCGCGGAGCGTGGCCTAACGCTCGCGCTCTCCGGGACTCCGTTCCGCTCCAAGCTTGAGAAGGCGTGGGGAACGCTTAACTGGGTCCAGCCAAAGGTATTCGGCTCCTACTGGAAGTGGGCGGATATTCACTTCGGAGTCGAGCAGGGCCGGTATTCCAAGATTGTCGGAGGCGGCGCGAAGGTCCTCAAGCCAAAGGACGAGGAAGCCTGGGACCGTATGCTCCGGCCGCATTACCTGAAGCGGACTAAGGCCGTCGCGGCTCCGGACCTCCCGCAGATTATGTACGCGGGTACCCCGATGGAGGATAACCCGGATGGCGGTAACTATGTCCAGCTTGATATGGACGCGGAGCAGGCTCGTATCTACAAGGAAATGGAGAGCGAGGCCGAAGCTGAGCTAGAAGGCCGGACGATTACCGCGACGGGTACGCTCCCGGAAATCACCCGCCTCCGCCAGTTCGCGAACGCGGCCGGGACGGTAGGCGACGGCCGGACGGTCCTCCCGGCTCTACCGTCGAACAAGCTAGAGTGGCTCGTAGAGTTTATGCAGGAGCGGGAAGGTACCGGCGCTAAGGTCGTGGTGGCCAGCTCGTTTACGGCGATCGTAGAGCTTGCCGCTGCTATCCTCCGGAAGGAAGGCTTTGAGGTCCTGACGCTTACCGGCGCGACCTCCGACCGGGACCGCTCCGACCTCGTAGCGCGGTTCCAGGACCCTAACGATTCGCTCCAGGTAGTCTGCCTTAACCGGATAGCCGGAGGCGAGTCGATTACCCTAGACGCGGCCGATGAAATGGTTGTTATCGACCAGCCGTGGATATCCGACCAGGATGAGCAGCTAGAAGCCCGAATCCACCGCGTCTCGCGTATTCACCAGGTTACCATTTACCGGCTAATCTCGCTAGGTACCGTTGATGAGTGGATGGCCTCCCTAACGACCGACCAGCGCGAGGCCGTAGCGAAGGCGAGCCCGCGCAAGCTTAGCGAAATGCTAAAGGAAAGGACTGCGGCATGAGTGAGTGGGGAGAGATGTCCGGCCACCGCGACCGGATACGGAAGCGTAAGTGGTACGTCTCCCGCGCGATAGAGGAGGCGATAACGGAAGCGGAGCCCGCTGCCGAATGGCTCCGTATCCATCCCCCAGGCGCGAGGCTCCCGGACGCTCTAGAGCCCGGCTACGAACCGGACGAGTACGTACCGGAGAGCAAGGGAACGGACGAGGAATGAGCCGGCATCCGCGCTACGTCCGGGAGCTGCTAGCCGATGAGCTACGGAAGGGAGGCGACATAATGATTATGCTGAGGGGAGAGGACGCTCTCCTACGGCTTACCCGTGACTGCCGGTTCCCGGAGGCGAAGGCGCGACGGCTCCTAAACATCGCCTGGGAATTCGGGCAGAAAGCGGAGTCCTGCCCCGGAGGATATGTCCACATTTGGTACCACGGGAAGGACGATAACCAGGAACACGTATTCTCGGTGGTAGAGCATATCGGAAAATCGCAGCCGGAAAGAGTAGCGGCTGGGAAAGATAAGCGATATACTCAGAGTAGGAATGAAACGCCAAGCCGGAAAACCGGGATGGCCGAACCGAAACAAGCGAAAGGAAAGACAATGCCTCCGAAGAGGACGAGTACCCGCCAGGCCACCCCGGAGCCGGAGGCTCCCGCGAACGGCGAGGTGAACCTCCAGAAGTACGTCACCAAGGACTTCTCCCCGACCATGGCCGACTACATCACCTGGATGGACGAAGCCCTGCCCGGCTGGGACAAGCTGGAGGTGGACCGGATTCTGGTCCTGGGCGTCCAGGCCTACTCCGACTTCCAGAAGTCCGACTTCAACATCCAGCGGCGAGCGGAGCGGCGTGCCGAGCGTGAGCAGGGCGCAGCCGACCCGGAGCCCGCCGCTCCGGCGACCCGGACCCGTAGGGCTTCCGCGAAGCCCGCTCCGGCGACTACGGCGCGTGCCGGTGCCCGTTCCGGCCGCGCGGCCGGGAACGGTAAGCCTCCGGCGAAGCCCGCGAGGACCCGGAGCCGCGCGACGGCCGGGACGGCAGCCGGAGGTGACGCTCCGTTCTAGCCTTCCTCAGAAGGACGCCAGGCCCGGTACGATAACCCCCCATCGGCCGGGCCTGGCCCTTCCGGTCCCTATCCGGTACTGAGGGTGCGAAGCGTACTGTCCCTTGCGGGATTGCGGCTTCAAGTCCCTAGCACGTACCGGGTAGGGTCCAGAAGGGTAACGAGCGAAGGGCAAGGAAATGGCGACAGTAGACCTAGACCTCCCAACACTCCGGACTTCGGAGCGAGCGGCCGCAAAACGCTGTGTGTGGCGCTGGTGGCAGGAATACCGGATGGGATGGCAGCCTCGCTTTAAGCAGGCCGACGCTCTCTGGTTCGGAATCGGCATTCACCAGGCCCTGGCGGAATGGTATCTTAAAGGCAAAAAGCGAGGCCCGCATCCAGCCGAGACATTTGAGGCCTGGTGCGGAGACGAGATAGCCTATGCCCGCTCCTACCTTGACGATAACTTCGAGGAGCCCGTCTGGTATGAAGCCAAGGACCTGGGCGTGGCAATGCTTGAGGGATACGTGGACTACTGGGGAAAGGACTCCCAGTGGTCCATCATTTCGACGGAGCAGCCATTCGCCGTAACGATTACGAGCCACGGCCGTCCGGTCGCGATCTTCCGCTCGCGCTGGGATGGCGTATTCCGGGACCTCCGGACAGGCAAGGTCTATCTCCTCGAAACCAAGACTGCTCAGTCCGTCGATACGGCCTATCTGGAGCTAGACGATCAGGCCGGAGCTTACTGGGCCGTCGCGAGCTTCCTCCTCCGCAAGGCCGGAGTCCTCAAGAAGGATGAGGAGATTGAGGGCATCCAGTATAACTTCCTCCGCAAGAAGATGCCGGACGAGCGGCCGGTAAACGCAGACGGCCTCGCGACAAATACGCCGACAAAAGAGCATTACGTAGCCGCGATCCTCGCGGCCGGGATTAGGACCGTCGAGCAGTCGGCTCCAAAGAGCGGTCCTATCCCCGTCGAGAAGGCAAAGCTAGCCGACCTCCAGACTGCTGCTAGGTTCGGGCAGATTGAGGTCCTAGGCGACGTAAGTAAGAACCAGCCCACTCCGCTATTCGAGCGGCCGGAGCCAATCCTCCGGTCGGCTAAGGAATGCGCGACCCAGCTCCAGCGTATTGCGGACGAGGTAGAGGTCATGAATGCCTACCGCGACGGGACGCTACCGCTTATTAAGACTCCGAATAAGGACTGTCCGCGCTGTCCCTTGTGGGGTCCCTGCCGGCTCCACGAGCGGGGTAGCGATAGTTACCTATCCCTACTAGAATCGAACTATATCCAGGTTGACCCGTATAAGGATGACCTGAAAAGCGCGAGCGGCTACGCCTAAACGAGGAAAGGCAAGGAAATGCCCCCAGCGAGGAGTACCACCCCAGCATCGACCCGTCCGAAGGCCGTACAGCAGCGCCAGCGACGGCAGACCGCGAAGCAAGAGGCGGAAGCGCCGCAGATGCTAATGGAGGCGACCGTCGAGATTGACGAGGTTCCCCTAGCCAATCACCGGCCTCCGATCAAAATCCTGCTCCACGGTCCTCCCGGAGTCGGCAAGACGCGGCTCGCGGGTGGCGCTCCGAATGCCGTATTCCTCTCGACGGAGATTGAGGGAGCCGTCTCCGCTAAAGTCGCGGGCTCGCGAGCCCGGCTCTGGCCCGCTCCGACCTGGCCGCACGCCGTGGCTGGCGTCAAGAAGGCCGTCAAAGAGCTAACGGAGGACGACTGGCTGATAGTCGATTCCGGAACGCGCATGCAGGAAATGTATATGCGCTGGATTCTAGAGACGATCAATGCTAAGAATCCCTCGCGCGACCTCGACATCCCGGCCATTAAGGATCACCAGAAGTACCAGAACGGGTTCAAGCGCTGGACCGACAAGCTAATCGACGGTCCTATGAACGTCATCTTCATTTGTAACTCGATGAATGCGGAGGACGCGGAAGGCGAGCCGCGCGTAATCCCGCTGCTGCTCGGCAAGAAGGGAGAGATATCCGACTACATTAGCGCTCAGTTCGGAGTCGCGCTATATTACTCCGTAGCCCGCGAGTCGCGGGAGGCGGATGCGATTGGGCCGGATATCGTCCGGCGAGTCCTAGCGCAGCCGTTCCCTCCGTGGTTCGCAAAGGACCGCTACGACGCTCTAGGAGCCTACCGGGACGTAGGCTACCGGGACGACACGGTCATGGCGACGATAATTGACGACCTACAGAAGGCGCGGAAGGAAATTGGGAACATGCCCGACCGTTCCACCCGGCCAAAGCGAGACGGCCGGGCTAGTAGTTCTAGCCAACCCGTACGCCCAAGGCGACGGGTGGCTAGCCAAGCACGTCGGTAAGCGCCATCCGCTTATCGGTTTCGTAACGAGAGGAGAGCACGCCGCAGATCATCGTCTCCATCCCGAACGTCAAGACCACGATCATGAAAGTGAAAGGCGAAAGTAATGCCAAAGCTCCGCGATACTGACGACCTCGACGTTGAGGCCCTTGAGGCAGTCGAATACTCCACAGAGCGCTATTCCGACTACACCGGAGAGATTCCGCCCATCGGCCTGGAGCTGACCGGGTACGTCAAGCGGCTCTGGTGGACCCGGAGCGCGAATGACGACCCAATGCTCAAGGTCCTCTGGATCGCTGACGGGAACGAAGGCGACCTGGAGCAGTACAACGGCTGCCCCTTCTGGCTGAACGCCGCGCTCATTCCGGGCGCGAAATTCCGCTGGGACCCGTTCCTCCTCGCGTACGGCCTCAACCTGTCGGACGTCAAGACCAAGACGTACGTCGCCAAGGAAGAGGACCAGAACGGATTCGTCATCGAGCGCATCGGGACCTGGAAGCCCGGAGCCGACCGGGACGAAGCGTGGGCCCGCATCATTACCGGCCAGGAGCTGTGGAATGGCTCCGCTCAGGCCAGGGCCGACGAATGGATCGCGTGGGACGCGGAGGCCGTAGCGGAAGCGGAGGAGCCGGACGGCGAAGGCGAGGACGGCGAGGACGGCGAAGGCGAGGAGCCGGAGATTTTCGAGGACGCGGACGGCAACCTGGTCAACGCAGACGGCGACTACGTGGATGAGGAAGGCAACCTGGTTGACGAGGAGGGTAACCTCCTGGAGGACGAGGACGGTGAGGAGCCGGAGCCAGAGCCCGACCCGGAGCCTCCGGCCCGGACCCGCCGTGCCTCTACCGCTCGCTCTGCGCAGCCCGCTCGCGCGACCCGCGCGGCTACCCGCTCCGCTCCGGCCGCTCGCGGCGCTAGGACGGCCTCTAAGCCCGCGACGGCGAAAACCGGCGCTAGGTCCCGCTCTACCGCTCCGAAGCCCGCTCCGGCCCGCTCCGCTCGCGCTACGGCCGCTCCCGGCCGGGCTCGCGCGGCGAAGCCCGCCGCATCGGCTCCGGCCCGCTCCACCCGTACCAAAAGGACCGGGAACGACAACGACCCGCCATTCTAGGGAGGAGTCGCTAGCCGAGACGGTAGAGCGACTCAAAGAGGAACTGCGGCGCGAGATAGCCGAATCCCTCTGGCACCGGCGATCCTATTAGGGAGCTAGATGATCATCGACGGATTCTCCAACCCGAACGGCGAGGGTGGCGCAATGCCGACGGTAGAGACGCTTGACCCATTCCTCGCCAAGCGGGGTAGTTCTGTGGGATTCTGTTCCTCACCCATTCCGAACAAGCACTCGATCAGCAGTATCTAGAGCGTCCGGCCGGGTAGGCACCCATTCCGCCACCCGCCTACCCGGCCGGGCCGGAGGAGGACCTATGAGCCGCGTCGTCATTCTCGGATGCGGCCCGGCCGGACTCGCGGCGGCTGCGGCCGCTGTCGACTCCGGCCACGAGGCTATTATCATAAGCAATACCGATAAGCCGTCAACACAATACGGAGCCCAGTATCTCCACGCTCCGGTTCCCGGTTACGAGGACGTTCCGAAAGTCCGCGTGACCTACTCGCTACGCGGGACTCCGGAGGAGTACCGGAGGAAGGTCTATGGGAGCTTGTGGACCGGGAAGGTTAGCCCGGAGGACTTCGCCGGAGACCATGACGCCTGGGACATACGCGAGACGTACGCGCGGCTCTGGGCCGACCTTATTGCCGGGCTCCGGGTCGGCCTGATCCAGAAGCGGATTCTGAACGGTGGTATCCCGTTCATCCGGAGCCTCCGGCCGGACCTTATTGTCTCAACCATTCCGGCGAAGGCTCTCTGCCAGAATGTCAACCATCGGTTCCGGAGCCATACAATTTATGCGAATGGATCGACGGCCTCTGAGGAAATGCCGGCGAATGAGATCATATGTGACGGGACGAGCGAGAATGCCTGGTACCGGGTCAGTAACGTATTCGGCTACCGGACGACCGAATGGCCTGCCCGTCGCGTCCCTACGCATTCCGGAGCGGTCCAGGTAGTCAAGCCTCTCGCGACCGACTGTAACTGCCATCCTGAGGTCCTCCGCGCCGGACGCTACGGAGCCTGGGAGAAAGCCCGGCTAGTCCACGAGGTCTACCCGGCCGTAGCGGGTGCCCTAGAGGTCTGGAGGCACAAGGCCGGTACGGACCCGGACGTTATCCGGGGCATCGAACGGGTAACCGGCGAGACGTACGAAGGTGGGGGACAATGGAGAATGTAAGGCCGTTCCGCTCGCGCGGAGACGCTCCGGTCGTGGCGCTTGATATCGATGGGACCCTAGGCGATTACCACAAGCACTTCCTGTGGTTCGCCACCCACTGGTTCGGCCGGGAATTCCCGGACCCGCGCGAGGTCAATCCCGGCATACGGCTCTCGACGTTTATGGGAATCTCTCACCGCGAGTACCGTGAGTGTAAGCTCGCTTACCGCCAGGGCGGGCTCAAACGGTTTATGCCGGCCTATCCGTACGCGAGCCAGCTAACCAAGAATATCCAGAAGGCCGGAGCCCTAGTCTGGATATGTACCTCCCGGCCGTATCTCCGGCTAGACAACATCGACCCGGATACGCGGGAATGGCTGCGCCGGAATGATATCCGGTACGACGCGGTTATCTGGGAGGGAATCGAGGACGATGACCCATCCAAGTATGCCGACCTTGTAGACCAGGTCGGCCTAGGCCGGATTGTCGCGGCCGTTGAGGACCTCCCGGAGCAGATCAATGAAGCGCACCGGCAGGGAATCCGCCAGGTCTATATGATGGACCAGCCGTATAACCGGGAGCCCGCGACTCCGGACGCACTCCGGGTAACGAGCCTAGAGGACTTGTGGAACAACCTTGATATCGACATCGATATCTGGAAGGGATAGAAATGCCGAACGGCGAACCGCTAGACCAGGGGACTAAGACGTTCACCGGGAGCAGCCTCCGGCGAATGGAGCAGATGGAAACGGAGATAGCCCGGCTCCAGGACGATAACATAAGGCTCCGTGGGGAGGCCGAAGATCACGAGAAATTCATTGAGGAGCTTTCCGTATTCGTCCCGGACTCCTACGACGGCGACGAAGCCGCAGAAGCGCTCATCCTTCGCTGGGCCAAGGATGTCGATACGCTCGCGGGTATCGTCTCCCGCCTAACGTCCTCCTACCGTTAGTGCTATGGCTACCGAGTGCCCGGACTGCGGCTCGCCGGAGCCTAGGCTCCACCCGGCCGTTGCTCCGGACGGCGAGGTAACCCATATCTGCCGTAACAAGTTCCACGATCTAAAGCCAACCTGGAGGATTAGCCCAAGCCTTGGGCTCTATCTCCATATACCAAGAAAGGCAAGGATAGATAATGACGAGCAACGGCGAAGTTAGTAAGTGGGCCGATGAGGCAATGTTCCGCGCGGCTCCGCTCGCGGAGGACGGCGAGGAGGTGCGGCCGACCGTAACCGTCATCGATATGACGGCGAATCCGCTCCGGGTAATGGCGGCCGTGAATGAAATGTATAAAGGCCATCCGTGTACCCCGGATGATATCAGCACGGCAACGGCTCTTGCGTTCGCGGCCGACTGTCTCAAGAGCAAGATAGCGGCTCCTCTCGAATGGTGCCGTATCTCCCTGCTTATCTCCGGAGTCTCCCGCGACTTTACCCATCAGATGGTCCGGCAGCGGACGGCGACGTTTACGCAGGAGTCGATGCGCTTCGCCGTCAAGGACAATGCTGCGGCCGAAGTCCCGGAGCCTCCGTCTATCGCGGAGCTAGACGAGGATGACGCGCTCTACAAGATATGGCACGACCACGTAGCGCGGACGGGATGGGTCTATAACGCTCTCGTCAACGGCGGCATTCCTGCGGAGGACGCGAGGAAAGGTCTGCTAATCGGGACGGCGACCAGGCTCCATTACACGACGAATCTCCGGGACCTCGTTCACCATTCCGGGCTCCGGCTCTGCTCCCAGGCCCAGGCCGAATGGAAGGAAGTCTGGCGGGAGATAGTCCGGGCTCTCCTCGAATACGGGCCGGACGAGGACCGCTGGCAACAGCGGGAGATAATCAAGCTATTCCGGCCAGTCTGCTACGCGACCGGAAAATGCGAATTCATGGGAGCGGCCGACCGCTGGTGTATTATCCGGGACCGCGTAGAAGCCCACCACAAGAATGGCGACCGGCCGGAGACGTGGATTGATATCAATCCGCTAGAGCCGCTCCACCCGACCGCAGCCCGCCGTGCCTGACTCGCGGCTCTATAAGAGCATATCCCTAGAGCTACTCCATCAATGGCCCGGCAGGATATTCCTTAAGCTTGAGCCATTCCCGGCCGGAAGTCCGGTGATCATGATCGAGGTTATGTCAGGCGACCTCCGGGAGATAACAAAGCTATCCGGATGGGCGGATGAGTTATGCCTGATATCCGTCTGCGCCCTGCCGATCCTTATGCCGGCGCGGAGCCGGAGCCGGAGCGGGTAACCGTACGGCTCCCGGTATGGGCCAGGGAAACGCGGGAGGCGCGAGCCCGGCTAGAACGCGCAACCAAGCTCTACAAATTCCTAGTCAAGGAAAGGGAAGCCAATGAGCGAAATCCCGGACGGAGCCCTAAGCCCTTCCCAGTCAGTTACGGGCCAGGAACCTTTGGACCCTCCGGCTGATAGTCCTGTCGTCTTCGCGCATGTTATCGCGGAGGCTATCCGGGACCTCATGGAAAACCACATTCACCGGTACGATATCCTAGACGTATATAAGCCTCCGGCTCCCGCTCGCATTCACCCGCTAATGCCAGCTCCGGTTCCGGTGACGATAGTCCTACTCCGGTGCCAGGAATGCGTAATGCCGGATACAATATCGCTCCAGGGAGAATGGACCCTAGAGCAGGTAACAAAAGAAATAGGCGAGGAAGGCGAAGATGGAGACTAACGAGAGCCACCGGGACGCGGCGTACGACTACCTTAAGGCCGTCGGCCTCGACGCGAACCCGGACGCGATAGGACAGCTCTCCGGGCCGTTTACGGACGCTCTAGCGATTATCTGCGAGCGCGGGTATACCCGGCCGGAAGAGGACGGTGCGACATTCTTCTGGCAGCTCCGTGGCTGGAAGGGACTCGTCCACGACATCATCGACAACGCGCTACGTCTGGAGCTATTCTCCTGGGACCGAAACGAATTCTACGAGAATGGCGCAGTCGATATCATCAACTTCGCGGGCTTCTATCTCCGACTCAAGAACGAAGGCAAGAAGTGGGGCCGTCTAAAGGACCCGGCATGATATCCCGGTTCCTCGTTATCATCCCGGTTCCGAACCAGGTATATACGGACCCGCCATTCATGTGGTTTAGCCTGGACCGTATCTGGGTGGAGAAGCTTCTAGAGGAGCGGGGCACTAGGGTGCCGGGACCTCTCGATATGCGCGAGCTACAGCTAGGCGAGATATCCGCGCACGACCTAGCGGAGTACATATTCTCCGACCCGGACACGGCCGCAGTCTTCAAGGTAACCGGCCCGGCCATTCCTCCCGACCTCCCGGAGGCGTAGATGGATAAGCTCATATCACGGGCGATCAAATTCCTCGTCATCCTCGCGCTTATCATTGTGGTCGTCTCGCTCATTACGACGGCGATCCAGGGGAACCTACACAAATGAGATTCGTCAACCTCCACCATCATACGACGTTTAGCTTCGGAGACGGCTACGGGTCCGTAGCCGACCATGTCGCGCGAGCGGTGGAGCTTGGCTATTACGCGATTGCCGCGACGGAGCACGGGAACGTCTCCTCGCACTTCCAGCTAGAGAAGCTAGCTCTCGCGGCCGGGATTAAACCGCTGTTCGGGCTAGAGGCTTATACCGGCCCGGTGGACGAGGAGCATCGCTCCCAGTGGAAGTACCACCTTACGATTATCGCGGAGAACCTGAATGGATACCGGAACCTCAACAGAATCGTATCCCAGTCTTACCTCGATTCTTACTACCATCCAACGGTTGGCGGAGAAAGCCTGCGAGATAATGCGGACGGTCTTGTCGTATTGTCAGGATGTACTGGAAGCATTCTCGCGTGCTCTCTTGTCGGTGGCAAGGGAATCCCGGAGCCTACTAGCCGAGACGGGTATGCCTGGGATGACGCCAGACTCGTCATCCAGCGTTTTGCCGCTCTATTTGGGTCCCGTTATTTCCTTGAAGTCCAGCCTTTCTGGGAGCTTGATAAATCCCGGAAAATCAATACTGCCTATGCCCGGCTCTCTAGGGAGACAGGCGTTCCGCTGGTCGTTACAAATGACGTCCATTACCCGCGTCCGGAGGACTCCGAGATGCAGGCGATCCTCCACGCCGTACGGCGCGGCAAGCATACCGTCGAGGAGGCTATGCGGGACTGGAATTACGAGGTCCCTATGACGCTCCCGGAGTCGGATAGGGACCTAGGCGAGCGGCTAATGAAGACCGGCCTAACGCGAGGAGAGGCGTGGGACGCAATCTGTAATTCCCGCGACATAGCCGAGATGTGTAACGTAACGCTACCGAAGGCCGAACGGCTCCGCTACCCGATAAGCGCGGAGGACCTCAAGCCATGGTAGAACATCTACAGTATATTCATCCGGATGGCCTAGGCTATGCCGAATTGATGTCCGGCAAAAGGTACGCGACCCACGACCTAGACCTCGCGAACGGCACTCATGTAATCCTTACGGGGTATGACGAGGAGTCGGCCTGGCCGCTAGTCGAATGGATTGACGGTAAGGGGACAACCCGGATTACGACAATAGACCCGGTAATATTCGCAGAATACTTCAACCCGGTAATCGAGGAGGAGCCCAGGCTATGGTAATCGTCCCGGAGCGTATCTGCGAGGTCTGCGGGGAATTCCTCCCGCACGCCTGCGCTCCGGTCATCCTCCGGAAGCGCGAGCCGTTTACCGGCAAAAGAATAATCAAGATCATTGATAGGGAGAATCATGAACGAGTGGA
>Ga0070717_10000948_pt1 | contig 19307 bp, 16 predicted proteins | sample LARL113metaG_FD_71366 | JGI IMG/M metagenome (GOLD analysis project Ga0070717, IMG submission 71366) | Corn, switchgrass and miscanthus rhizosphere microbial communities from Kellogg Biological Station, Michigan, USA - LAR L11-3 metaG | ecosystem: Host-associated > Plants > Roots > Rhizosphere ... | reverse complement strand
CTCTCGGCAGCGGCGGGACGCCGCTGCGCCAGCCGCCGTGACGGCGGCGCTCCAGGCGGAACGCCGGCGTCCTCGCCGGCTGGCCCGAGAGCGTCTCGCTCTCGGCAATGCTCCACTAAATGACCGGCAGCTCGAACGCCACCGTCGTCCCCTTGCCCGGCGTCGACACCACGCGCAGGTGGCCGCCGATGCTCTCGGCGCGCTCGCGCATCGTGGAGAGGCCGAAGCGCGGGAAGTCGCTGCGCGGCCTCGCCTCGGGGTTGAAGCCGACGCCGTCGTCGGCGATGGAGCCGACGACCTGGCCGTCGCGGCGGCGGATGTCGATCTTCGCCGCCGTGGCGCGCGCGTGCTTGCGCACGTTCGTCAGCGCTTCCTGCACGATGCGGATGAGCTGCAGCTCGATGCCCGGCGGGATGCGCAGGTCGGGATCGATCATCAGCTGCGTGGAGATGCCGCTCGCCGCTTTCCAGCGGTCGAGATACTCCTCGAGCACCGCCGTCACGGTGCGCTCCGGCGTCGGCAGCGTGCGCAGGTTGACGAGCGACTCGCGCAGGTCGCCGTACGCGTCGCGCGCCGCGGCGGCGAGCTCGTTGAGCTGCGATCCGGCCTCGGCGGTCTTGCCCTGCGAGAGGTACGCGTTCGCCGCCTGCACCTTCGTGTTCACGTAGCCGAGGACCTGGGCGATGCCGTCGTGCACCTCGTGGGCGATGCGCAACCGCTCCTGCGCGACGGCGAGGTCGGCGACGGTCTGGTGGAGATGCGCGTTGTCGATGGCGATCGCCGCCTGCACCGCGAAGCGGGCCAGCGATTCTTCATCGTCGAAGGTGAAGACCGCGCCGCCTTCTTTTTCCGCGAGGTAGAGGTTGCCGACGAACGGACTCTTGCAGACGATCGGCACGGCCACGAGCGTGCGCATGACCGGATGGTTCGCCGGAAAGCCGACGGAGCGCGGATGGTCCTGGATCGAGTCGAGGCGGAGGCGCTGTCCCTCGCGCAGCACCACGCCGAGGACGCCGTGGCCGACCGGCGGCGGTCCGATGGCGGCGCGCGCCGCGTCGCTGATCCCCGAGGTGATGAACGACTTGATCATGCCGTCGTCGCCGACGACGGAGAGCGCGCCGTACTTCGCGCCGACGAGCGCGCGGGCCTGCTCGACGACTTTCTTGAGCACGACGTCGAGGGCGAGCTCGGAAGTGACGTCGACGCCGGCGCTGTGCAGCGCGAGGAGCTCGCGGTTCTGCCGGCCGACGCGCGCGTTCATCTCGGACATCGTCCGCATCATCACCAGGCTGTAGCCGATGAAGCTCGCCGCGACGATGACGTCGAGGAGCAGGCGGTCGCCGAGCGCGACGAAGCCGAGCGTCGACGTCCGCACGATCTCCAGCGCCGCCACGATCGACAGCGGAGCCAGCACCGCCAGCCATCTCAATCTTCGAAGGGTCATGTCGAACCGCGATTGCGAGCTCGATTCTGCACCAGGATCGAAGCGGACGGAACGGATTCCGAACGTCTCCACTGCAGGCACTTCCATGCGAGCATTGTTGACGGCGCCGCGCGCGGCCACGAACCCCGCGCGGGTGGCCGCCGCGCGTGACCGGAGAGGCGGCCGACCTACCCCTCGGGGTGGGGTAGTCTTGCGGCGTGGAAAGGCCGATCGTCGCCGTCGATCTCAACGGCGCGCTCGACACGTACAGCGGCTGGAAGGGGCCTGAGCATTGGGACGCGCCGCCCCCCGGCGCCGCGGAGTTCCTCGACGCGCTGCGCGCGCGCGGCTACCGGATCGTGATCCACATGACGCGCTGGCGCGACGACGCCGAGGCCTGGCTGCGCAAGCACGGCCTTCTCGACCGCGTCACGAACGAGATGGTGGCCGCGCACGTGTTCGTCGACGACCGCGCGGTCTGCTTCCGCCGCGACTTCGAGGCCACGCTGCGCGAGATCGAGGAGTTCAGCGCTCACTGGGAACTTCGAGAGGATTGAGGACGGACAACCCCGCATAACGGCGGAAGTCGTGGTCGGTGGAGACGAGCGTGCCGCCTTCGCCGAGCGCCAAAGCCGCGAGATGAGCGTCGGAAGTCAGGTTGCCGGCAGTCCCTGCGGACGTGATCAAGGCTCGCAGGATCGGCCAATGCTTTTCGTCCGGGGCAATGATCGCCGCATTCGGTTGGTCCAGCCACGAATCGACATACGCGATAGCAGCGGAGAATCCGCGTTGACCGCGTAAATCAAAATGTTTGCATTGCCGAGCTTCACTTGCGCAACTCGAGCTTTCGGACGATCTCCAGATCTTCGAGCGCGTCGGAAAGCTGCAAAACTTTATGCAAGTCGATGCCGGGCAGAGGCTGCCCCAGCGACGCCGGTTTCAGACGGTACCGCCGCGCTGGAGCCACTGTTTTGCGTCCGCCGAGGCCCGCCCGTAGCGTTTCGTTGACCACCTGCTCGAACGGCTTTCCCGAGCGGCGCGCAATCTCCTTCAAAGCTCGCGCGGTGCGTTCGTCGATCGTCAGCATCGTTCTCATGTAGATACCATATTCTCATCCGCCATCGTAAACCCCCGCCCTCTCCTCGAGCTTCGCCGCCTCCTCGGCCGGCGACTCCGCGGCGGCCTGATGAAAGATCGCCGACTGCTTCGCCGCATACGCCTCGATGAAGAACGACAGCTTCGCGTCGCGCGCGAAGACGAGCTCCTCGGCGCTGAAGCCGTGCTCGACGATCGTGCCGGCCACGTCCCAGGCGAGATCCTGCACGCCGACGCCATAGTGTGCGGCGGAGTGATCCAACGCGTCGCATTTGACGATGTCGCCCGCGGCGGTGGCGATCCATTCCCACGGGTGCATGCGGTTGTCGACGTCGACGAGCTCCACGTCCATCGACGGCGGCGCGATCGGCGCGGAGCTTCGCCACGACGCCGAGGTAGCGGCGGACGGCGTCGAGCAGCGCGGCGCGATCGCTCGCGAACGTCCCGTCGATCCACTCGCTCACGAGAAACCCGTTGGCGAGGCCGGCGACGCGCGGGATCAGTCCCTCGAGATGTCGCGCTTTGTCGAGCTTCTCGCGACCGTACGCACCGAGGCCGGCGAACTTCGCGAGATAGCGGCCGTTGACGAGGTACTTCCGCCGCTCCTTGCCGATCCACGCCGGCGCGTCGCCGACGATCTTTCGCCACGCGCCGCCGCCGAGGTCCTCGACGCTCTCGACGCGCCCGACGAGCGGCTCGATCCAGCGCGGCTCGAACGCGAACTCCTCGACGAGCACTCGCGCGCGCGCCCACGCCGGCGCACCGCGTCGTCCGCCCGCGGGCCGGGGCCGTTGCCGTGGCTCGGCAGGAAATAGAGGTACCGGCTCGTGATCACCGCGGCGAACGACGAGCCGGAGAGCCCCGGCCCCTCGTAGACGACGAAGTACTCCGCCTCCGGTCGAGCTCGCGGTCGAGCTTCACCTCGCGATGAACGGATGCCTGGCCGGGCGCACGGTGAAGACTTCGTCGGCGTCGACGGCGTCGGCGACGACGCGGCCGAGGCTCGTGCCGATCGTGCGGATGCCGATCACGATCCGCTTGCGCGTCTTCGGCCCCGCGTGCTTGGCGGCGCGCTCGTAGAGCTCGGGATAGACGGCGTAGTAGGCGTAGCCCTCGGGACTTTCGACGGCAGCGGCGAGCCGGTGTCGAGCAGCGCCTGCGCGAGCTCGCCGGCTTCGATCAGGCGGGCGACGCCGTCGCTCTCCCCGATGCGCCGCAGGCGCTCGCGCAGCGTGAAGGTGCGGGTGAAGTCGCCGTCACGCCAGGTGCTGGGTGAACCATTCCGCGGCCAGCCGCGCGACCTCCTCGATCTTCCCCGGCTCCTCGAAGAGATGCGACGCGCCGGGCACGATGACCATGCGCCGCTCGCAGACCATCTGCTCGTACGCCGCGCGATTCATCTCGATCACCGGCGCGTCGTCGCCGCCGACGATCAGCAGCGTCGGCGCCTGCACGGCCGGCAGCGCGGGGCCGGCGAGGTCGGGGCGCCCGCCGCGCGACACGATCGCGGCGATGCGTTCCGGCACGCGCGCCGCCGCGACGAGCGCCGCGCCGCCGCCGGTCGACGCGCCGAAGAGGCCGAGCTTCAGCGCGCGCGTCTCCGGCTGCTTCGCCAGCCACTCGCTCGCGCCGACGAGGCGGTCGGCGAGGAGGCCGATGTCGAAGCGGAGCTGCGCGGTGCGCATGTCGACGTCCTCCTCCGCGCGCGTCAGGAGATCGATCAGCAGCGTGCCGACGCCGCCCCCGCGCAGCACCTCGGCGACCTGGCGGTTGCGCGCGCTGAAGCGGCTCGAGCCGCTGCCGTGCGCGAACATCACCACGCCGCGCGCGCCGTCGGGAATGAGCAGGTTGCCCTCCAGCGTGACGCGGCCGGCGTTGACGTAGACGAGGCCTTCTTCGACGCGCGTGCTCATAGCGTGCTCGGGTAGGTTTCGGGCATCTCGCGCGTGTGCTCGCGCTCGAAGCGCTCCAGCGGCTCGACGGCGCGCGTCTCGTCGATGTGGATGACGGCGTCGAACTGCCGCGGCAGCGACGCGCCGAAGTAGTGGCTCATCCGCTCCGTGGCCGGCAGGTAGATCACGCCGATGGCGCGCTCGAGCTTCTCCGCGTCGAGCGCGCGCGCCGCGGCGTTGCCGCGCAGGGGAAGGATGAAGTCGGCGACGCCGGCGTCGTGCAGCAGCGCCTCGTAGCTGCCGGCGATCCCCGGCCGCACGCGCTTGCGCTCCGCCGGGCCGTCCCACTCCGACGCCGCGGTGACGGTGCCGTGGTACGTGGTGAAGCCGATGAGGCGCGCGTCGTCGCCGTGCGCCTCGCGAACGAGCTGGCCGACGTTGAGCTCGCCGCCGCGGCCCATCTCCGTCGCGCGCGCGTCGCCGAGGTGGGAGTTGTGCTCCCAGACCACGATCTTCGCGTGCGCGCCGAGGTGGCGGGCCAGCGCCTCGATCGTCTCGGCCATGTGCGTGTCGCGCAGGTTCCACGACGACACGCGGCCGCCGAACATCGAGCGGTAGTAACGCTCCGCGTTCAGCACGAGGCGTGCGTTCTGCTCGGCGTAAAAGGCCTCGTCGCCGCCGGCGGCGTGGCGGCGCATCTCCACGAGCTGCGACACGACCTCCTGCTCGCACTTCGGCGTGAGGCCGAACGACGCGGCGTAGCCGTACGACTGCGGGTCCTCGCCCGCGTGCTCGAAGCAGGCGTAGCGATAGCGCGCCCGCCGCGCGGCCTCGGGGTCGACGCGGTCGAGGTACTCGATGACCGCGGCGATCGAGGAGTAGAGGCTGTAGAGGTCGACGCCGTAGAAGCCGACCTTGTCGCGGGCGCCGTCCGTGCGCGACTGCGCATCATTGTGCTCGCGCATCCAGCCGACGAAGTCGAGGACGTCGGCGTTGCGCCACATCCAGGACGGGAAGCGCTTGAAGTCGCCGAGGGCGTCGATCGGCTCCTCGTCGTCGCTCGCGCCGCGGACGTAGCGGTGGATGCGATACGCGTCGGGCCAGTCGGCTTCGACGGCGACGGCGTTGAAGCCTTTCTCGGCGATCAGCCGCTTGGTGATCTTCGCGCGGATCGAATGGAACTCGTGCGTGCCGTGCGACGCTTCGCCGATGAGGACGAAGCGCGCGTTGCCGACGAGGTCGAGGAGCGGGTCGAGGTCGCGGTTCGCGCCGGTGAGCTCGTGCAGCGTGGGACGAATGGCGTCGACGATGGTGTTCATTGCACGCCTCGCGCGAGCAGCCGGTGTACCTCCTCGTCCGAGGTCTGCGTGAAGTCGCTGTACCAGAGGCCGACGGCCTGGAACGGCTCGGGGGTGCGGAGGCAGACGACGTCGTCGGCGATCCCCTCGGCGCGGAAGTCGTTGCACGTCGACTCGGCGGCGACCGGCACCGCGACGACGATGCGCCGCGGCTCCATCCGCCGCAACGCCTCGACGGCGGCGCGCATGGTGGAGCCGGTGGCCAAGCCGTCGTCGACGACGACGACGGTCTTGTCCTTGACGTCGAGCGGCGGCCGCGCGCCGCGGTACTCGCGCTCGCGGCGCTCGAGCTCCTGCTGCTCGCGCTGCGCCACGGTGTCGATGAGCTTCTGCGAGACCGGCATGGAGTCGAGGACCTCGCGGTTGAGGACGCGCACGCCGCCGCTGGCGATTGCGCCCATGGCCAGCTCTTCGTGGCCGGGGACGCCGAGCTTGCGGACGATGAAGACGTCGAGCGGCGCGCCGAGGGCGCGGGCGACGCCGTAGCCGACAGGGACGCCGCCGCGCGGGAGAGCGAGGACAATGAGGTCGTCGCGGTGCGGGAGCCGCCGGGCCAGGTCGCGGCCGAGGAGCTCGCCGGCTTCGTCGCGATCGCGGAAGCGCATGGTGAAGCGTGCGTTCATCGCCCGTGCCGGATCAGGAGGCGCGCGGCAGCGGCTCCGGCTCCTCGCGCTGCCGCAGCAGCTGCTCGAGCGCGCGCGGACACGATACCGGCGCCGTCCCCTCCTCCCACGACCGCAGCAGCAGCGGCGGCACGCCGACGGCATGCGCGAGCTGCTCGCGGCTCCAGCCGATGCGAAGGCGGCGTCGTCGGAGGTCGGAGGGGTTCATCGTCGATCTCGGATGCAAAGGGCGTGCAGTGATACGGAGGTGAGACGGCGAGCGTCAGGCGCGAGTCACGCGTGCGCGGGAACGTGCGCATCCCAGAGCTGCTCTTCCATCTCGATGGCCCGCGGGTAGAGCACGAAGTTCTCGAGGTTCATCACCTCGTGCAGGTCGCGCTCGAGCTCCTGGAGATGGCCGGCCAGGCGGCGGCAGACGCGGTCGTCGATGCAGAGCAGCAGAGCGCGTCCGGCGCGGAGGTGGCGCAGCGATTCCGCGAGGTCGCTGTGCTCGAGGCAGACCGGAGCGATGGCGGCGCGGAGGCCGCCTTCGAAGCGCGGCGGAGGCGGCGTGCCGCGCTCCCACGACTCTTCCATCGCTTCGATGTAGGGAAAGAGGATGTGCCGTTCGCGCTCGCTGTGGGGGACGAGCTCGTTGATGAGGGCGTGGTAGTCCTCGCGCATCGGCTCGAGGAGCTCAGGGTCGAGCGACCGCGCCTCGGCGACGAGCTCGAAGAGGACGGCGCCGCGCGCGAGCGACTCGATGGTCAGAGCGCGGTGGTGCGCGGCGAGGTGGTCGACGAGCTGCGCCAGCGACTTCTCGAACCACACGACGTCGTGAGGCCCCGCCGCCTCGGGCGCCCGCGCGATCTCCTCCAGCACCCGCTGGACGGGCAGCCCCTCGGCCGCGGCGGCGTCGGCGAGGTTCCGATTGCCGGAACAGCAGTAGTCGATGCCGAGCTCCTCCAGGACGGTCCGAAGCTTCGGATCTTCCGCTGCGAGTACGCCGACGCAATTCGTAGCATCCAGCATGGCGGCAGGGCCTCGATGACAAGGTAGCGCCGTTCGCGAAGCGGCGGCGTGACGGCTTGCCATGGCGGACGTGAGCTACGCTAGCCGGCTTTCCACGAGCGGTTACCATTCACGCGCCGTGTCGTCCGAGACCAAACGTGCTCCGATTCTGTTGCGGCCGGGGGAAGGCCGCGCGTACCCGATGGGCGCCGTGCACGCCGTCTTCAAGGCAGACGAAGACGAGACGGGGGGGCGGTACTCGATCTCGGAGTGGTGGCTCGAGCCGTACACGCGCGCATACCCACGACGAGGATGACGTGTTCGTCGTGATCAAGGGACGATGAGTTTCTTCGTGGACGGCGCGTGGATCGACGCGCCGATAGGCTCGCTCGTGATCGCGCCCGGAGGTACGGCGCACGACTTCGAGAACCGCACCGCCGAGCGGGCAGGCGCGCTGAACGTCTCCGTGCCCGGCGACTTCGAGCCGCAAATGGAGAGCATCGCCGAGTGGTTCCGCGCGCGCTCGGCCGCTGCGTCGCGCACGGCGAACGCGCCCGTTGAGTGAGCGCCATGGTGTAATGGCGCATGCCCTCCCGCTCCCTGGCCATTCTCCTCGTCTCGTTCCTCCCGCTCACGGCTCAGGCGTTCACGATCAAAGTCACGAACACGAACGCGAGCGGCGCCGGCTCGCTGGCGCAGGCCATCGCCGGCGCGAATGCGATTCCGAGCTCGAAGATCGTCTTCGACATCCATGGGACGCCGCCGTTCACGATCGATCTCGCGGCGCCGCTGCCGCCGATCGTGGAGAACACGAGAATCGATGCGTCGACGCAGCCCGGCTACGCGAACGCAGCGCCGGTCGTGACGCTGGTCGGCCACAGGTCCGAGCCGCTGCTCGATCTGCGCGCGCCGGCGGTCATCGCAGCGCTCGGCTTCCGCCTCGAGCAGGGGCCGGCGATCGTGACGGCGGGCGCGACGATCGACCGCTGCACGTTCGAGCGCAGCGGCGCACCGTCCGACGTCGAGACCGCCGCCATCCGCTTCGTCAAGGCCTCCGGCGGTGGGGTGCTGTCATCGACATTCGCGTTCGGCACCGGCATCGAGATCGTCGACTCGGCGAACGTGACGATGGAGAACGACACGTTCGCCGGCTGCTACCGCAGCGCGATCGCGCTCGTTCGATCGTCGAAGAACACGATCGGCAGAGTCGGCGGGAACAAGATCACGATCGGGCCGAGCGTCGCGGCGGGGCAGCCGGCGATCGCGATCGACGCGGCGTCGAACGGGAACGTCGTCGAGAACGTCTCGATCGCCGGCGCCGCCGCCGGCATCGACGTCGCCGGCAACGACACGCGAATCCTGTCGAACACCATTCACGACGTCGACGGCTGGGCGGTCCGCGTCAACGGAGGGCGGCGGAATTGGATCGACAGCAATTCGATCTACAACGCCGGCGCGGCGGCGGGGAACGCAATCGTCCTCGTCAACGGCGGCAACGCCGACGTCGCGCCGCCTGCGATCGCGAGCGCCGACGTCACGCCGAGCGGCACGACGATCAAGGGAACGGCCTTGGCGCAGACGTCGGTGGCGCTTTACGTCAGCGAGTCGTGCGTCGTGCCGAACGGGCAACTCCCGCTCGCCAGCGGCTCGTTCTCCGGTACCTCGTTCGCCTTCACCGTCCCGCCGGTGAAGCCGGGATGGTTCGTCACCGGCGCGACGTGGCGAAGCGAGGGCTCGACCGGCGTCGACAGCTCTGCGTTTTCTTCGTGCGTCGTGGCGAAAGGCTCGGCCGACGGCCCGGCGCCCATGATCGCGAGCGTCGAAGCGGTCGGAATCGCGGGGAGCTCGCTCACCGTGCGCGGGTCGAACTTCGCGCAGCTCGCGCGCGTCTTCGTCGGCGCGAACGAGGCACTCGACTGCCGCGGCGGCGGCTCGAGTCTTTTCTGCGCCGTCCCGGCGGGCAGCGGCACGGCCGACGTGGCCGTAGAAAACCCCGACGGCAAGCGCGCGGTGTCCGCCGGCGGCGTCACGTATGTCGAGCACTGCAACGAGCTGTGGGTCAACTCCACCTCGGGCGACGCCGTCACGAACGGCACGCCGGTCACGTTGAGCACCGTCGTGTCGACCAACACGCCGCCGCTGGCGTACCTATGGTCGTCGAACGGCACCACGATCGCGGGCGAGAACGGGCCCAGCATCACCGTGCCGGCGCCGAGCATTCCGACGCCGTACAACCTGCACGTGGCGACCGCGTGCTCATCGCGCGACGTGTCGTTCGTCGTCTGGCCCTGCAGCTGGGCCACGATCATCGTCAGCGGACAACCGGCCGATGCGACGGCGGCCGCGGGCGCGCCGGCGACGTTCTGCGTCTCGTCGACGAACGGACCAGTGGCGAGCTATCAGTGGTACGAGGGAGCGAAGGGAAACACGACGCGGCCGCTGCCGAACGGCAACGGCGAATGCGTGAAAGTGACGGCCGGACAGGTGTCGGCGGTTTGGGTGCGCCTCTCGAACGGATGCAACTCCGCCGACAGTCGCGCCGCGACGCTCACGCCGTTGCGCCGCCGCGCCGCGGGGAAGTGAGCGCCGCGGCGAGCTTCCGCACGCCCTCGCGGATCTGCGCGGGCGTGAGCGCCGCGTAGCCGAGGAGGAGGCCGGGAGGCACGGACTTGCCGACGGCGCAGACGGAGAGCGGCACGACGTGCACGCCGCCCGCGGCCGCGCGCTCGGCGACCGCCACGTCGTCGGCTCCCTCGGCGAGCCAGCCGACGAGGTGCATGCCGCCGTCGAGCGGGCGCACGTCGAGCGCGCCGGCGAGCTCGCGGCGCGCCGCGTCGACGAGCACCTCCTGCCGCTCCTCGTAGAGCACGCGCATCCTTCGAATATGCCGCGCGAAGTGGCCGCCGGCGATGAACTCGGCGAGCACGGCCTGCTCGCTCACCGGCGAGTGCCCGTCGACGACCGAGCGCGCGCGGCGGAACGGATCGACGAGCTCCGGCGGCAGCACGACGAAGCCGAGGCGCAGCGACGGGAAGAGCGTCTTGCTGAACGTGCCGAGGTAGATCACGCGGCCGGCGGGGTCGAGGCCCTGCAGCGACGGCAGCGGCTTTTGGCGGTAGCGGAACTCCGAGTCGTAGTCGTCCTCGACGATCCAGGCGCCGTGCTGGCTCGCCCACTCGATCAGCGCCAGGCGGCGGCGGAGGCTCAGCGTCACGCCGAGCGGGTATTGATGCGACGGCGTGACGAAGACGAGGCGCGCGTTCTTCGCGCGCGCGGCGCGGCGGCCGACGTCGGCGCCGTCCGCGTCGACCGGCATCGGCACGAGCGTCGCGCCGGCGGCGCGGAGAGCCACGCGCGCGCCGGGGTAGCCGGGGTCCTCGATCAGCGCGGCGTCGCCGGGATCGATGAGAAGTCGCGCGGTGAGGTCGAGGGCCTGCTGCGAGCCGCTGACGATGAAGACCTGCCCGGCGTCGCAGCGCACCGCGCGCGCCGTGCGCACGTACGCGGCGATGGCCTCGCGCAGCGGCCGGTAGCCGGCCGGATCGCCGTACGACAAAAGCTCGTACGACGGCCGCCGCCACTGCCGCGCCATCAGCCGCGTCCACGTCCGGAACGGAAACGCCCGCGCGTCCGGCAGTCCCGACTCGAACGCGCGCGGCCGCCGCGCCACGCTGAGCGGCCGCCCCGGATTGCTGGCGAGAAGCTTGCCGCGATCCGAAAGTGGAGGACAGGCACTCTTGCCTGTCCCCCCCGCGGGCGCGCGCACCGTCAGCAACTCCTCCGGCAGCGCCCGCGCCACGCAAGTCCCCGAGCCCACGCGCGCCTCGACATACCCCTCGGCGAGCAACTGCTCGTACGCGTTCAAAACCGTGTTCCGCGACACGCCGCGCTCCTCGGCCAGCGCGCGCGTCGACGGCAATCGCGTGCCGGGAAGGAGCTGGCCGCCGAGGATCGACTGTCGCAGCTCGTCGTAAAGACCCTTCGTCAGCGTCATGAGTGGCTCCATCAACTTAGTCCGAAATGGCTCTTTTCACAAGGCCACTTCGGACCTACATTCGCGGCCATGCAAAACGAAGCGATTCGACTGAAGACAGGCCTCGCGGAGATGTTGAAGGGCGGCGTGATCATGGACGTGACGACGGCGGAGCAGGCGGTGATCGCCGAGCGCGCCGGCGCCGCGGCGGTGATGGCGCTCGAGCGCGTACCCGCGCAGATCCGCGCCGAGGGCGGCGTGGCGCGCATGGCCGCGCCGAAGAAGATCCGCGAGATCATGAGCGCCGTCACGATCCCGGTGATGGCCAAGGCGCGCATCGGCCACTTCGCCGAGGCCATGGTGCTGCAGGAGCTCGGCGTCGACTACATCGACGAGTCCGAGGTCCTCACGCCCGCGGACGAGGCGCACCACATCGACAAGCACGCCTTCCGCGTCCCGTTCGTCTGCGGCGCGCGCAACCTCGGCGAGGCGCTGCGGCGCATCGGCGAAGGGGCGGCCATGATCCGCACGAAAGGGGAGGCCGGCACCGGCGACGTCGTGCACGCCGTCAAGCACATGCGCGCGATCATGACGGAGATCCGCACGCTGACGGTGCTGCGCGAGGAAGAGCTGATGGCGAAGGCGAAGGAGCTCGGCGCGCCGTTCGAGCTGGTGCGCCTCGTCGCGCGCGACGGGAAGCTGCCGGTGCCGAACTTCTCCGCCGGCGGCATCGCCACGCCCGCCGACGCGGCGCTGGTCATGCACCTCGGCGCGGAGGCGGTATTCGTCGGCAGCGGCATTTTCATGCGCAGCGGCAGCGAGTTCTGCGAGCCGGCCGAGGCGGAGTCGCGGGCCCGGGCGATCGTCCGCGCGACGACGCACTACAACGATCCGAAGGTGCTGCTCGAAGTGAGCGAGCAGGTGACCGGGACGATGAAGGGCCTCGCCGTCGCGGCCATCGCGCCGCACGAGATGCTGCAGGCGCGGGGATGGTGAACGTCGGCGTGCTGGCGCTGCAGGGCGACTTCGATGCCCATCGCCGCCGCCTCGCGGAGCTCGGCGCCGAGGGGTTCCTCGTGCGCGATGCGCGCGAGCTCGACGGCGCGGATGCGCTGGTGATCCCCGGCGGGGAGTCGACGGCGTTCCTGAAGCTCCTCGGCGACGACGGCGTGGCGGCGCTGCGGCGCTTCGTGGCGGAAAGGCCGGTGTTCGGCACCTGCGCCGGCGCGATCCTCCTGGCGCGCGCCGTCGAGAACGCGCCCGGACAGCCGACGCTCGGCGCGCTCGACGTTCGCATCCGCCGCAACGCCTACGGCCGCCAGCTCGAGAGCTCGATCCGCCGCGGCGAGTTCCAGGGGACGCCGATGGAGATGGTGTTCATCCGCGCCCCGAAGTTCGCCGCGCTCGGCGACGGCGTCGAAGTGCTGGCGAGGGATGGCGGCGACGCCGTGGCCGTGCGGCAGGGCCACGTCCTCGCCGCGACGTTCCACCCGGAGCTGAGCGAGGACACGCGGATGCACGCGCTATTTTTGTCGATGATTGGAACGCCGGCGTCCTCGCCGGCTGGCGCGTAGGCGTCCCGCCTACGTTCATGAGAGGCGGCGAGGACGCCTCGCCGGCCGCCGCGGACGGCGGCGCTCCAATGACCGGCAGCGTGAAATGCCGCACGGTCAGCGGCGGAGTGAGCTTAGGGCCGATCGCTCTGCAGCGCGGCTCGTTTCAAGGCTTCGGAAAAAGCTTCGCATCGTGGACCGCCTGCGGATCGCGCAGGCGGGCGCGGAGGGCCCAGCTTCGCGAGAGGCGCTCGGCGGGGGTCAGCGCCAGCCAGTCCTCCTGGAAAAGATCGAGCTCGTCATGGGGAAGCATCGGCTTGCGTGGAGGCTGCGTCCGTTTCTTCGCCATCGAACGCACCATTCTAGGCGGCAGGGGCGTGGTGACGCGCCCCTGCCGCCTCGGTCGTTCTATGCCTTGACTGCGAACCGCCAGGCGCCGCGGTAGTGTTCGATGCCGGACTCGTACTGGCCGGACTGGATGTCGGCGTCGCCGGCGGCCAGCTCGGTGCGGGCCTTGTCGACGTTCGCGCCGCGCGCGGCCGCGTCGTTGATCGCGGTGAGCGCGAGCTGGCGCAGGTCGGTGACGATGCGGTCGACGATCGGCTGCAGCGCCGCGCGGTCGATGCTGCTCTGCGAGTCCTTCAGGATCAGCAGGAGCTTCGTCACGGCGTCCTTGCCGGCGCTGAAGATGCCGTCGCCGCCGTCGGCCGTGGCGTGGATCGTGTCGAGCCACTGATCGGGCTCCAGCGCCTCGCCGAGGTCCGTGATCGCGGCGTTGAGGCGGTCGACGTCCTGCTTGTTCGTCGTGCCGTTGCGCAGCGCCACGATGGCGTTGACCTGCGCCTGCAGGTCGTCGCGCAGGCCGCCGATCGTCAGCGTGCCGGTGCCGGTCGTGTTCGCGTAATTCGTGTTCGCGCTGGTGAAGCTCGCCACGACCGCGTACGTGCCGGGCAGCGTCGGCGCGGTGGGCGAGCCGTTGTACGTGAACGTGAACGTGCCGGCGACCGTGACGCCGCCGATGCCGGTGGCTGTGGCCGTCGAGGTCTTCGGCGTGCCGTCGTAGATCACCGTGACGCTGTTGACCGTGATGACCGGGAGGGCCGGGTTGATGATGATGTGCACGCTGCCGGTGGCCGGCGCGTAGTTCGTGTTGCCGGCGAACGACCACGTGGCGTTGCCGCCCGGCACGTTCGTGAAGCTCGCGCCGAGGCTGAGGAGCGGCGTGAGGTTCTCGCCGTTCACGCCCGTGGCGGAGCCGGTGGCGCCGTGCGGGAGGCCGTCGTAGACGCCGCTGTAGCCGTTGACCTGGATGTGCGCGGCGGCTTGGGCGATGACGACCGCCGCGTCGCCGGCGGCGGCGGCGTAGTCCGTGTTGCCGGCGAACGTCCAGTGCGCCGTACCTCCCGGTACGTTCGTGAACGTCGCGCCGAGGTTGAGCAGCGCGGTGAGGTTCTCGCCGTTCACGCCCGTGGCCGTGCCGGTGGCGCCGTGCGCGGCGCCGTCGTAGACGCCGTTGAAGCCGTTGACGTTGATGTTCGCGGACGCCTTGGTGATCACGATCGCCGCGTCGCCGGAGGAGGACGCGTAGTTCGTGTTGCCGGCGAACGTCCAGTGCGCCGTACCGCCCGGTACGTCGGTGAACGTCGCGCCGAGGTTGAGCAGGCTGGAGAGATTCTCGCCGTTCACGCCCGTGGCCGTGCCGGTGGCGCCGTGTGCGTGGCCGTCGTAGACGCCGGTGTAGCCGTTGACGTTGACCGTTGCCGCGGCCTGCGTGATCGCGATCGACGCGTCGCCCGAGGACGGCGCGTAGTCCGTGTTGCCGGCGAACGTCCAGTGCGCCGTACCGCCCGGGACGTCGGTGAACGTCGCGCCGAGGTTGAGGAGACTGGTGAGGTTCTCGCCGTTCACGCCTGTGGCCGTGCCGGTGGCGCCGTGCGCGTGGCCGTCGTAGACGCCGGTGTAGCCGTTGACGTTGACCGTCGCCGCGGCCTGCGTGATCGTGATCGCCGCGTCGCCCGAGGACGGGGCGTAGTTCGCGTCGCCGGCGAACGTCCAATGCGCCGTACCGCCTGGTACGTCGGTGAACGTCGCGCCGAGGCTGAGGAGGCTGGTGAGACTCTCGCCGTTGACGCCCGTGGCCGAGCCGGTCGCGCCGTGCGCGTGGCCGTCGTAGATGCCGCTGTAGCCGGTCACGGAGACGATCGCCGTCGCCTGCGCGATGCCGAACGTCTGCGAGACGTCGGCGGCGGCGTTGAAGTTCGCGTCGCCGAGCTGCGAGGCCGTCACCGTGCAGGTGCCGGCGCCGGTGATCGTGATCGTGCTGCCGTTGGTGCCGCCGGACGTGCAGGCGCCGCTGGCCGCGAACGTCACCGGGCTCGTCGAGCCGCCGCCGGCCGCGCTCACGGTGAACGGCGCGTCGCCGTAGACCTTGTTCGGCAGGGCGTTGAAGGCGATCGTCTGATCGCCCTTGTTGACGATCTGCACGAGCGCCGCCGTGGTGCTGCTCGGCGCCGACGCGGCGTCGCCTTCATACGACGCGGTGATCGAGTGCGAGCCGACGGAGAGGCCGCCCGTCGTGTACGTCGCGTGTCCCTGGTTGTCGAGGGCGCGGCTGGCCACGATGCCGCCGCCGTCGAAGAAGCTGACGTTGCCGGTCGGCGTGGCGCTGCCGCTGGCAACCGTCGCCGTGAACGTCACGGAGCCGCCGTACTGCGACGGATTCGTGCTCGAGGCGAGCGCCGTCGTCGTCGGGGTCGTGAACGTGATGTCGAGGATCGGATGGAGCTCGATGCCGTTCGGCGCCACGCCGGTCTGCCCGTGGATGAAGTCGAAGAAGCCGACGCCGGTGATGCGCACCGGGATGTTGGCGCTCTGGAAGAACGACGTCGGCGTGAAGCGCGCGTCGAACTTGCCGCGGGCGATGTTGATGCCGGCCGTGAAGGGGCTCGGCGCCGGAACGCGCGGCGTCCCCGAGGTCACGATGCAGGCGGGCGAGGGGATCTCGGTGACGACCGTGTTGCCCTGCTCGTCCTGGATGACGATGTGGTAGTCGACGTCGGTTTCCTTCTTGTACAGCGTGAGCGTGCCGTTGATCGTGTAGACCGTTCCCTCCCACGGGAAGACGCGGGCGTTGTCGGGCGGCCCCGGAGGATCGGCCGGCGCGGGGAAGGTGCGGAGGTTGGCGATCGTCGTCGGAACGGGGTTGTTGATGTCGACGCTGCCGGCGTCGGGATCGACGCCGACCTTCACGGTCCAGCGCTCGATGCCGCAGGTCGGGCTGACGACGGTGAGTGTGATCGGCGCCGTGGCGGTGCGGCCCTGGCCGTCCGAGATCGTCGCCACCATCGACTTCGGCCCGGTCGTGCTGAGGCGGTCGACGGTCTGCAGGTACGAGAAAACGTTGTCGCCGGCGGTCTGGTCGCCGTGCGTGCCGTCGTCGTAGAGCTGCTGCGCGGCCGCGCCGCCGATGCTCGTCAGGTCGGCGACGACGCCGAGGCTCGTGCTCGGCGGGAGCGTGGCCGGCGTCACCGTCACGGTGAGGAGCGTGTTGCCGGCCGGCTCGAGCGAGTTCGGCGCGGCGCTGCCGCTGCCCGAGGGCTGGCTCGGATCGCCGCCGCACGAGTTCACCGGCGAGGCGCTGTTGCGCGGGATCGGCCCGGCGATGAGGAAGTCGTTGAGGTTGTTGTTGGTATCGATGCAGCCGTTGTTGCGGCGGATGGCCGCGGTGGTGTTGCTGAGCGCGGGCGTGGCCGCCGCTTCGAAGCAGTTGCTGCTGCCGTAGCCGACGAGGTCGACGACGCCGCTCGGGCAGGCGCCGCTCAGCGCGGCCGTGCCGGCGACGAGCGCGACCTTCGCGTTCGTGGCGCTCATGGTGATGACGCCGGTGGCGTCGGGCGCCGGCAGCGGCGTCGTTCCGCCGCTCCCCGGCGACTCCTGCACGAGGTAGTAGTGGCCCGGCTGGATCGTGCCGGAGAGGAGCGTCGGCGCGCCGTTCGCCGTCCACGACGTCGCCGTCGAGGACGTGGCCTGGACGCTCCAGCCGTCGAGCGAGACCGGCGTCGAGCCGGAGTTGTACAGCTCGATGAAGTCGTTCGTGTACGTCGCGCCGGAGTTCCCGCCGCCGCCGTAGACCTGGCTGATCTTCACGGTCGTCGGAGGCAGCACCGTGAGCGAGGCGCTGGTCGTGCTGTTGCGGCCCTGCGCGTCGGCGACCGTGATCGGCAGCGACTTCGCGCCGACGCTCGTGGTGCTGGCCACGGTGGCGACGAAGGAGAAGCTATTGCCGCCGTTGTCGGTGAACGCCTGCGCGGACGAGCCGCCGATGGCGCTGAGGTCGCCCGTGACGGTGATGCCGCTGCTGGCCGGATTGGTGCCCGAGGTGACGGCGACGGTGATCGTCGTCGTTGCGCCGGGGAGGACGGCGCCGGGGCTCGCCGAGGCGATGCCGGTCGGCGGCGCCGACGCGGCGGTGACGGTGAGCGCGATCGACGTCGCGCCGCTGCGGCTCTGCGCGTCGGTGATCGTCACCGGCAGCGACTTCGCGCCGGCCGCCGTGCCGTTGCTGACCGTGGCGACGAAGGAGAAGCTGTTGCCGCCGTTGTCGGTGAACGCCTGCGTGCTCGAGCCGCCGATGGAGCTGAGGTCGGCGCGGACGGCGATGCCGGTGCTGGCCGGATTCGCGCCGGGCGTGACGGCGACGGTGAGCGTGGTGCTGTTGCCGGCCTGCACGCTGCCCGGCGTCGCCGAGCCGCTGCCGGACGGCGGCGTCGACGGCGCGACCGGCGTGGCGCTGACCTCGGAGGAGTTCGCGCTCTCGCCGCCGGAGTTCGCGGCGCTGACGACGTAGAAGTAGGTCGTGCCGTTCGCGGCGGTGGTGTCGTCGTAGGACGTCGTCGTGATCGATGGGGCAATCGTGGTGTACGGCCCGCCGCTGACCGTGGCGCGCTTGACGTTGTACGACGTCGCGCCGGTGGCGGCGTTCCACGTCAATGCGACGTGGGCGTTGCCGGCCGTCGCGGCGAGGCCGGTCGGCGCGGAGGGAGGCGTGACGGCGGCGCCGCCGGTCGGCGCGAGGGCGATGGCGCGGAAGGCCTTGTTCGTGCCGGCGGTGGCGATGAGCGTCGTGGCCGTGCCTGAGAAGGTGCCGTTGAAGCCGCTGGCGTCGGTGACGGTGACGACCGGCGTGCCGGTGCCGCCGCTCGTCGCGTAGAGCGTGACCGTCGTGCCGCTCACGCTGGCGGTGAGGCCGCGCGCGGTGGCGACGGTGACGCTGCCCTTCAGCGTCCAGGTGCCGCTGACGAGACACCACTTCTGAATGGCGTTGTTCCCTTCGTCGGCGACGTAGACGGTGTCGACTCCGGGGCCGCCGTCGAGGCGGACGATGAAGAAGCTGTTGAACGTCGAGGTGGCCGGGAAGCCGGGGAGCGCGGTCATCGTCTGCCCCGCGGTCGTGGGCGTGCCGCTGCCGATCGTCGAGAGGCGGACGGTGCCGGCGCCGGAGCTGATGTAGAGCTGGTCGGCGAAGACGTTGATCTGGCGCGTGTTCGTGTTCGTCGTGCTGATGACGGTGGCGGCGCTGGCGCCGAAGGCGATGGTGCGCGGGCCCTGCGTGGAGCCGCTGGTCCAGAAGCGGCTGCCGTCGACGCTGGTGGCGGAGCGGATGTTGCCGGCGCTCGCCGCGTCGACGTAAGACGTCGAGACGTCGAGGTTGGCGTTGCCGTCAACGCGTCCGATGACGCGCGGCACGGTGGTGCTGGAGGTGACGGTGGCGCCGAGGGCGGCGCTGTACCCCGGCACGACCAGGTACCTCCCATCCTCGGAGCGCGTCAGGAAGCCTTCCGTCGTGGCGGTGCCGGAGGCGACGAGGCCGCCGCTGCCGGTCGGGAGGGCGACCGACTGGACGAAGACGCCCGCGGGCGTGTATTCGTCGAGGAAGACCGCGGTGCCGCCGCTGCCGAGGGCGGCCGCGCCGTCGCCGACGCGGTAGAGGACGAGGTTGCCGGCCGTGAACGGAGCGGCGAGAAGCGAAGACGTGAGAAGAACGAACGCAGCAATCGCCGCGAGGACGATTCGGCCTTTAGACATAGGAGGTTTGCGCCTTTCTACCGGGTGTAGATCGGCAGGATAGCGGCCGTTGGGGCGGGGGTCAACGAATGTTTTGACGGAGGCCGGCCGCGGGAAAATGGTTGGGGTTCAACCTGTTACGCGATTGCTTGGTGTCGGCTGCCGTCGGCGGGGTGCCGAACGTCACGGAGGTGAACACGAGGCTCGACGGCGGCGCTTGGAGCGCCGCCGTCCCGGCGGCCGGCGAGGCGGCGTCCTCGCCGCCTCTCATGAACGCCGGCGGGACGCCGGCGCGCCAGCCGGCGAGGACGCCGGCGCTCCGAGCCTAGCGTGACAG
>Ga0070717_10000947_pt1 | contig 19311 bp, 21 predicted proteins | sample LARL113metaG_FD_71366 | JGI IMG/M metagenome (GOLD analysis project Ga0070717, IMG submission 71366) | Corn, switchgrass and miscanthus rhizosphere microbial communities from Kellogg Biological Station, Michigan, USA - LAR L11-3 metaG | ecosystem: Host-associated > Plants > Roots > Rhizosphere ... | reverse complement strand
CGGCATAAATAGTCTTCCCGTCACACTACGCCGCTCGCGTCAATTGCGTGACTGTCTCCTCCGCCATACGCCGCTGATCCTCAGGAGTAAGGATTCTGCGCGTCACGGCTGTGGTAGCCTGAACCACCAAGACTCCAAGCTCTCGCTTGAGTTCGCTTAACATGCGGTCACGTTCCAGTAATGCAGCTTGCCGCGAGCTCGCAATGACTTGTTCGGCGACCTCAAGTGCTCTCTGCATTTCCTTCTGCAGGAGGCGAGCGGCGGCGGCGTGCGCCTCTTCGACAATTTGAGTTGCCTTTCCATCTGCTTCTAAAACGATTCTATGCCGTTCACTCTCGACCTGCTGCAGTTCGGTTCTGATCCTCTCGCGGTCTGCCATTCCTTGAACGATTTGTTGGCGGCGCTCTTCCAACATTTTGAGTACAGGTTTGTAAGCAAAACGATGCAGAAGGACACACACGATGCTGAAACTTATGATCTGCGCAACGAGATGAGGCCAATCGACTCCGAAGGTGTTAGCAATTTGCTGCAACTGCCCAGTAGGATCAGCTGTTGTTACAACAATAAGAGCATCCATAACCTTGACTCGTGATTGGATTGTATACATTCAGTTATCGACTAACCAGATAACCGACGAACAAATGACTTACTTAACCAAAAACAGCGCATAAAAGACAATGGCTTCAGCGAAGGCTATGGCTAGAATCGACTGGACCAGAATCTTCGTCGAAGCGACTGGATTCCGCCCCACAGCATCAGCTGCCTTCATGCCGATCAAGCCAACGCTAATAGCCGCACCTAGCGCCGCCAGTCCCACGTGCAAATTTCCATTCATATTGGTTGTCCTTTCCTTCCCGGTCCGTCTCAGATAATTGGAGCGCTCTTCTAACTTCTATATTTGCCTAACCATGCGCAGCCGCCGTCCCTCCCTCTTCATGCTGACACATCAGCATTGTGAATACAGCCGTGAGCAAGGTAAAGACAAGCGCCTGCACCAATCCCATCACCAGTTCCAGAAAGTAGAACGGAATGGGTACTAACCAGCCAAAGCCTGGCACTAATTTGCTCATTGCCTCGAGCAGATTTTCGCCGGCAAATATATTGCCGTAAAGACGAAAACTCAGGGAGATCGGACGAAACAGGATCGAGATCAATTCCAGACAGCCAGCCGCGAAAAATACCACCACCATAAGCACTTTCAGGAGACCCTCGCTTTCGCCCTTTGGTGCAAACACTTCTTTCACTACTCCTATTGGTCCGACCTCTCGCAAGGACCATACAATCCAACTGCAGAAAAATACCAGGGACATTGCCAAGGTCATGTTTACGTCCGCGTTAGCACCGCGTAGTAGAGGCTGTCTTACTACGAACCCGTGGGAACTGGCGGTTCCCCAACCGATTGACCCCACACCGGGAATTAGGCCGACCCAATTGGCCGAGAGAATGAACAAAAAGATGGTCGCAAAGAACCAAAATGTGCGCCCTGCCAGGTGTGGCCCGATAATTCCGGCTATGAACTTGTATAAGCTTTCAATCAACCACTCCAAGAAGTTTTGCAGGCGCGAAGGCAATTCTTTCATGTCGCGCGTCGCTACTTGAGCAAAGGCAATCAGCCCAATGGCGACGATCCAGCTGACTAGCATCGAGTTGGTGATCGGAAAACCCAGGGGCCGAGCGATCTCAACTGCCTTTGCTGACAAACCGTGTTTGCCAGGATGCGAACTAGGCTCAGATGAGTTGCTATTCTGTAGTGACTGATCTGTCCCCCCCGACACGGTCCACATAGTGTAATTCGTTGTCATGCTCCCGCTGGAATTGATGGTTGCAAACGCAATAGTGAACAGCAGAAGGAAACATTTATTCGATATTTGGCCACGCACGTTGCAGTCTTCCGTTGACAACGGTCCCGTGCCTTTTCGTAAAGATCGCCCTTGACTCACGCGGACCGCCTACTGACGCTAGAAGCGACGCCTGCGGATTCGTTTTCGCCAGCTTTCTCGTAGCCATTGATCGCAAAATATAAAACTTGATCAAAAAAGCGATTCAAAGAGCGAAGCAGCACTACCCCACCCAAGAACTCGATCGGTTCTTCATGAAAGCATTCTTGTTGCGCGTACTCCCACAGGTGCTCGCGGGCTATTGATACCGCCCAAAATATTTGGCTAAGGGGAACTGCCTGGGTTGCTCGCTGGGCTCCGAGATGTGCATAGCGTCGTTCGAGGATGGCATGGGAATCGCTTTCATTCGCCAGCCACTCGGTCAGGTCTCGGTAGATCTCACTTGCATATTGCCTTTGCTCCTTTTCCGGGACTCTAAGCAACAACTCTCTACATCTTCTTGAGGCTCTAATCTTCAGCACGAGTGCGTCAGACATTACGCCCGCGTTGGATTGCATCAGTTGTATTAGCTTTAGGGCGCGCATTGGCTCGATCCATGTGAGAGATGAATTGATGTTCTGCCGTCTACTTCTTCACTGGAGGGTAGTTCTTTAACATTTTTGTCACAGTCTTGTTCAGATTCTTTTGCTGTTTTTCGGGTTTGGCTTTAGGGTCAATGGTCTTACTCCCCAATCCGCGCCATACCAAATCGTGATTTGCGGAATCGTACATGTCTAATGCCAACTGACCCACATATATTGTCGACGTCTGCCCCGTTGACATTCCGCCGCCCGGCGATCCATACCAACCCGATCGAGACCAGCCTGTCCCATACCCCCAGTCCGTGTTGTAGGATGTAAATTCTTTTTCTTGCCCAATTCCCACCTGGTATCCTACGTAAAGGTTCGCTGAATCATCTTCAACTTTGGTCAAGCTCTTCGCGGCAAGTTGGGCATCGAAAGAGCTCTTGATTTGCTTGTCTAGCAAATCGCCAGGATTCTGCGCATTCTTGAGCTCCACCCACTTATAGGTTTTGAACTTAGAAAAATCGGTGTTTTGATCGTAGTTGTAGCGAACATCCTGTGCGACAGCAAAGCTCGCGGCAATAGTAATGATTCCCGCCGCCAGCGATATCAAAGCTCTTTTCATCTTGGACCTCCGTCCCCGTCGGATAGTCTCTACGGCGCATTGTTGTTAACCAGACTTAGAATCGGCAAACTACCAACGACCCTCGATAGAGAACTTTTGTGATGCTAGGAGTATTGGGTAAGCCGAGGAACTGTCATTGCTTACAGTTACTTCTTCTTGCCGTCGCATTCGCGGCATTTGATCTACAGATGCGCCCGACTATTTATTACAGACCGCAGCACGAACAACCATACCAACGGTAGTATGCTTCAAGTCGTAGCGAGTACCCTAATTGCGATCATATCTTGTTGCGTGCGCGCACACGGTGCAGTATCGACATCCGGAGACATGCGGGGTGGGGACTGACAACACTTCCAGTTCCGAGGCATCGTGATAAATAACAATATTGCCGTACGGCTCTGCCAGCTCAACAACGGAGAGCCGAGGGGGCACGCTAATGGCGGGACAACAACGCAAGAGCGATGGAACCAAACGCCGGCAAGACCTCAACCGGAAACAGTACGAGCGCGAGCTGCGCAAACTTCAGACGAAGCTCGTCCAAATGCAGGATTGGGTGAAAGCAACTGAAGCAAAAATTGTCGTCGTATTTGAGGGGCGCGACGCAGCTGGAAAAGGGGGCGTCATCCACCGGATCGTCGAGCGCGTCAGTCCCCGAGTTTTCCGCCACGTGGCGCTGCCCGCTCCAACTGAACGCGAGAAGTCGCAATTGTATGCACAACGTTACATGAAGGAAATGCCTGCTTCCGGCGAGATAGTCTTATTTGACCGTAGTTGGTACAACCGCGCCTTGGTTGAGCACGTGATGGGTTTTTGCACCGACAAGCAATATGAAACCTTTCTTCGGATATGCCCGGCCTTTGAGGCTCTTCTGCGGAATAATGGTATTTTCCTGATCAAGTATTGGTTCGAGGTGAGCGAGAGCGAGCAGCACAGGAGATTCCTAAAGAGAATCGAGGATCCGATGAGACATTGGAAATTAAGCCCTATGGATTTAGAATCCCATCGCAGATGGTACGACTATTCCCGCGCCCGCGACGCAATGTTAGAAGCTACTGACACCCCACAATCTCCATGGTACGTCGTCCAAACCGATGACAAGGAACGGGCCAGACTGAACTGTATTTCCCATTTGCTCAGCACCATACCCTGGAAGAGAATCCCACGGGATAAAGTCAGGTTGCCCAAACGACAGGGGCCGAAAGGCTACAAGGCACCTGAATGGCCTTATCGTTGGATTCCTGAAAAATATTGATAATGGGAGAATCGCACCATAGGGTCGACGAAGTATAATGACCACCACTTGGCAATCGTTGCAATGCTGCGGATAGCCCTCCAGCAGTTTCGTTAAGTTTCGGTTGAATCGCAGACTTCTCATTTCCTTTCGCGGGGTCATCATCGTTCCTTGGAGCACCAAATGGGTCCTCCAAACCCGCTGTGGGTACAGCCGCAAGTCGGCACCACTCAAACAGAACAATTTGGACCTGCGGCGCGCCGCAAGAAACGGACCCAATAGTGCCATTTGAGGGGCAGGCAGTAACCGCACTGGCGTAGCTTTGCGCTTGCACTCGGATCGAGGACACCAACAAGACCCAACCTTCGCATTCGTTCGCATCTTTCGCGCCCTCGCGGAACTTCTTACGAATGACTAACATCGAGACTCAGCATTTTCCATACTGAGATCATCGTTGGCAGTAGGACCCGATTTTCACTCTTGCAATTTCGCACTCTTGTAGTTGAAGACTATAGACCTTTTCTTAAACATGTTTGTTTCGCTTTTCGAACACAGTCAGGTCTGGAGCTCATTGGTACAGTTGACAATGAGCCTAAGGCAGTCGAACGTGCAGCCGACCTGCAACCGGACTTTTTGCTCCTCGATGCCGGATTACCAGGTCTGAATGGAATCGATGCAGCGTACCGTATTCGTACCGTGGCCTTAAGTGCAAGGATCATCTTCCTGACGCAGGAATCCTCTCCGGGCATTGTGAGCGAGGCCATGCGCTTGAGGTACCTGAGCATACGTCACTAAAGCTTCAGCTGCCCGAACTCTGCTAGCTGCACTCCATGGTGTCATGCACAGCGATAAGTCTGTTAATCCCGTGCCAGAGGCAAGCCGAGTCGTGAGCCATGCTTCCGCGTCATTTTGAACATTTAATGCTCGTCTTCGTGCGTGCTCTATAGCCGCACGCAACAGCTGCGTCGACTTTTATCGCTATTCTTACATCCGGACTCTTCGTACTACCTCGAGGCTCGCATCGGTCATCTCAAGTCTTTCATATTGCGAATTCGAAGTGCTATCCCACAGTATGGAGTCGCGCCCGCGAGGACTTTTCGCAACGAGGATCTGCCCCGGGAACTAACCGGATTGCTTTGTTTAACAGCAATTCCGTGGAATGAGATTGCACGATGTTCAGGACAATGTTTGTGACTTCTTGCGAAACGGGGTTATAAGGCCTGTCATCTTCCACGCTTCGTACGATGGCACGACACGCGGGCACCGCACTACACCAATGCATTCCCGGGGTGACCGCAGCTAAGAATAAAGACAGTAAGTGACGCTGGCAATAAGGAAGATAGAGCCTAGGATCCATGTCACTGGTCCAACTAACTCGTGAGTACGCGAGCTACGGAATGGATCTGGCGCACTAGAGTCATTAGTAGCAGTTTGTGGACGACTGTCGGAATGTGGAAGATACTCACGGTAGTTGCTGCACGAATCCAGGTAGTGGATGTCTGCCAGAATTTGGTCGTCGGTAACGTTGTTTAGACTGCAAGCAAAATATTTGTACTTATGTGCCATGATACTCACAATGTCAGTAGTCGTTGTTGAATAGCGAGAGAGATAATACGTGAACTCTGGCCTCTGGCTTCGACAACCATCGTTGTTGCACTCATGCGTGGAGTGAGTTTATCGTCTCTACCCGGCAACTCATAAAATGGCATACGCGAGGCTCGTGTGCGACTGTAACTACTGACAGTTACAAGCGCTATTTCTTGTATTTACGGTTAGCTTTGGACACAAAGGCTCGATGTGTACCGCCCATTCGAGTCACACGCAATCATAGCCAGATAATTTAATCTAGCAACAGGACGTAATGAGAGAGAGGTATTGGCGCATCGTCGAATCTGTGCTGATGACTGGCGGCTTGGTGTTGCTGGCGATTTTTGTCGCCTTGCATTTGCACAAGACGATTCTGTCGTCTGCGGCAATGGAACGTTTCAACGCCGTAGAACAACACTCCGCTGCGGAGAACAAAACCGTTTCTCGTGTGGGAAAGCGATTTAGCTTCGACTTCAAACTTTGGTCGAAAGATAGGATCGAAGCCTACAAACGAAACCTCAACCAGCACTTTGAGCCACCACTCGCAGTTCTCCGCATTGCTAAGGTCCACTTAGAAGTTCCTGTCGTGTCGGGCACAGATGAGCTGGCACTAAACCGCGGCGTGGGCCACATCGCCAGTACGGCTGAGCCGGGACAGGGCGGCAACATTGCTATCGCCGGCCATCGAGATGGATTTTTCCGGGTACTGAAGGATGTCGGCCCAGGTGACATGATCGAACTGGAAAGCATCGATCGACTTGATATTTATCGCGTTCATCAGGTCGTGATTGTCCCACCAGACGACGTGTCGGTCCTCCGGCCAACTTTGGTTCCTACACTCACCCTGGTCACATGCTACCCGTTTTATTTCATCGGGAGCGCTCCGAGACGGTACATAGTTCAAGCTTGGCTTGTTGATTCTGGTCGCCCCGCCACCCCCAAGCTACAGCAGAACACAGGTTCAGATCGTTCTTACCCAAGCCTAGAAAACGCAGACTCGCAACTACCGACTACAACCAAACGCCGGTAGCATAAGGAACCAACGACTCGAAACACAAGACTGTGGCTGGTGCTGGCGGTCGGGACGACCTTCCTCGCTTCGGGTTCGCGATGAGCGCACCAGTGGAAACTCACAGTTCTCCAACAGATGGTGCCCACTCATGAAATTGCGTGAAAGCTGGGGCGTCTAGGCAGCGACCTGGTGGTGAAGATGGATGAGCGCTCCACCCATCATTTTCGAAATTTCCCTAAAAGCGCTAGAGCTACGGTGGATGGCTCTCAACTGAGAATCCGTGATTTGTAGTCCGGCGTGAACCTGGAGCGGACCAGCACGGCAAAAATGGCGCCCTGGATCCTCTCCACAATGAAAACGGTCACCGGAACAGTGAGGCCAGTAATAGCGCCCGCCGTGGTTCTGACTTTAGAAGACGGAACCGACCAGCAGTTCACTACGAAAAGCTTATATCGATGGTCGATGAGGATGCATTTGGCCTCAGGTAGGGCAAGATCTCGACAGTAAGATCGCTGGGGAGGGGGAAGTGCTGAGCACCAGCTACCAATGGCTGGTTCCATTCCGCATTGCCCGCCAGCGCGGCTGATGTACCAATCCTCATCGCCAGGAGCACACCACCACCAGCCACGGCCGCTGTCCCGGCAGAATTACTGAAGACTGGAAGCTCGTGCCACTCCTCGCCCTGCTCGGTGGTCTCTGCCTTTTTGTGTCTTTTGGTTTAGTGGCAATTCGCAGGATTTCTTAGTCGCTGCGGGGATTCGGAAGGGGCCGTTTCAGCCATTTCGAACCACCTCTCTTCAGGCGACAAGGGCAAAGTGCAAAGCGAATTGCGCACTGCGGTTCCGTAGAACACAATTATGTGATTGGGCCTTAAGCGGCAATCAGGTGCGTCCTTATCGCGTACTGGACTAGCTCCGCATTGGTTCTGATGTTCAGCACCTCCATGATCCGGTATTTGTGAAACGCCACGGTACGAGTCGTGAGATTCAGCACGGCGGCAACCTCTTTCATGCACTTCCCTTCCGCTAATAATTGCAAGACCTCTCGCTGTCTTTCCGTCAAACGGTCAGCCTCATCAATCAACTTTTTATCCTGCCGCAGCAGGAAATCCACAGTATCCTTGGCGATTATCGGCGAGAGATAAGACTTTCCGCGCAGCACTTCTCGAACTGCGATGACAAGTTCCGAAGCAGCGCACGTTTTGACCAAATAACCCGAAGCACCTCGGCGAAAAGCTTCGGCAGCCAAGTCCGCGTCGTGGTTCATCGTGAGAAATACAAGCTTCACGGAAGGCATCAACTCCTTTGCCTGCTGACCTGCATCCAACCCGTTGAGAAGAGGCATGGAGACATCAACGATAATCAAATGTGGCTTACACTCTGCAACCGCCCGTACCAGGGCACGACCATCACTGACCGTGGCCACCACCTCATATTCAGCTTCCAATAGCTTACGGCAGGCTTCCGCCACGAGGGTATGGTCATCAGCGATTATGATTCGCGGAAGATTTCTTTTGAAGTTGGAGATCATGTGCTGGCATTCCTCTTTTACACTGGAATCTCGAGCAGGCTCAAATCAGAGTTTAGAGAAGGATATTACCAAATTTGACATTCGCCAACTAGTAATTCTGCTAATAGGGCCCCGGTGTGGACGGCGATGAGGAAACGCTGGCAGAAAGCGTCGAGATCAGGTGCCTTCCCTGCTAGAAGCCTCGCGGCTCGCTTTCGGCATGACAGACAATCGAGGTATTTTCCTGCCCCAGATGATAGGGCGACTCCCAGCTTAGCTCCGTAGCCAAAAGCTTGCCGAATCCAATCGGGGGACTGGTGATCGTGCCAAACACGATTTCATGCGTCATCGCACGGCTCTACAGACAAATACCACGAGTGGTGTAGCTTGGCGAGATCAAACGCCACCTGGATACACGGAACATCGCCGGGACGATACATCGACGCCCGTTCCCTGAACTTGCCTGCTTGCTTCCTGGGACGGTCCATACCTCGGCCTCCAGAAGGAGTGTAGCCGTCGAAGTTCGAGCAAACAACTGTAACTTCTATCAGCTCTGATCCCAATGAGTCCGCAAGTCTATAGATGAAGCTGTCGCGAGGAAGACAGCTTCACTGCAGATTGCATTCGGAGACCAGCGCATCGGCACAAACACCTCGGGCATAACTGTCCATTGCTCCTCGTCCCTTAGAACCAGATGGCAAGGACATGTCCCCCTTTGTGTAATGGAACCCTCACCGTGCCTCTGCGGAACGCAGCGGGCGGAACGTCTTTCAGGACTCGCTGCGTGCAGACCTCCGGCGAGAAGAGAGTAGCCATACTTGACAGGTCACCGATGAGGAGGCCATTCCCCCCTCTATCGACATCAGAACGTCCAGCCTATTGACGTGGTTACCCCCAGATCGTTTTTTGGCGCTTTTACCGGAGGACTTGTATCATAATTCTCATAAAACTGAAAATTCCAGTAAAAATTGCGCATCAACTCGATGCGCAAGTTGGCTCGCGAACTTAAGCGCACACGTCCGAAATCAGTGAGACTCGGGAACAAGAAATTCTGCGAACTTAGATTCAGTGTTTTGAACCTGAAGGTTGACAAAGTCACGCCCAACAATGCTTCCGCGTTGTTGAGAATTGGCTCAGCCCCAGGTTGCGGGACATAATCTTCACGACTGTATGCCGCGCCGGCGATCACCAACAGTTTAGTCTTGTCGGTCTGGACGAGCCTCCTGCCCAGTCCTCCCCCGTATGTTGTGCGCAAATTTAGGTCCTGCTGATCACTTTTCAGCATGCCGAACAATCCAGCAGCGACCCAGTTGCTCGTAATAGCTCTTCCGTACTGGGAGTCAAACGTAAATCTGTTCGTGTTCTGTGCATTCGACTGAGAGTCGAACTGCGAACTGGTCGCAAGTGATATCAAATTCTTAGCAGTATTAAATGCAACAGTAGCAGCGAGGGTGGAGTTCGTGGAGTTGTTGCCGCTCGCAAACCCGAAGCCATAATCAATCGATCCCGTGAGCTGATTCGAGAAACTGGCTTCGTGCTGATCGATTGTGATTACTTCGGGCGGCGACACTTCGATCACCGAACCATCGGTCACAACTTTGAACCGTTTCTTACTCTCCCCTCTAATTCCTGTTATTTCAATTCTTCCCGTGATCCGTTGACCATCGCTCAGCGCGACGATGTATGCATCTTTGCTCTTTAAACCCTCCACACGCTGCCAGTCCAGGTGGACTGAGTCCTTCATGTAGTCTGACTTGAATATCAGCTCACCATGCTGAAGCCCTTTAATCTCCCCAGTAAACATGTCCCCATTTTTCATGCTGACTACATCATCTTTACGTTTGCCGAATGCCGGACAAGCAAACGACAGCGCAATCGCAAACGCCACGGCGATTTGTAGCAAACGACGATTTGTGAGGATCGACAGTGTCATTGGTGTGTACACCCGTGTCTTGCACGCAACCACACTTAACTCGGTGCTTTACTGGCACTTACAAGATGTTTAACACGATTGTCAGTCGTTACAAGTAGAACTGCTCCGATTTTATTGGAGAAGGTGTGGACGGGCTTACTGGCAGAAATGCCAGTTTGCAATGCAGATTCAGTCTGAGATTTTCCTGCAGAGGCATCTACGAATGCACTTCTACATTCATAAACTCACATTTGGGTGCACGACATTAGTCTTGATCATTTTGTCAGTTTCTTGGACTGAGGCGCAATCTCAAGGTCAAGACCTGCAACAAATGCAAGAGAAGCTCCATCAACTGGAGAACGAAATAGAGCAATTGAAACGGCAAATCGACAACCCTCAGCGGGCTCCCGCACCGAACTCGCCCATGACAACAGTGATCGTCAGGGCGGCGGAAGAAGCACAGGAAACTCCTGCAGCGCCAAAAGAAGAGAAGAAGAACAAACTGGACGTTTACGGCCACGTTATGCTGGATTCCGGCTACGAATTCGGGCAGAGCGACCCAGATTGGTTTGATGTCATGCGCCCGACGAAACTGGCTTCCTACAAGGGTCAATTTGCACCAGACGGCAAGGTCTTTTTCAGCGTCCGCCAGACGCGCTTTGGAGTGAAGACCTCGACTCCAGTTGGGCTCGGCGATCTCAAGACCATCTTCGAGTTTGAGCTATTTGGGACGGGGGTGGATGCCGGCCAGACAACCTTCCGCTTGCGTCACGCCTACGGCGAATTGGGGCAGTTTGGCGCCGGCCAAACCTGGAGCCCGTTCATGGATATTGATGTGTTCCCTAACTCCGTCGAGTACTGGGGACCAAGCGGAATGGTCTTCTTCCGGAATATCCAAGCTCGTTGGACTCCGATCCAACACGAGCAGTTTCGGCTGATCTTTGCTGTCGAGCGACCCGGAGCAAGCGCCGATGGCGGTATTTATGCCGACCGCGTGGAATTGCAGAATGTCAGACCTAAGTTCGACATGCCGGACTTTTCAGCGCAAGCCCGCATCATGGGAAAGCGGGGGCACATACAAGTCGCAGGAATATTCCGAAAAATCTCGTGGGTCAATACCACTCCGAACCCCCAATTTGACCTCAATGGCGACGCCTTGGGTTGGGGTGTGAATGTAACCTCAAATCTCAACTTCACAAAAAATGATGTAGGGCGGTTAGCAGTGGTGTATGGAAAGGGAATTGAGAACTATATGAATGATGCCCCTGTTGACATCGCTGTGAAAAACAACCTGCCCAATCCGATCAAGCCGATCGAAGGCGTACCCTTGCCCGTGCTGGGCGTGGTTTCATTCCTCGATCACAACTGGAGCAGCCGGTTCAGTTCGTCGATCGGATATTCCCTGGTGAATATCACGAATGCTAGCGCCCAAACCGCCAGCGATTATCACCAGGGTCATTATGCGCTCACCAATATTCTGTACCATCCCGCTACCGCCGTGACCGTTGGGGGAGAACTCCAGTTCGGAAGACGAGTGAATTTTCGTGACGGTTTCAACGTTAACGATTACCGGCTTCAGTTCTCGTTTAAATATGACTGGAAAAAAGGATTTTTATTCTGAAACGCCCAGTGCGTGCTGCAACAATTGCTAAGTCAGGCGGGCAAAAAGGAAACAATAATATGAACTATTTCAGAATTCGAACAACATCTGCTATCACCCGACTCATAGTACTGACGCTCAGTGCCGGCGCAGCCATGGGACAGAGCAAGAGTCCGGTAGCTCCTAGTGAACAGGCATACACCAACATCGTCAAAGAAGCTTATGTCAACTTCAAAGACGACACCAGCGGCAAAAATGCTGATTACATTCCCGCCCTTGCCGAGGTGGATTCTAAACTGTATGGCATTTCCATTGTGACGACTGACGGTCGAGTCTACAAAATTGGAGATGTCGATCATGCGTTCTCGATCCAGTCAATTTCGAAGGTGTTTACCCTCGCTCTCGCCATGGAGGAACGTGGAGCGGACGAAGTCTTCCAAAAGATCGGGAGCGAGCCGACTGGACGCGCATTTAATTCAATCCCCGCAGTTGTCGACATGCCCACTCACGCGGGAAATCCCTATGTAAACGCGGGAGCGATTGCCGCCGCCAGTCTGATCAGCGGCTCTAGTCCGGACGAGAAGTGGAACAAGCTGTTGAATTTCTATAGCAGAGCCGCGGGAACTAAGCTCGCGCTCCTTCAGGATGTATATAAGTCCGAGGCGGCAACTAACACGGGCAATAAAGCCATTTCGATGCTGCTCGCCAAGTATGACCGCATCTATGCCGATCCCTTTGAGTCCGTCGATGTATACACCAAAGCATGTTCTGTCGGTGTCACCGCGACCCAGCTTGCCGTGATGGGAGCCACACTGGCAAATGATGGAAAGAACCCAATCACGGGAGAGCAGGTGATCAAACCTGAAAATGTTCCTCATATTCTCTCAGCGATGATGATGGCGGGGTTGTACGACGGGTCCGGTGGCTGGGCGTGGCACGTTGGGATTCCCGCAAAGAGTGGTGTTGGCGGCGGAATTATAGCCGTGGTTCCTGGCAAGGGAGCCATGGCTGTATTTGCGCCCCCGCTCGACGAGGCGGGAAATAGCGTAAAGGCTCAGAAAGCGATCGCCTACGTAGCCGACAAACTGGGCATCAACATCTTTTCCCCGCTTTCGGTAGGACTGAAGTGACCTGTCGGGGACGCTCGTAAAGGCAAACTACTATAGCGCTCTCTAATGAGCTTTCTATCGACCCAATTGGGTGCCTCCTTGTTACTACGTTGTGTCCTGATTAACCGTAAGTCGCCTGTAGCGTGTGCCTTGTGGCCGCTGCAATTATTTTTAGTGCTTCTATGCCCGGCCAACGTGCTAAGCGCTCAGACGGATGCTACGCCGAGCCAGTCCCCGAGTACTGGTCAACACTCTTCAGACAAGTTGAAGCTAATCGATCGGTTGGTTGAACAAAATGCAGAACTGGAGAAGCAAAACAAAGAATTAATGCAAGAAATTGAGTCTTTGCGTCAGGGCCTGCAAAAACGAACAGACCAGGAATCTGGAGCGCCAGTCCAACGTGTCCCAGCAGCAACGACTCAAACCTCTAGTGAAAGTGTCTCTGGAGATGAGCAAGAGGGTAAGGTCAGTACCACTCCCTCCGATAATGCGGAGGAGCCATACAAGTGGGGAGGGTACACGCCCAACCTTGGCTTCAAGGTTGCCAACACAGAACATGGAGATCTGAATGTCAGCATTTACACATACGCTCGTTACCTCAACCAATTGGGATTGGACCCCACGTATACAGATGCGTTCGGAAACGCCAAGAATGTCCAACAGCGCCAAGACTTCCAACTTCAGAAGGTCCAGATCAAGTTTCTGGGGTGGGTGTTCGATCGGAAGTTCCGTTATTTCTTATATGCCTGGAGTTCCAACCCTTCACAAGGTCTTCCCGCACAAGTGGTGCTCGCAGGGAATCTGAATTATACCTTTAAGGACTGGTTTAGCGTGGGCGCAGGCATTCGCTCCCTCCCAGGCACTCGGAGCGTCGAGGGAAACTTTCCATTCTGGTTGGGAGTAGATAGCCGCTTGATGGCTGACGAGTTTTTCCGTCCTTCCTATACTTCCGGGATTTGGGCCTCGGGAAGCATCGCCAAGAAGTTGGATTACATCGCGATGGTTGGAAATAACCTGAGCACACTCGGTGTGAGTGCAGCTCAACTTGATAATGGGTTCAATACCATTTCCACATCACTGGTCTGGAAACCTACAACCGGAGAGTTCGGCCCTGGCTTCGGTGACTTCGAGAACCACGAAAACCTGGCAACCAGGTTGGGCGTTCATTTCAATTACAGCGAAGAAAACAAGCAAAGCCAACCCAACAGCGAGGGGTTCGAGAACACGCAACTCCGGCTCTCGGACGGAAGCGTCATTTTCACTCCAAACCTGTTCGGCCAGGGCATCACGATCACTGATGCGACTTACAAAATGACCTCCTTCGACGCCGGACTCAAATATCGCGGATTTTCCCTGGACGCAGAGTATTTCCTGCGTTGGCTCAACCATTTCCACGGTCCCGGAGCGGCTGTAATTCCCGAACTCTTCGATCACGGTGTGCAGACGCAAGTTTCGACCATGCTGATCCCCAAGATATTGCAGCTGTACAGCGGGGGATCGACAATCTTTGGCCAATACGGTCAGCCCTGGGATTTTCGTGTGGGAATGAATCTACATCCGTTCAAGAACCGCGTCGTGCGCTGGAACACTGAGTTCCTTTATCTACACAGATCAGCCGTAGGGTACACAGCTCTTCCTTACCCGGTCGGAGGCAATGGACCTGTTTTTCACACGAGCTGGGAATTAGCGTTTTAACTTAGCCATCACGCGAGGGTTGCGACGGTTCCACACATGCATGCGCCTTCCGGCGAAAGTGAGGCCACAATGAACTCATCAAGTGCTTCCCGTCGAGTACCAGCATTCTTGACCTGCGTTGCCGGTCTGTGGTTGATGTGCTCCACGCTCGGAATTGCTCAGATCAATTCGTCCGACCAGCCTCTAGTAAACGACGTCCATTTTCACCTTACGAACTACATCCAGCACGGGACTGACATTCACGAGTTCCTTCACATCATGGGCAGCAAGGTGGGACGGGTTGCGCTTTTTGGAATTCCGCTCCAGCAACAATGGTCCTATCGCTCTGATGGGGAGCGCGCTCCGACATACTACCTAAACACGGACGCTCCGTTGTACTACTACTCCTTTACGGATGCTTGGATAGCAATGGTTTACAAATCGCTCACCAGGGATGAACAGGCCCGTTTCGACCCGATGATTACCGGCTTTAATCCAAGTGACATGTACGCTGCGGATCATATTCGCCGTGTGCTGCAGACGTTCCCCGGAGTCTTTTCGGGCATCGGAGAGTTTACGATTCACAAAGAATTTGTATCGGCAAAGATTGCGGGTGAAGTGGCGGCGTTGCAGGATCCGGCGCTGGATCGAATTCTTGACTTCGCCGGAGAAGTGGGGCTCGTTGCGCTGATCCACAATGACATGGATGTTCCCTTCGCAAAGGAAGGATCAGAACCTGCATACTTGGAACAAATGAAAGAAGTTCTTAAGAGGCACCCTCAGACGACGATTATTTGGGCGCACACCGGAATGGGCCGAGTGGTGCGGCCGATCAGAAATCACGCCGCGCACGTGGCAGAGATTTTGCGGGACCCTGCCTTCAGCCACGTGTACTTCGATATTTCGTGGGATGAAGTAGCCAAATACATCGTCGCGAGTCAGGAGTCAATTCAGATTACAGCCGAACTCATCAAGCAATTTCCGGATCGATTTCTGTTCGGAACAGACGAAGTTGCTCCATCCACCCAGGAATCTTATCTCAAGATCTACTATCAGTACCTGCCACTATGGGCGCTCCTAGACAAACAAACGAGCGAGAAAGTCCGCCGGGCAAACTACGAACGACTTTTCGATGCCGCAAGACAGAAGGTGCGCGCGTGGGAAGCGACCCATTTAGACAAGTTGGACTGAATGCGGCGATTCCGGCTGCCAGGAGTCGCAGGCACACGCCAAACTCACAATAGAACCCGCAGTGTCGGTTCACGCTTCCATGTTCTTCGTTCTTCTACACGCGGATGTAGTTCTAACGCTTCGCGCACTCCTCGCTGACACAAATGACAGTTCTCACCGGCCACCCAGTATTCGACACTCCTTCAGGTGAAGCCGGCGACAGCCACGTTTTTCATGTGAATCCGTCTGCCGCACCGTGCACCTGCTCATTTCACTGAACTCGAAGCGAAAGACTCGAGCAGCTACTGGACCTTCTAGCCGTGCTTCGTGAAGGGAGATAGAGTGATGTCCAAGCTACTGAATGTGATCGGTAATCCTGAAAGCGCGTGCGGCACATGCTCCACGAGCGGATGTGCAACCTGTGGCCCAGCCGTTACCAAGGTTGAGGTGCCCACGCCTCTGAACCGCAGGCAATTCGGGTACACCGCCCTGGCTGCATCTGCAGCGGCACTGCTAGCCGGTTGCTCGAAGAAGGAACCTGCGGAGGCCGCGGCTTCCGCAGCACAGCCTGCTCTTTCTCCGGAGCTCAATGTGGTCCAGGCCTCGAAGGGCCCAATCATGACCACCCTGGAGGAGTTCTACAAAATGGGACCCGGACCGTCGAGTTCCCACACAATGGGCCCGATGAGGATTACATACGATTTCTTCCAGAGAATCTCCAAGCTTCCAGATGATCAGCTTAAACGCGCAACGGCGCTGAAGGTTCATTTGTTTGGTAGCCTGAGCGCAACTGGCAAAGGTCATGGTACCGACAGAGCCTCTCTGGCAGGCCTGCTGGGCAAAGCGCCCGCAACCTGCCCGCCGGAATTCCTCGACGCGCTGGCGACGAATCCTGACGAAGCACATAAAGTCTCGATCGGCCCCACTACCCTGAATTTGACGCTCAAAGACATCGTATTCGACGCTCCCAAGGGAAATTTCCATCATCCGAACACAATGACGGCAAAGCTGCTTGCCAACGACGAGACACTCTATGAATTGGAATATTACTCGGTGGGGGGTGGTTTTATCGAATGGAAAGGTTACAAGCCGCCCGATAAAGGACAGCCTAAATATCCGTATGAACATGCCAGGGAGTTGAAAAAGTATCTCATCGACGACAAAATTCCTCTGCCAAAACTGCTGCTCACCAATGAAATGGCAATCTCAGGGACCAGCGAGAAGGAGATTTGGGAGTTTCTTGATCAGGTCTCTGAGGTGATGCTTCGCGGCGTTAACACCGGCCTGAAGGTGGAGAGCGTGCTTCCGGGACCGATCAAGTTGCATAGCAAGGCAGCCGCGATGCAGCGCAACTTGAAAACAACTTCTAAGGGAGAAGCTGGCAGAGCTGTTTCTCAGGTTGCCTCTTACGGTTTTGCCATGGGTGAGGAGAATGCCCGAGGCCACATCATCGTAACCGCTCCCACCGCCGGTTCGGCAGGAATTATCCCGGCTGTCCTGAAGTCCCTCACTGACGTCAATGCACCAACGCAAAACATTCGTGAGGGTTTTCTCGCGGCGGCCGCGATCGGGTATTTGTGCAAACACAATGCAACTCTGTCCGGTGCGGAAGGCGGTTGCCAAGCAGAGGTCGGCGTTGGATCTTCTATGGGCGCTGCGATGATCGCGCAGACGCTTGGCACCAGTCCCAAAGTTGTGTCCAATGCAGCTGAATCCGCGCTCGAGCATCATCTCGGCATGACGTGCGACCCAGTTGCTGGTTACGTGCAAGTGCCATGTATCGAGCGCTGCGCGTACGGCGCCGTCAAATCATGGACGGCGTACTGCATTGCGAGCGAAGAAATCCCCGAGGAGCGGCGCGTTGACCTCGACACTACCATTTCCGCCATGGCTCTGACTGCCAAAGAGATGAATGCAAAGTACAAGGAAACTTCGGAAGGGGGCTTGGCCGTCTCATTGGTACTCTGCTGAGGATGAAACATGGCGACACAGCCGAAAAATCCCGCAGCGACTCGTGTGCCTTACGTATTGCAGAACCGGGAGCGCAATCCACAAGCTGGTCAGAACCTGAAGATTGCTGCCATCGCGTGGCTGGTGGCCGCGATTTACTACTTTTTCCAATATGTACTGCGTTCCGCACCCTCTGTGATGATGCCGCAGCTCTCGACCGCGCTCGGCATGAATATGGTCGGCGTGGCCTCTGTGGTTGGCCTTTTTTATTACGGTTACTCGCCTTTCAGCCTCATCGCGGGCGCGGGAATGGACCTCGCCGGCCCTCGCAAGATCGTACCAATTGCCGCCGCTGCGGCAGGTTTAGGTGCATTGCTATTCGCCACAGGCAACACCACCGCGGTGAGTGTGGGCAGGCTGCTTCAGGGTGCAGGTGGCGTTTTCGCGCCAGTAGGTGCTATTTACATCGCATCCAAGTATTTTCGCCCTTCACAGGCTGCCACGCTGATCGGCGCCACCCAGATGTTTGGCATGGCGGGCGGAGCCGCCGGTCAGTTTATTGTCGGTCCATTGATCGCCAGAGGACTAGCTTGGGATACATTTTGGATCGGATTGGGAATCACTATTTTAATGATCTCCGGCTTGCTGCTCACTCTCCTGCCGAAAGATGAGACTCCGAAGGATCCAGTGCCACAGCAGACGATTGGGCGAGGCTTCTACCTGGTCTTCAGGAATCCCCAGTCCATTCTATGCGGATTGATCGCTGGCCTGCTGTTCATCCCTACCACCATCTTCGACATGGTTTGGGGAGTCCGTTACCTTCAAGACGCGCACGGCCTCGACTACGCTTCTGCCGTTTTTCGTACTGCTATGGTTCCGTTGGGGTGGATCATTGGCTGTCCGCTCCTCGGTTTCATTTCCGATCGGCTACGGCGTCGAAAACCCGTAATCATCGGAGCTGCAGGGCTGCTGCTGGTCTGCTTGGCGTGGATTCTATTTGGCGCCCCTGGGGTACTCCCTCCCTACCTACTGGGTCTCGTCGCCGGAATTGCTTCGGGCTCAGCGATGCTGCCATACACCGTCATCAAAGAAGCCAATCCCCCGCAGTTTGGTGGCATAGCCACCGGCGTTGTTAATTTTCTGAATTTCACTTTCAGTGCATTGCTGGGGCCGGTCTTCGGATGGCTACTTCAATATTTGTCGGGAGCATCGGGGACCATGCAGCTCCACCATTACCAAATCGCCTTCGCACCGTTGCTATTGGGTGTGGCGATCGCAATCGGACTTGCTTTCTTCCTCAAGGAAACAGGCTCTAGCACTCAGGTTTCACTCTCGCAAGTCGAACAGGAGGTTCACCCGTGACCAGTCTGTCGCAGGATACCGTAACTGGAACTGGCAAGTACGAAGCGCTGCTGATCAGGTGCTCGAGGCTGGAACCAGTTCCAACGGCAGTAGCTCATCCATGCGAGGAGACGTCGTTATCCGGCGCGGTGGAGGCGGCAAAGATAGGTCTCATAGTGCCCATTCTCGT
>Ga0070717_10000945_pt1 | contig 19338 bp, 14 predicted proteins | sample LARL113metaG_FD_71366 | JGI IMG/M metagenome (GOLD analysis project Ga0070717, IMG submission 71366) | Corn, switchgrass and miscanthus rhizosphere microbial communities from Kellogg Biological Station, Michigan, USA - LAR L11-3 metaG | ecosystem: Host-associated > Plants > Roots > Rhizosphere ... | reverse complement strand
TGCGCCTGCATATCGTAGACGCCGTAGAAGCCTATGACCGCCTTTACCTCGGCGGAGGTCGCGGAATACCGGTCCGTCAGGTAATCGCCGGAGAATAACGGTTCCTTGCCCGCGAGCGCCGCGAGGGCGGACAAGTGCGCGCCCGCGGAGTCGCCGATCAACCCGACACGCTCCGCGTCGAGACCGAACTCGGCGGCCTCGGCACGTACGAATTGCACCGCGGCCTTCGTGTCGTAGACAGCGCCGGGCCAAGTCTTCACCCCCGGCTTCATCAGCCGGTACTCGATCGCAAAGACGGCATAGCCGTTTTTTGCGAGGTAATTTCCCCAATGAGTATAGAATTTGCGGTCGCCGACCTGCCATCCGCCGCCATGAACACCAACCAGCACCGGCGCCTTGCCGAGGCCCTTCGGCAGGTAGAGATCGCCCAGGAGGGTCACACCATCGTGCTCGGCAAACACGATGTCGGGTCTGGTCCCTACCTCATATTCTCTTGCCGTCATCTCGCTTCCCGCCATCAGACTGTCTCGGTTCAAACAGGTTGACTCCCCTCGGAGCCGCCATCAAGTGACCGTGAATGAAGGGGTTGGGAATTGGCGAAGCAGACCCGCGGCATCCTCCCTCGCCCCGCTTGCGGGGAGAGGGCTGGGGTGAGGGGCGGCTTCGAGACTGTGGTACCCGCAGATGGAGAAGGAAGCCCCCCTCACCCGGAATCCGCGCAGCGCGCGGCTTCCGACCTCTCCCCGCAAGCGGGGCGAGGTGACTGCGGCGCTGAAGATATGACAAACACATACGCCGGCTATCTCGGACTTCAGCGGCTTCTCTCGGCCCAGACCTTGCAGACCAGCTCGGACGATGAGCTGCTCTTTATCATTATTCACCAGCAGCATGAGCTCTGGTTCAAGCTCGCCATTCACGAGCTCGACTGCGCGACCCGGTCCCTGATGAAGGAAGAAGCGCATGAAGGTGATTGCATTATCGCGTTCAAGCGCCTGTCACGGGTCAGTGCCATCCAGCACATTCTGATATCGACCTGGGACGTGCTCGCCACCCTTACCCCCGATGAATTCATTCTGTTCCGCGAGACGGTAGGGAAGGACGGAGCCTCGGGTTTCCAATCCATTCAGTACAGAATGTTGGAATACAAACTGGGCCTCAAATACGATTCTATTGCTTTCGAGCTCCCCGGTGGAGAGACAAAGACTGTCGACGTGTTCGTAAATGCGCAGACCAATGAAGAGAGAGATGCGCTGCGCACCGCACTTGCAGCACCCGGCATCTACGACGCCGTGATCTCGTATATGGCGAAAACCCTGCCGATGTTCGGGATCGAGGACACCCGATCAGGAGATTACTCGCGCCGGTATCAAAAAAGTGAGGCAGTCTTCAGGGCCTGGGGCCATGTCTACAGAAACCGGATGAGCTCGCCGGAATTGTATCAGCTCGGCGAGAAGCTGATCGATTTGGAAGACGCATTCCGCAAATGGCGTTTTGCGCATCTCGCGACCGTGTCTCGGGTCATCGGCAGCAATACCGGAACAGGCGGCTCGAGCGGGCTCAAGTATTTGCGGCAGGCGGCCAACCAGCTCTTCGAAAACCCGATGTATCCGGAGTTGTGGGATGTCCGCAGCGAGATGTTCAGCCGTCCGGCAGAATTCGATCTCGCTGCGGCTGGATATAAGCCCTCTGCAGGATGAAGTTGCGATGCGGCGAGAGAGCTGCTAAGTTGACCGCATGAAGTTCGCGCAATCAGTGATTTGGTGGTGGCCGGTGTAACAGCGGCGGCCGCACCTATTTTTTCCGATTGAAGGCCGCCTAGGGATACCGGGTGGCCTTTGCAGTTTCAAAAGCCAACCTTCCCGGATCTCCCGAGGCGGCACTGCCCACAGGAGATCCCATGCAGCGCAAGAGCTATATCACGAAGGGCGGTATCCGGATTACCCGCGAAATTCGCACGCAAGACTATCGTCCAGCCGACACGGCGCTTGCCGAAGCGCTCGACGCGCGGCGCGGCGTGTTGTTTTCCTCGAGCTTTGAGTTTCCCGGCCGCTACACGCGGTGGGATATGGGGTTTGTCGACCCGCCGCTGGTCTTTACGGCGCGGGGTCGCCGGTTCTCGATCGAGGCGCTGAACGAGCGCGGCCGAGTTCTCATCGAACCCGTTGCAAAGAGCCTTGCTGGCCTGACCGCAACCCGTGTTCAACGCGCCGGACTTGACTGTATCTCGGGCGAGATCGAGGAAACCGATCAGCGCTTCCCGGAGGAGAGCCGAAGCCGACAGCCCTCGGTATTCTCGGTCCTGCGCGCATTGGTTGAGCTGTTCGGCAGTCCCGAGGATCAGCATCTCGGCCTCTATGGCGCATTTGGATACGATCTGGTGTTCCAGTTCGAGCCGATGCAGCTGCGTTTGCCGCGGCCGGAAGATCAGCGTGATCTCGTCCTCTATCTGCCCGACCAAATCCTCGTCGTCGACCATATGCGGCAGATCGCAGCGACCCACCGCTACGAATTCGAGGCGGCTGGTACGTCGACCTGCGGTTTGCCGCGCTCGACCGAGCCGGCGCCGTATTGCGTCGACCGCACCCCGGTCGACCGGCCAATCGAGAGCGATCATGGGCCGGGCGAATATGCGGCGCTGGTCAGGCGCGCCAAAGAGTCGTTTGTTCGCGGCGACCTGTTCGAGGTCGTGGTCGGGCAGCTCCTCGCCGACGCGTGCACGGATTCGCCCAGCGTCGTGTTTCACCGGCTGCGCCAGGCCAACCCCGCGCCCTATGGCGCACTGATCAATCTCGGGGAGGGTGAGTTTCTGGTTTCTGCCTCGCCCGAGATGTATGTGCGCGTCGAGGGAAAGCGCATCGAGACCTGCCCGATAAGCGGCACGATCGCCCGCGGCCGCGACGCGGTGGAGGATGCCGAGCGCATCCGGGAACTGCTCAATTCCACAAAGGACGAGAGCGAATTGACGATGTGCACCGATGTCGACCGGAACGATAAGTCGCGCGTGTCGACCCCCGGCAGCGTACGCGTCATCGGCCGGCGGCAGATCGAACTCTATTCGCGCCTGATCCACACCGTGGACCACGTCGAAGGAGTGCTGCGCGAGGAGTTCGACGCACTCGATGGGTTCCTCAGCCATGCCTGGGCAGTGACCGTGACCGGCGCGCCAAAGCGCTGGGCCGTCCGGTTTATCGAAGAGGAGGAGCGTTCGTCGCGCCGCTGGTATGGCGGTGCCATCGGGCGGGTAACGTTTGACGGCAATATGAATACCGGCCTGACGTTGCGCACGATCCGCATGAAAGACGCCGTCGCGGAAGTTCGCGCCGGCGCCACGTTGCTTTACGACAGCGATCCGGAAGCCGAGGAAGCCGAAACCCGGCTGAAGGCGGCCGCGATGTTCACAGCGATCCGCGGACGGCCGGCGGCGACGGCAAATGCCCGCACATCATCGGCCGCCGCAGCCGGTGCTGGCCGCAGGGTGCTGCTGATCGATCACGAAGATTCTTTTGTTCATACGCTCGCCAACTACATCCGCACGACCGGTGCCGAGGTCGTAACGATGCGCCCGGACTTGGCCCGCGCCGAATTGCGCCAAGGCCGCGATCACGATCTTGTGGTGCTCTCACCCGGGCCGGGGCGACCCGTCGATTTCGCAATGACGGAAACGCTCGAGCTGCTGATGCGGCGTCATCTGCCGGTGTTCGGCGTCTGTCTCGGCTTACAGGGAATTGTCGAATATTTCGGGGGCTCGCTGGCGGTACTCGATATTCCGGTACACGGAAAGCCCTCATCGGTCCGAGTAACTGGCGGCCGACTACTAAGCGGACTGCCGAGCGAGTTCACGGTGGGCCGATACCATTCATTGCACGCGAGGCGCAGCTCATTACCGCCGGAGCTGTTGGTTACCGCGGAAACCGCGGATGGCGTGATCATGGCAATCGAACACCGCGGTCTGCCGATCGCCGCCGTGCAATTTCACCCGGAATCGGTGATGACTCTGCGCGACGAGATCGGGATGCCGGTCATCGCCGCCGTCCTGTCCGCGTTGGTGCTCGAGCCACTGTGAGCAGCGAGGAGCACTCAGAACAGGTGGTCGAGCACCTCGTGATGGATCTCGACCGGGAAGCGCGCCCGTATGGCCTGAGTGAACTCTTCGCCGAGATCGGTTCGCTGTCCAGCGTCGAGTTCACGCGAGAGGTCCGCCGTCGCGCTCTGCGGAGCGTTCTCGGCCCTCTGCACCTCGTCGAGCTGCGCAACGTATGATCCCGCCGGATCCGAGGCAGTAACCAGCTCACCGGGCTTCGTTGCAAACAGCTTGTCGACGAGCACCGCAGGCACCGGGCTGTCTTGTCCCGGATGCCGCGTAAAGGGCGGTGAGATCGTCGCCTTCAGCCCTTTTTCGGCGGCAACGGCCGCCAGCTTCCCCCCGGGCTTCACAGCGGCTACGAGCTCTTCGGCCTGCTTGGCAACTATTTCGCGCCGCTTGTCGGCCTGCCAAGCCGCGATGGCTTTCTCCTTGACCTCGTCGAGCGGCTTGATCGCGGATGAAATGACCTTGTCCGTTCGCAACACTAAAATACCACCATCCGGGGTCTCTGTGACACGGCTGGCCTGCCCTTCATTTGTTGCAAAGGCGAGCTTCAGGACGTCTTTAGGCGAGACCGGAAGCGCCACCGGCTTGTCTTCGGGATCATGACCGCCGACATCCACCGCTGCCACCGTCGTCGTCTTCAGCCCAAATTTAGCGGCCGCGTCGCCGATCGTGGCGCCGCCCGCCAGCGCATCGTCGACCTGGTTTGCGACCTTGTAGATGCGATCGACCGCGTCCTGATGCGCGAGGTCGGCTTCGAGTTGCGCCTTAGCCTGCTCGAAACTCTGCGTCACCGGCGGCTCTACCTTGACGACCCGCAAAATGTGCCAGCCGAGCGGGGTCTTGACCGGTTCGCTCGGCTTGTCCAGAGGCAGTTCGAAAACCACCTCGCCAAGGGCGCTCGGCATTTCCTCGCGTTTCAATAAGCCCAGATCGATCGTGTCCGGGTTTTGACCGGCGATCGCGGTGGCGACCTCACGCCAGTTCTTGCCGGCAGCGAGCGCTGCTTCGGCGTCCTTTGCCTTCTCTTCCGACGGCGCGAGGATCTGCTCGACTTCCCGGCGCTCGGGAATCTGAAGTTCGTCCTGGCGCTGGTCGTATTCCTCCTTCAGCTTCGATTCGGGGATTTCGATGTCCTTGGCAAGATCGTCAGGGTTGAGGCTCGCAAGCGTAAAGCCCCGGTATTCAGGCGCACGAAACAGATCATGGTGCGCCTCATAGAATGATCTGAGCTCAGTCTCGCTCGGTTGTCCGACATCGCCCGCGCCGGCGTCAGGGAGCGAGACGATGTCGGCAACGCGCTTCTCATTTCTATACTGGTAGAGCGGGTCGACCATTGATTGCGGCGCCACGGCTCCGTCCGTCACTGCATGCAGCAGGTCGTTGCGTGGAATATCGTGGCGCAGAAGCGCCACATATTGATCTTCAGTGAGGCGGTTGGCGGCAAGGAGGGCATTGAAGAGACCACGATCAAAGCGCCCGTCGGACCCCTTAAAGCTCGGGTTGCCGATGATCACACTGCGGATCAAATCGTCCGAGACGTCGAGTTGCAGCCGTGCCACCTCCTGGTCGATCAGACTGCGATCAATCAGCTGGTTGAGCGTTGCGTCGACCAAGCCCAGCTGCTTGGCTTGCTGGACATCGATCGCGCTGCCAAATCGGGCACTCAACTGCTCGAGCGCCCGGCGCAGCGCAGTCTGCAGTTCATCGGCGCGGATGGAATGGTCGCCGACGGTGGCTACCGCCGTGTCGGAGGAACGCGTGCGGAAGATGTCGCCGATCCCCCAGATCCCGAAGGTCAGGATCAGCAGCACGAAGAGAAGTTTTACGACGAAGGATCCCGCTTTCGAGCGGATTGCCTGAAGCATGGAGGCAGATGGCCTCTTTAAGGAGCCGGGCTGGTTGACCCGCTCAAACACCGGTGTGATCGTACACCTAGATGATAGTGACCGGGAAACGGGGTCGCAACATGGCGGTTCGCACGAAGCTTGTCGCAGGGAATTGGAAGATGAACGGGTTGCGCCAAGACGGCTCGGTTCTGGCGGGCCAACTCGCGGAGCGAGCCGTCGCAAACAAAGGCGAGCTGAAATGTGAGCTTCTCGTCTGCCCGCCCGCGACTCTCCTGTCGATTGTCGGCAGCATTCTCGCCGGAACCGGGATCTTTCTCGGCGGGCAGGATTGCCATACTGCCCCGAAAGGTCCCCATACCGGCGACGTCAGCGCCGAAATGCTGGCTGACCTCGGCTGCACGTACGTGATCCTCGGGCATTCCGAACGCCGCCACGGTCATGGCGAAGTCGACGCGATGGTCCGCGACAAGATCGCCGGAGCATGGCGAGCCGGATTGGTGGCAATCCTTTGTGTGGGTGAGACGCGGCAGCAACGCGAGGCGGGAGAAGCTGCCGCGGTGATCTCGGCCCAGCTCGCCGGATCGATCCCCGAAGGCGCCACGCCAGATATCCTCGTCGTCGCTTATGAGCCCGTATGGGCAATCGGCACCGGCCTGACAGCGACGACAGACGACATCGCCGCGATTCACGGCGAAATCCGCGCGCGCATTCCGCGCGGAACCCGGATCCTTTACGGCGGCTCGGTCAACCCGAAGAACGCCGCCGCGATCCTTGGCCTCGCCACGGTCGACGGCGCCCTCGTCGGTGGCGCCAGCCTCAGCGCCGGGGATTTCTGGGAAATCGCTCGTTGCGGCGGCTAAGGCCGCAACGAGACTAGCTGGCGAAGCACGCGCTGATTAAGTCTTGCCGTAACCCACACATCTGGCCGCTTGGTATTCCTGCCGATGATCATTCTTCTTCTCGCGGTGCACATCCTGATCGCCGTAGCCCTTGTTGGGGTGGTGCTGCTGCAAAAGAGCGAGGGCGGCGCTCTCGGCATGGGCGGCGGGGGCATGTCGGGGTTCATGACGGGCCGATCGACGGCGAACTTGTTGACCCGGGTAACGGCAATTCTCGCGGCGTCGTTTATGACAACGAGCGTGCTGCTGGTCGTCCTTCACAATCGCGAGCATGCCCCGCGATCGATCCTCGAGCAGGGGGCCCCGGCTGGCCCAGTTGCACCAACCGCGCCCGCCGCACCCGTGGCGCCGGCCCCATCACCCGCACAAACTCCGCCTGCCGAGCCAGCACAACCGAGCGCGCCTCTCGCGCGCTAAGCTGGCGATTCGCATTTCGCCGCTGGCGCCTGACCGCCGACGAGAGGTACGGTAACGAGATCTCGCCGCATCATTTATTTACCGTGGGAAGCGTCCGTCTGATGCTATAGACTGAAGTTCCATGGCGCGGTTCATATTCATTACCGGCGGCGTGGTCTCGTCTCTCGGCAAGGGTCTTTCTGCAGCGGCGCTCGGCGCGCTCCTGCAAGCGCGGGGGTTTAAGGTCAGGCTGCGCAAGCTGGACCCCTATCTCAATGTCGATCCGGGCACCATGAGCCCCTATCAGCATGGGGAAGTCTTCGTGACCGATGACGGTGCCGAGACCGATCTCGATCTCGGCCATTACGAGCGCTATGTCGGCGTTGCCGCGCGGCGCAGCGATTCGGTCACCACCGGCCGGATCTATTCGACTGTGATCGGCAGAGAACGGCGCGGCGAATATCTCGGCGCAACCGTCCAGGTCATCCCGCACGTGACCGATGCCATCAAGGAGTTCATCCTGGCCGATCTCGCCGGCGAGGACTTCGTCCTCTGCGAGATCGGCGGCACCGTCGGCGACATCGAGAGCCTGCCTTTTCTGGAGGCGATCCGCCAGCTCGGCAACGAGCTCGGACGCGAGCGCGTCCTCTTTGTGCATTTGACACTGGTGCCGTGGATCGCCTCGGCCGGGGAACTCAAGACCAAGCCGACCCAGCATTCCGTGAAGGAGCTTCTCGGGCTCGGCATCCAGCCGGATATTCTGCTGTGCCGTTGCGAGCGGCCGATCCCGCCTTCTGCCCGCAAAAAGATCGCGCTGTTCTGCAATCTGCGGGAGAACCGGGTGATCCCGGCGCTCGATGTCGATACGATCTACGCCGTCCCTGCCGCCTACCATGCCGAAGGCTTTGACCGGGAGGTTTGCGCCCATTTTGGGCTAGAGGCGCCGGAGCCCGATCTCGATCGCTGGGACGAGATCGTCGGCCGCGTCTACAAGCCGGAGGGTCGGGTGACGATCGCGATCATCGGCAAGTACACCCACCTGCCGGATAGCTACAAATCCTTGGCCGAAGCGATGACCCATGGCGGCATCGCCAACAATGTCGGTGTCGACGTCGACTGGATCGATTCGGAAGTCTTCGAAGCGGAGTCGGAAGCGCTTCGCCAGCTCGACGGCGTCCATGGCATCATCGTGCCGGGCGGGTTCGGCGAGCGCGGCTCCGAGGGCAAGATCGCTGCGGCGCGTTTTGCTCGCGAGCGGCGCCTGCCGTATTTCGGCATCTGCTTTGGTATGCAGATGGCGGTCATCGAGGCTGCCCGGCATCTCGCGCATCTTTCCGGTGCAGGTTCCACCGAATTCGGCCCATGCGAGCACCCGGTCGTCGGCCTGATGACCGAATGGATGCGCGGCAACACCTTGGAGCGACGCGAATCCGAAGGAGACCTCGGCGGGACGATGCGCCTCGGCGCCTATGAAGCGGTGCTTGCGCCGGATAGCCGGGTCGCCGGGATTTACGGCACCACTCAGATCAGCGAACGGCATCGCCATCGCTACGAGGTGAATATCGGTTATAAACAGACCCTCGAGGCGACAGGGCTGTGCTTTTCGGGCATGTCGCCCGACGGCCTGCTGCCGGAGATCATCGAACTCCCCGATCACCCGTGGTTCATCGGCGTGCAGTTCCATCCGGAGCTCAAATCGAAACCCTTCGAGCCACACCCGTTATTTGCTTCATTCGTCCGCGCTGCTGTCGATCAGTCGCGATTGGTGTAAGAGGCTCCAATGACGCAAGGTACGGTGGCTCCGCACCATGTCACGATCGGCGACGTCGTTGTCGGCAATGACCTGCCGATGGTCTTCATCGTCGGGCCGAATGCGCTCGAATCGCGCGCGCACGCGCTCGAGACAAGTGCGGCCCTAGCCGAGATCGCCCGCAAGCTCGGTATCGCCCTGATCTACAAGACCTCATTCGACAAAGCGAACCGCTCCTCGCTCGGATCGGAGCGCGGCATGGGGCTCCGAGCGGGGCTGCCGGTCCTTGCCGAACTGCGCGAGCGCACCGGACTGCCGGTGCTGACCGACGTTCATGAGCCTGCACAATGCGCGGTTGTCGCTGAAATTGTCGACATCCTGCAGATCCCCGCTTTTCTGTGCCGCCAGACTGACCTGTTGCTGGCGGCTGGGGCGACTGGCAAGCCGATCAACATCAAGAAAGGCCAGTTCCTGGCCCCTTGGGACATGAAGAACGTCGCTGCCAAGATCGCCTCGACCGGCAACCAGCGCATCCTGTTGTGCGAACGCGGCGTGAGCTTCGGCTACAACACGTTGGTCGTCGATATGCGCGCATTGCCGATTATGGCGCAAACCGGGTATCCGGTGGTGTTTGACGCCACGCATGCCGTGGCACAACCGGGCGCCCTCGGCGACCGTTCTGGCGGCGAGCGTGAATTCGCTCCCGTGCTCGCCCGCGCCGCAGCGGCGGTCGGCGTTGCCGCGATGTTCATTGAAACCCACCAGGACCCTGATCATGCTCCCTGTGAGGGTCCGACAATGGTTCCGTTGCGCTCCCTGCCGGCGCTTCTCGAAAATTTGATGGCCTTTGACCGCCTCGCCAAAGCGCATCCCGCACAGCGGAAGTGTTGAAGAGAGTGGCATGACTGCGATCGCCGATATCCATGCGCGTGAGATCCTCGACAGCCGCGGCAATCCGACCGTCGAGGTCGACGTGATCCTTGATACCGGTGTCATCGGCCGGGCTGCTGTCCCGTCTGGCGCGTCTACTGGCGCGCATGAGGCGATTGAAAAGCGCGACGGCGGACCGCGGTTCGGTGGCAGGGGGGTACTCCGTGCCGTCGAAGCGGTGAATGGAGAGATCTTCGACGCGCTCTCGGGCTTCGACGCAGAGAGCCAGCTAGCCATTGATCGCGTGCTGGTCGCACTCGACGGCACTCCGAACAAAACCCGCCTCGGAGCCAACGCGATCCTCGGGGTCAGCCTCGCTTGCGCGAAGGCTGCAGCAGCTGAATCCGGTATCCCGCTATACCGCTATGTCGGCGGTGTCTTTGCCCGCACGCTGCCGATCCCGATGATGAATATCATCAATGGCGGCGTTCATGCCGACAACCCGATCGACATTCAGGAATTCATGGTGATGCCGGTCGGTGCGAGCTCGGTGACCGAGGCGATTCGTGTCGGCGCCGAGGTTTTCCACGCGCTGCGAAAAAAGCTCTCGGATGCCGGACACAACACCAATGTCGGCGACGAGGGCGGCTTTGCTCCAAACCTCGGCTCTTCCGACGCGGCATTGGGAATGATCATGCAGGCAATCGAGGCGGCCGGCTATAAGGCGAGTGAAGATGTAATGCTGGCCCTCGATCCGGCCGCCAGCGAATTCTACCGCGAGGGTGCCTACCATCTCGTGGGCGAAGGCAAAACCCTCGACGCTGCCGGCCTTGTCGCTTATTGGACCGACCTTGTCCGCCGCTACCCAATCGTGTCGATCGAAGACGGCATGGCCGAGGACGACTGGGAAGGTTGGGGCCACTTGACCCGTGAACTTGGCAATACGGTGCAGCTGGTCGGTGACGACGTGTTCGTCACGAACCCCGCGCGGCTCAAGGACGGGATCCGGCGCGGCGCTGCCAACGCTCTTCTCGTCAAGGTCAACCAGATCGGCACGTTGTCCGAGACCCTGGAGGCTGTCGAGATCGCGCAGCGGGCCGGTTGGGGAACGGTTTTTTCGCACCGCTCGGGCGAAACCGAAGATACGACGATCGCCGATTTGGCGGTGGCGACCAACTGCGGGCAGATAAAGACAGGATCGCTGTCGCGGTCCGACCGCCTCGCCAAATACAACCAGCTGATCCGAATCGAAGAACAGCTAGGGGCGTCGGCGGTCTACGCGGGCCGCTCGGTGTTGCGGCGATAGCGCAATTCAGATGGATCTCGAGCAATAGTGGTAGCCGCGATTGACGGCCGTGGCTCCTCGTGGTCCTTTCCTGCCATGATCGTAATGCGGGTATTACGAAAGCGCGCCGGGTTCATCCTCGGTCCCGTGATCGGGATCGCGCTGACCGGATACTTTGCCTACCACTTGGTCGAGGGTGATCGCGGGTTGCGGGCTTGGTTCCGTCTGAACCGGGAGATCCGTATCGAGGCGGCCAATCTTGATGCAGCCCGAGTGCGGCGAGCGGCTCTCGATCTGAGAGTTTCCAATCTCCGCCCTGAACACGTTGACCCGGACCTGCTCGACGAGCGGATTCGAGCCACGCTGAACCTCGTTTCCCCGGACGACGTCGTCATCATGCAGCCGGCCGCTGCCCATTGAGAGCGGGGACAGCAGTTTCGTCCGGTTGATTCGGCGCCTCTGCGAATCTCCGAATTTATCTTACTCTGCAAGTATTTGAGTGGGTCGAGGTTGCAAACCCCGAGATTTGTCACCATGCTCCGGCCAAGTTCTCAGGGCCGCCGTTTTGGGGCCGCCGGAGGAAGCGATATGGCAGTCAAACGCAAAGCCGATCCGGTCAAATTCGCCAAGCTCGGTGTTTCTCCCGAGGTGCTGCTCCGATACTACCGTGACATGCTGCTGATCCGGCGCTTCGAGGAGAGGGCCGGTCAGATGTATGGGATGGGGCTGATAGGCGGCTTTTGCCATCTCTATATCGGCCAGGAGGCGGTTGTTGTCGGAATGCAGGCGACTCTGAAGGAAGGTGACACGATTGTTACCTCCTACCGCGATCACGGCCACATGCTGGCCTGCGGCATGGATCCAAAAGGGGTGATGGCAGAATTGACCGGCCGGCGAGGTGGCTACTCGCGCGGTAAGGGTGGCTCGATGCACATGTTCAGCCGGGAAAAGAACTTCTTCGGCGGCCATGGCATCGTCGGCGCACAGGTGCCCATCGGAACCGGGCTCGCCTTTGCCCATCATTATCGCGGCAACGGACTGATTTGTGTCACCTACCTCGGCGATGGTGCGATCAACCAGGGACAGGTCTACGAAAGCTTGAACATGGCAGCCCTGTGGAAGCTGCCGGTGGTTTATGTGATCGAGAACAACCGATACGGAATGGGGACGTCAATCGACCGTGCCTCGGCCCGCACCGATCTGTTTCATCGCGGAATGGCATATGGCATCCCGGGCGAGCAAGTCGACGGAATGAACGTCTTGGCGGTTTATGAGGCAGGGCTCGCTGCTGCCGAGCATGCCCGTTCGGGGCAGGGACCGATCATCTTGGAGATGATGACCTACCGTTATCGGGGCCATTCGATGTCCGACCCGGCGAAGTATCGAACTCGCGACGAGGTCAATCGAATGCGCACCGAGCACGACTCGATCGAGCACTTGCGGCACAAGCTGCTGGAGGACGGCACCGGCGAGGCGCAGCTCAAGGAGATCGAGAGTCAGGTTAGGGATCTGGTCTCCGAAGCGGCGCAATTCGCCCAGGATAGCCCCGAGCCCGATCCAGCCGAGCTGTGGACGGACGTGCTGGCGGAAGCTTAGTTTCGGACAAAGCCATGGCTACCGAAGTCCTGATGCCCGCCCTGTCACCGACGATGACCGAGGGCAAAATCGCCCGCTGGCTGAAAAACGAGGGAGAACCGGTGAGGGCCGGCGACGTGCTCGCCGAGATCGAGACCGACAAGGCGACGATGGAGGTCGAAGCAATCGACGAGGGTGTCCTTGCCCGGATCGTCATCCCTGAAGGCACAGAGCATGTCGCGGTCAATACGCCGATTGCCGTGATAGCCGGCAATGGCGAAGAAGTCGGCACCGTCAAGAAGGCCACGCCTCCTCCCAACGGCCGCCAGGAAGCACCGGTAGAAGCACGCCCATCGCTGTCAACGCCGTCGCCGGCACCCCCCGCCGCGCCGCGGCGAGCTGCCGCAGCAGAGGCGGAATACGCCGGCACGAGTACCACGATGACGGTCCGCGAGGCGTTGCGCGACGCAATGGCTGAAGAGATGCGCCGCGACGAAACAGTTTTTCTGCTGGGTGAGGAGGTCGCCGAATACCAGGGGGCCTACAAGGTCAGTCAGGGCCTCTTACAAGAATTCGGGCCGCGGCGCGTCATCGACACGCCGATAACCGAGCAAGGCTTTACGGGTCTCGGGGTCGGTGCCGGCTTTGCCGGCCTGCGGCCGATCGTCGAGTTTATGACCTTCAATTTCGCAATGCAGGCGATCGACCAGATTATCAACTCGGCCGGTAAGACCCGATACATGTCGGGAGGCCAGATGAGCTGCCCGATCGTCTTTCGGGGACCCAACGGAATCGCGGCGCGGGTCGCGGCACAACATTCCCAGTGTTATGCGAGCTGGTATGCCCACGTCCCCGGCCTGAAAGTCGTGGCCCCGTATACCGGCGCCGACCACAAAGGCTTGCTGAAGGCGGCGATCCGCGACCCGAACCCGGTCGTGTTTCTCGAACACGAACTCGTCTATGGGGAAAGCTTCGCGGTTCCCGATGATCCGGAATTCATCGTGCCGATCGGCAAGGCGCGCATCGCCCGGCCCGGCGAGCACGTCACGATCACGGCTTTCTCGCGGATGGTGAAATTGGCCCTGCAGGCCGCTGAAGAGCTGGAGAAGGCCGGCATTTCGGCCGAAATCATCGATCTGCGCACACTTCGTCCGTTTGACACCGAGACCGTCGTCGCCTCGGTGAAGAAAACCAACCGCATCGTCGCGGTCGAAGAGGGTTGGCACTTTGCCGGCATAGGCTCGGAACTCGCGGCGATTATGATGGAGGAGTGTTTCGACTGGCTCGACGCGCCGCTGAAGCGGGTCGCAGGCAAGGACGTCCCGCTGCCTTACGCGGCCAACCTCGAGCGCCTTGCGGTGCCGCAGGTCGAAGACATCGTAGCCGCCGCGCACGAGGTCACCTACCGCTGATGCTTGAGGCAGCGATGGGGGAGGGGTGATGCCAATCGAAATTCTGATGCCGGCCCTGTCGCCGACGATGACCGAAGGCAACCTCGCCAAATGGCTAAAAAAAGAGGGTGACGAGGTCCACTCTGGCGACGTGCTCGCGGAGATCGAGACCGACAAGGCGACGATGGAGTTCGAGGCCGCCGATGACGGACGCGTCGGCAAGATCCTCGTACCGGAAGGCGCCCAAGGTGTTAAGGTCAACCAGCCGATAGCTTTGCTGCTGGGCGAGGACGAGGACGCCTCGGCCCTGGCGAAGTTCTCCGGATCAACACCCAAACCCGCAGCTGCACGACCGATTGCGGAAGAACCCGCCCCCGGGAGGCGACCATTAGCTCGACCGGACCGGGGCGGCAACGGCCGGGTCTTCGCCAGTCCGCTGGCCCGCCGGATGGCGCAACAGGCGGGTCTCGACCTCGGGACAATTACGGGCTCCGGACCGCAGGGTCGTATCGTCAAGTCGGATATCGAAGCCGCCCTCTCCGCGACGCGCGGGGCTCCAGCAGTGGCGCCCACCCGGCCTGGAGTTTCGTCGCTGCCTCCGCCCGCTGCGCCTGTCCCGTTGCCCGCTTTGTCGCGGGAACGAGTGCTGGCGCTCGCCGGCAATCCGCCCTATACCGAGCGGCCGCTCACGGCGATGCGCCGTGTCATCGCGAGGCGGCTCACCGAGTCAAAGCAAACCGTCCCGCATTTCTATTTGACCGTCGATTGCGAGATCGACGAGTTGCTGAAGTTCCGCGCCGCGCTCAACGCCAAATCGGATGCCTATCGGATCTCGGTCAATGATTTCGTCATCCGCGCGACGGCGCTCGCCTTGCGCCAGGTCCCCGCGGCCAACGCCTCATGGAGCGACGAGGCAATCCTTCTCTGGGATAGTGTCGACATTGCTGTTGCCGTCGCGCTCGACGACGGGCTGATCACTCCGATCGTCAAGAACGCCGATCGCAAAGGGCTGGCGACAATCGCGAACGAGACCAAGGATCTCGCCGCCCGTGCCCGAGAGGGAAAATTGAAGCTAGAGGAATTTCAGGGCGGGACGTTTTCGATCTCGAACCTGGGCATGTTCGGCGTCCGCGATTTTGCGGCGGTCATCAATCCGCCGCATGGCGGGATCCTGGCGGTCGGTGCCGGCGAACAGCGGCCAGTCGTCAAAGACGGCGCACTCTCGATCGCTACTGTCATGAGCTGCACGCTGTCCTGCGACCATCGGGCCGTCGACGGCGCCGTTGGTGCACAATTCCTCGCGGCATTTAAGAAGCTCGTCGAAGACCCGCTGACGATGCTCCTGTAAGCGGTATAACGACGGGATGGCCGAGGATTCTTTCGACCTGATCGTTCTGGGCGGCGGTCCGGGCGGCTACGTCGCGGCGATCCGGGCGGCGCAGCTGGGAATGAAGACGGCGCTCGTCGAGCGCGAGCATCTCGGCGGCATTTGCCTGAACTGGGGCTGCATTCCGACCAAAGCGCTGCTGCGCAGTTCGGAAATCTACCACCTGCTGCATCGTCTCGACGATTTTGGTTTTTCGGCGAAGGACATCAGCTTTGATGCGGGCAAGCTCGTTGAGCGCTCCCGCGCGGTGGCTAAACAGCTATCGAACGGCGTCGCCTATCTGTTGCGCAAGAACAAAGTCAGCGTCTTCGACGGGCACGGGCGCCTCGCCGGAAAGGGCCGGCTCGCGGTAGCGAAGGACGAGAACCTGGTCGCCGAACTCACGGCCGAGCACATCGTGCTGGCCACCGGCGCGAGGGCGCGCAGCTTGCCCGGGCTCGAACCCGACGGCGAGCGGGTTTGGACCTACAAAGAGGCGATGGTGCCGCCGGCGATCCCGAAATCTCTTCTGGTCGTTGGCTCAGGCGCGATCGGGATCGAATTTGCCAGCTTCTACCACGACATGGGCGCGGAGGTGACGGTGGTCGAGGTGCTCGACCGCGTGCTCCCGGTAGAGGACGAGGAGGTCTCCGCCTTCGCCCGCAAATCCTTTGAGAAACAAGGGATAAAGATCCATACGGAGGCGACAGTCGCCGCGCTGGAGCGCAGCGGCGATATGGTCAAGGCGCGGATCGAGGCGAACGGCAAGCCGCTTGAGACCAATGTCGAGCGGGTGATTCTCGCGGTTGGCATCCTCGGTAATGTCGAAGGCATCGGCCTTGAGGGTACCGGCGTGGTGGTCGATAGAACCCATGTCGTCGTCGATGAATGGCTGCGCACCGGCGAACCCGGCGTCTATGCGATCGGCGATCTCGTTGGACCGCCCTGGCTGGCGCACAAGGCGAGCCATGAGGGGGTGATCTGCGTGGAGCGGATCGCCGGGATCAACGATGTGCACCCGCTCGACACCCGCAACATTCCGGCCTGTACTTATTGCCGCCCGCAGGTCGCCAGCGTCGGGCTCACCGAAAAGAGCGCGCGCGAAGCCGGTTACGAAGTCAAAGTCGGCCATTTCCCGTTCATTGGCAATGGCAAGGCGATCGCGCTCGGTGAGCCCGAAGGGATGGTCAAGACGGTCTTTGACGGCAAGACCGGCGAGCTCCTGGGCGCCCACATGGTCGGTGCCGAGGTTACCGAACTAATTCAGGGCTACACGATCGCGAAGACCCTGGAAACCACCGAGACCGAGCTGATCCGCACCATCTTCCCGCATCCGACCTTGTCGGAGACCATGCATGAGGCGGTGCTTGACGCTTATGGGCGTGCCATCCACTTCTAGGCCCAGCAGCCGTAAGGGTCGGGTATGTGTCTGAAAGCCAGTCCTAATCTCGTCATGCCCGGGCTCGACCCGGGCATCCACTTATTCCGGGCGCGTTGCTTGCGTGAGGCGCGTGGATGGCCGGGTCAAGCCCGGCCATGACGATGTGGGCGCGAGGCGGCGCGATAGCTCCGTTGTCTGTGCGGCACCCCGAGAAGGTTCATCGGCCTGACAGCCCGATCCCGCGCAAGCCCGACTGGCTGCGTGTCAGGGCGCCCGTCTCGCCCGAATACCATGCGACGCGGCGGCTGATGCGCGAGCTACAGCTCAACACCGTCTGCGAGGAAGCAGCCTGCCCCAACATCGGCGAGTGTTGGAAGCAGAAGCATGCGACGGTCATGATCCTAGGGCGGGTGTGCACGCGCGCCTGCACCTTTTGCAATGTCGCGACCGGCCGGCCCGATCTGCTCGATCCGCATGAGCCCAGGCGTGTCGCCGAGGCGGTTGCGACGCTCGGGCTCTCCCATGTCGTCGTCACCTCGGTCGACCGCGATGATCTCGACGATGGCGGCGCCGGGCATTTCGCGCGGACGATCGTGGCCATCCGCACCGCCTCTCCGACTACGACGATCGAGGTGCTGACGCCCGATTTCCTGCGCAAGGACGGCGCGCTCGAAGCCGTTGTTGCCGCGAAGCCCGACGTCTTTAACCACAATCTGGAGACCGTGCCGCGTCTATATTCCGAGGTGCGACCGGGGGCGCGCTATTTCCATTCGCTGCGGCTTCTTGATCAGGCAAAGCGGCTCGATCCGGCCCTCTTCACAAAATCGGGGATCATGGTCGGGCTTGGCGAACAGAAAACCGAGGTTCTGCAGGTCATGGACGATCTGCGCGCCGCAGAGGTGGATTTTCTAACGATTGGGCAATATCTGCAGCCGACGCCAAAGCATCATGCGATTGCCCGTTTCGTCGCGCCGGACGAGTTCCGCAGCTATGCCAGCTTCGCGCTCGGCAAGGGGTTTCTCTTGGCTTCGGCCTCACCGCTGACGCGGTCTTCCCACCACGCGGGGGATGATTTTGCGCGGCTGCGCGCCGCGCGTGACGCCCAGCTCGCTGCCAGTTAGGTCCCGCCGATGCCGACCCACGCGGAAGAGCGTGTGCTTCATTACACGCCAGAGCAGCTCTTCGCCCTCGTCGCCGATGTTGAGCGCTACCCGGAGTTTCTGCCCTGGTGCGTCGGGGCGCGGATCAAGGAGCGCCGGGCCGATCTGGTCGTCGCCGACCTGATCATCGGTTTTCGCATGTTCCGCGAAAGGTTCACCTCGCGCGTTTCGCTCGATCGCCCGCGGCGTATCGACGTGGCCTATGCCGACGGGCCCTTCCGCTATCTGAACAATCACTGGACTTTCACACCGCATCCGGACGGCTGCCGGGTCGACTTCTTTGTCGATTTCGAATTCAAGTCTCGCCTATTGCAGAGGCTGATCGAGGTTCTGTTCAGTGAGGCGGTCCGCCGCATGGTCGGTGCGTTCGAGAAACGCGCGCGCGACCTTTACGGCGCACCATCGCACGACAGCGCCGGCCAGCCGGCCGTGTGAGTTCGTCGGTATGCAAGTGATCGATGCAAATTCCGGGGCGCGTGGCTTCCAGGTCATGGTGCCGATGCGGGACGGAGCGCGGCTCAACACTTTCGTCTTTCTGCCGGGGAACGGCGGACCGAGCTGGCCGGTCATCTTGCACCGCACTCCCTATGGCATCACGGCGACCGGTTCACCTGACAAGACCGACTGCACCAAAGCATGGCTGCCGAGCGCCGAGGAGCCGCTGCGCGGATCGATCCTGCGGGGCTGGCGCCAGATTGTCGCGCATGGCTATGCCGCGGTGTACCAGGACACGCGCGGCCGCCACGGCTCGGAGGGCGAGGACCGGGTCTACGCGGATGATGCTGCGGACGGTTACGACACATTGGAGTGGATCGCCTGCCAGCCCTGGACCAATCAGCGGGTCGGCATGTCCGGCTCGTCCGCTGGGGCGACGACGACATTCGCCGCGGCATCGACCCGGCATCCGACCTTGCGCGCCTTTTTTGCCCAGGCGGGCGCTTCGAGCATCTATGACGACGTGGTCTATGAAGGCCAGTCGATCGAGATGGAACGGCTGTGGCTTTGGGTGGCGCGCAATATCCCGGGCCTCTCGCGCTCGCATCGCGAGGCGGTCATGCAGCGCTTTGGCATCGGCGCAGCCGAACTCGATATGGCCGCTGCCTCAGCTGCGGACCGGTACCTGCGTCTCGACGCCGCTCGCCAAGCCGACCCGCCTTTCGTGGGTTCGGAGGATTGGATGCGATTGCCGTTGACCCACTACCCAGACTTCGCGACCTGGCAGCCCTTCCTCGACGAGGTCATCACCCATCCCGCCCAGGACCCGTTTCGCGCAGCGCATAATTTCCGCCGCACGATCGAGATCCCCGGGTTTCACGTCACGACCTGGT
>Ga0070717_10000944_pt1 | contig 19365 bp, 14 predicted proteins | sample LARL113metaG_FD_71366 | JGI IMG/M metagenome (GOLD analysis project Ga0070717, IMG submission 71366) | Corn, switchgrass and miscanthus rhizosphere microbial communities from Kellogg Biological Station, Michigan, USA - LAR L11-3 metaG | ecosystem: Host-associated > Plants > Roots > Rhizosphere ... | reverse complement strand
TAGGCCAGGCGTCAAATTGCCAATCATTGATCATGCTTCTTGCTCTTGCCCGGCAATCCCGCGGGATTCTCATGCGTGCGCTCGCGGAAGCCGGCGTTCATGCCGGTGGCCAGAGTAATGCTCGATTCGCCAAAACGGTCGCGGAGCCGGTCAGCGGCTGAGAGCGCCTGCTGCCAGCGCTGACGGCGGTCGCCATCGAGAAGATCACCCTGGCCGAGAGCGCCATCGAATGACGAAGCGTGCACTCCCAGTAAACGCACTTCGGCGCCTTTGCGCCAGTTATTACGAAATAACGTACGCACCTGCGCAAAAATCTCGGTATCAAGCTGCGTGGGATCAGCGAGAGTATGCGCGCGTGTGATGGTTGAGAAATCCTTGTAGCGCAACTTCAGTTGAATGGTGCGGGCGAACAAACCCGCTTCGCGCAGGCGGCGGCCCACCATTTCCGAGAGGCGCATCAGGGTAGACTCAAGCTGCTGGGGATCGGCAGTGTCTTCGTTATACGTGTGCTCGTGGCTGATGGATTTAGCCTGCGTGTCCTCGCCGACAGCGGAATCGAACCAGCCGCCCGCGTCTTCGCCGCGAGCTTTGCCGGCGAGAGCCAGCCCCCACTTACCAAAGTGCTGTTCCAGAAATAAATCTTCAAAATGCGCCAGATCACCAATGCGATAAATCCCCAATTCGTGCAGGTCCTTCTCCGTCACCGCACCTACGCCGGGAATGTCGCGGACATCGAGGGGCGCGAGAAATTTTGCCTCCTGCCCGGGAATAACCCAGAGCACTCCGTTCGGCTTGGCTTTGGCGGAGGAAACCTTTGCGATTAGCCGCGAGACTCCAATGCCGATCGAGCAGTTGAGCTGTGTTTCGAGCTTCATTTTGCGATGTAGCGCGTGGGCAGCCCGCAGAGGAGGGCCGTGCAGGCGTTCGGTGCCCGTCATGTCGAGATAGGCTTCATCAATTGAGGCCATTTCTACTTGCGGGGAAAACGAATTGAGAACGTTATAGACTTTTTCTGAACACTCGCGATAACGATCGGGATGACCATCGACAAAAATTGCATGCGGGCAAAGCTTGGCTGCGGTTCGCAGGGGCATGGCGGAATGCACGCCAAATTTGCGCGCTTCATAAGATGCCGCCGACACTACTCCGCGCTCGTGGCGCTGGCCTCCTACAACTACTGCCTTCCCTTTCAGCGACGGATCGTAGAGCTCTTCCACGGAGACGAAGAAGGCATCCATGTCGACGTGGAAGATGGTTTTCATGGTGGCAGGCATGGCGGCAAGAAATTGTAGATGGAAACCGAAGGAAAGCGAATCATTTGGAGATAATTCACCACAGAGGACACGGAGGACCACAGAGGTAAACCCAACCTTCCTTCGTGGACCTTCGTGGACCTTCGTGCCCTTCGTGGTTGCACTTTACCCACGCTAGAAGTTGCGACTCGGGAAGGGGGACCTCGCGGGATTTCTCGCGCCCAACTGAGCTAGACGTCAGCGATCTATCGTCGACTCAGCATTACAATGGAAATTACCGATATTCTTCTGGGTTCGCCATGGCTGATCCTCTCTACCTGAGCCTCTGGTTCCCTGATTTCGACGTCGAGGATATGCTTCCCCGCACTCTGGCTGTGATGCGGCGATTCCCATTCTCGGCTCAGCAACCTGGGATTAGCTATGTTGCGCTGCATCCCGTTTCATGGAACGAGCCGACAATCCTCGAACAACGCTTCCGGCCTGGCATTCCGCCCCAGGAAGCTGTGCAGATTGTGTCCGATTTGCTGCACGAAGACTACGCATATTTATTCGAAGCACACTGGGATTTGTGGACTTTCTCAGAAGCTGCTCAACAGTGGGCACTTGAGGCTTCCCAGGTGAAATTTCTCGTGCACGGGTTGGAGTTCGACGATGGCGTGTTCGAGCAGGAGGGGCACATTCAGATTGACTTTGGCATCGACACGCCTTTTTTGCAAGAACAGGTAAAGCTCACATCCGAGGCGGAAGCGAAAGTGCGCGCGAACGTACAGAAGCTGGTTGAGTTCACCAGCGCAGTAGAGAAAAACTCAGGTGCCAGCGCGCGGCTGCTATGGTCAGAGTCAGAAGAAAATTTGGCTCAGAAGCTGATCGCCCGCCTGCAAAAAGTGCAATAAGAGAAAGCAGAGAGCTCAACCGATGAAGTGCCGGCACCGTTCAAGTGAGAACTGGGAACTAACAACTGGAAACTGCTCTTCTTAATAATTTCTCTTCAACGCAGGTTACTCAGCCTCGGCACTGCCCTTCGTTTTTTCCGTTACTATCGCTGAAAAATCGGCGATGGTTGAGAATTCCTTTAATAACGTTTGGAGCAGCGCGAGCCGGTTGGCCCGGAGGCGCTCGTCTTCCACCATCACCATGACTTTGTCGAAAAATGTATCTACCGCAGGCCGCAACCGCGAAATGTCCAGAAGAGCTTGCTGATAACGACGCTCGCCACGAAGCGATTCGACTTTTGTGGAGATTTCAGGAATCGCTGCGGCCAGCTCGCGTTCAGCCGGTTCGCGCAATAGATTCGAATCAATTGAAGCGGCTACCTGTTTTTGAGTCTCACTGGCTTGCCGCAGAATGTTCTTAATCCGCTTAAACGCCGCAGAAATTGACTCGAAGTCTTCTGATGGACGAACCTGCGTGACCGCCTCGGCCCGAACCAGGGCATCGACGACATCGTCAGCGCCCACCGCCAGCACGGCGTTCACCACGTCATACTCTAATCCAAGCACATCCCGAAGATAGTACTCCAGCCGCTCGCGAAAGAACGAGCGCAACGCGTCAGCATAGTCAAGGCCTGCGGAAAACTTCTTCTCGGCTGCTGATCCGCGATAAGCTTCGCGGGCGTACTCGAACAACTGAGATAAATTCAGCGGCAACTTGTGTTCAGCAACGATCTTCACAATCCCATTGGTCTGCCGGCGTAAGGCAAACGGATCCTTAGACCCACTCGGTGTCAGGCCCAGCAAAAACATGCCAGCGATGCTATCTGCTTTATCCGAAATCGAAAGCACTGCACCTTCGATCGTGCGCGGAACTGAGTCCTCCATGGACTCAGGCTTGTAATGATCGTAAATTGCTGTGGCAATCGCTTGCTGAGCGTCCTCTTTCATATCACGATCAAGGTCTTGCACGCGCGCATACAAGCCGCCAACGATCCCTTGCAGCTCAGTGAATTCCTTGACGAGCTCGGTCGTGAGATCGGCTTTCGCCAGGCATGCTGCTTTATGAACTACACCTGGGCGAATCGTCATCCCGCTCTGGCGAATGCTCTCAGCGAGCCAACTGCATACCCGCTGAACACGCCGCGTCTTCTCGTAATACGTGCCGAGGTCTTTCTGGAAAGTTACTTGTTTCAGCCAGGTGACGCGTTCGCGCAGTGAATGCTTTTGGTCAGTTTCCCAAAAAAATCGAGCGTCATTAAAACGGGCCCGCAGTACCCGCTCATGGCCGTGACGAATGATGCCTTGCGGGTCACCGTCAGTATTTAGCACAGCCAGAAAGTGCGGCAGCAGTTTGTGATTGGCGTCCTCGACCGCAAAATATTTTTGGTGATCGCGCATCACCGTGACCAGAACTTCTTCCGGAAGCGCTAGGAATTCGGGATCAAAGCTGCCGAGGATGGCGGAAGGAAATTCGGTGAGATTGACAACTGTGTCTAAGAGATTCTTGTCCTCTCGCCAGCGAGCTCCGTCGATGGCGCGGGTCGCGGCATCGAGCGATTTGCGAATCTGGTGTTCGCGGTCGGCGCGCGTCGGGATGACCTTCACTCCCGCCAGGGCGCTCACATATGCGTTGGCAGTCGCCAAGCTCACGTCCTCACCGAGAGTGCGATGTCCGCGGGAACCACGTCCTGCCCTTACGCCTCCAAACTCTATCGGCACAACCTCGTCGTCGAGCAATGCAACGATCCAGCGCACTGGCCTAACAAAGGTTTCCGCCCTGGCTCTCCAATACATCGTTTTGGGCCAACGCAGTTGCCTCAGCTCTGCGGGGAGGTGCTCGGCCAATATATCACCGGCAAGACGACCACCGGTTTGGGTATCTGCGCGGACGTAAAGGCCCTTATCGGTTGGCTCAAGCTTGAGGCTTTCTACCGGGACCCCGGCCCGTTGGGCGAAGGCTTCAGCTGCCTTCGTTGGTTTACCTTCTTTGTAAGCGACGCTTTCGGAGGGGCCGAGTGTCTGGCTCGTGAGTACCGGTTGGCGATCGGCGGTCGCAACGATGACAGCCAGACGTCGCGGCGTAGAGAAAACGCGGGGATTCGCATGCGAAAGATAGTGCCGCTTGAAAACCTCGCCGACGCGACGCGCGAGTTCCGCCTCAGCCTCGTCGATCATCCGCGCCGGAATCTCTTCGCAACCGATCTCGAGTAGAAAATCTGGCATTCGCTCTCGCTGTACTATGATATTTGGCGTCCGACCTCGGCGGGCGCGGACACCTGACAGCCGCCGGGACGGCGGCGCTACGAAATCGCGCTGACCTTTTCGCTTTTTAGGTTCTTAGTCGCGGGCTTTTCCTCTTCCTGCTCCTCCTCGTCCGAGATCACTCCGTGCTTCTGCTGATCCACCCAAGCCTTCGCGATCCGCACCGCGAGCGCGCGCACGCGCGCGATCACTCCTACCCGCTCTGTGACGGAAATCGCCCCCCGGGCATCAAGAATATTGAACAGATGCGAGCACTTCAGGCACAGGTTATAGGCTGGCAGCAAAGGGAAACGCTTCTTTTTTTCAGAAACCGTGTGCCCCATCTTTCCATCTAGTTTCGTGATTACTTCTTCTACCTTGTGTGAAGGATTGGCGCTTTCCCGGATCAGCTCCGAGTATTCGTCCAGCAGCGCCTTACATTCCGCCTCGCACAACTCAAAGTGTTTCCACGTCTTCTCCACGTCGGCCATCTCGAAGTTGTAGACAGAGAACTGCAACTCGTCGGCGAGGCGCACATCGCTGTACGTGGTTACACCGCCCGTCTTCGGATCGTGGGCCCACACGATGTCGTAAATTGAATCCACATCCTGCAGGAATCCGGCGATGCGCTCCAGGCCATAGGTCAGTTCGGCTGAAATCGGGTCCAGATCGACGCCTCCGCACTGCTGGAAATACGTGAACTGCGTGATCTCCAGCCCATCGAGCATTACTTGCCAGCCGATGCCCCAGGCGCCTAGCGAGGGCGACTCCCAGTTGTCCTCTTCGAACTTAATGTCGTGCTGGCGCAGATCAATTCCCATCGCGCCCAACGATTCCAGATACAAATCCTGCACGTTCTCCGGAGGAGGCTTCAGAATGACCTGCAACTGCATGTGCTTGTACAGCCGATTGGGATTTTCCCCATAGCGGCCGTCCGCCGGGCGCCGCGACGGTTGCACATATGCGACCTTGTACGGCTTGGGCCCGAGCACGCGCAGAAAAGTTTCCGGCGCCATTGTGCCGGCACCCACCTCGACATCGTATGGCTGCTGCAGAACGCATCCGAGCTCAGCCCAGAAGCTTTGGAGGCGAAGGATGAGTTCCTGAAAAGTGGGCGGACTGGACTTAGACGGGTTCATGAACGAAGTTGAAGCTGACAATTAGTATTTCGCGCTTAACATTGGCCCTTTTAGCCACGCGGTGACCCCGGGCATGCAGGGCATCATCGGCGGCTCCGAATGGCAAGGCCTAGGCGATTTTCTCCAGCATCCCTGCCGTTACCAGCTTTTTCTCAATATGCCGCTGCAGGGTCTGAATCAAGAATTTTCGCAAATCGGCGGCGCTTGCCTTTGTCCAAGTTTCGTCAGCAAAACTTTCGACCGGCGCGCGAAACATCTGCGCTGCCGTAGAACGAGAAGCCACCGACATTTCTGAAGAGGCCAGGCGCTTGTCCTCGGCGCACATCAGTCCATCGGCCAGCACATGAAAGTAAGCGCGATGTCCATTCAGCGCGCGGCCGCAAACGATGCACTCGGAAAATTCTGGGAGATAACCCATCAGGCGTGTCATCCACAGCTCGAAATAAGTAATGGGCATCCAGACATCCGGCCCGCGCAGCGCCGCTAGCACCGAAAGCGCGAGGCGAAAAACTGAGTCATTGGCCTCGCGATCAGGCAGCAATTCATCCAGCAACTCCGCCACGTGTCCCAGCGCCACGGCACGCGCATAACCGACCTCGCCCGCCAGCGGGGATTCCAAAACCTCGCAGGAATCTAAGCGCGCCAGTTCCTGCCGCTCGTGATCCTCATAATGCACGCGAACATAAGTGAGCGGCTCGAGCGCCCCGCCGAAGCGCCGTTTCGATTTCTTTGCCGAGCGCGCTACCCCGCGCACTTTGCCTTCCTCTCGCGTAAACAATGTGACCAGAAGGTCGGCTTCACGCAGGGGATACGTGCGCAGAACGATCGCTTCCGACTCCTTCAGCGCCATCGCAGCTCAACAGGTTGATCTTCGATTGTAACGGAGGGGTACGGAGATTAAAAGGAGGGCTATTTCGTGGGGAATCTGAGTTTAAACATCTCCGGATAAAAAATGCTCTTAACCGCAAAGATCGCTGAGATCGCCGAGAAATGCATCTGCATGGACGCTGCTCGCTGCAAATTAAAAGCGCACGCCTTTGCACAGGCGTGCGCCCTAAAAACCCGATAAAACTGTCGCTGCTATCGACCGTAGTACTTGGCATTACGCTCGGTGAAGCTCTTCCACTTCTCCGGCAGATCATCAAGCGCAAAGATGGCCGACACCGGGCAGACCGGCACGCAAGCGCCGCAGTCGATACATTCGACCGGATCAATGTAGAGCATCTCTTCTTCCCCATGCGCGGGCTCATCCTTCTTCGGATGGATGCAGTCCACCGGGCACGCGTCCACGCAGGCGGTGTCCTTGGTCCCGATGCACGGTTCTGCGATTACATAAGTCATAGAATTCGCGTCTCCCTGAAGTGTGCAGAACGATTACCGAACCCACTATTCTAACAAGAATTGGAACGATGGGTACAGGAGCGCAAGCGAGTACATTCGAGAGTCGATTTTTGGCGCGTGACAATGTCGCTACGGCGCCACCCCGTAGGGCCATTCTCCACGGCTTCGTAATCAGCTTCGACACACGCAAGCCGACAACGTCAGGCAACTCCCATTTTTTGACGCATGAAAAATTTTCTTTCGGAAAGCTAAAGCTGCAAACCTCTTTGCCGATTGAATGTGATGTATCGCGCATCAGATCCACGCTTCCGTCGATAACAAATCTCCAGGAGAGGATCATGTCTGTAGCCGGAATCGCCAGCCACTTACCCTTTCAGTCCGTTAACCAAGCTTTCTTTTTTCAGCCTCGTCTCGATGTTGTGGAGCTGGGGCAGGCAATAAACTCAGGCGACCTGACCAAAGCGCAGCAGCTATATGACGCGCTTACAGCTCTGGGCCAGAATACGCCGGTTATAAGCCGTTCAAGAATCCTAGGCTGGAACAGGATTTTCTTGCGGTGGGCGAGCCCTCCAAGCTGGAGATGCAGAGGGAGCGCAGCAGGCGTTCGCAACCTTACAGCAGGATATTCAAAGAATTAACTTCGGAGGGCGGCCACCTCGCAAGTCCAGCCCCCCGTCGAAGAGATTATTCTGAACCTGATCCAATCCCAGGCCAACAACACGCCTGCGTCTGGCACAGGTGACAGCACTGTACCTGCCCCCGCACCTGCGCCCGCCACTACCCCAACCCCAGCACCAGCCGCATCGAGTGCTGCTAGTACGCCTGCTGCGTCCACTCCGGAGATTGTCATCAACCTGGGTGCGAACAGCAGTTCGAGCGGATCAACGCCTGAAGTTGTTCTGAACCTGACGGGCGGGAATTCTGGCGGCTCCGGGCCAGAGCTCACGATTGACGTCAACACCGCAGCCGGCGCAAATGCCACGAACCCGTCCAACCCGGAAGTCGTTCTCAATCTCGGCGGCTCCACGCCAGAGATCGCTTTCAACTTCGCGAATGGTAGTGGAAACGGGAACTCCTTGGCGGAAATCATCCTCAAGTTAAACAATGGTGGGAGTCAACCACCTCAGGCCAGTGGCATTCAAATCAACGTTGTAGTGTGAGGCAGCAAGCGAGCGCCTAGAACCGCTTCGGAAATTATTGCAGATTTATTCTGGACCGCCGGGCAGGCTCGTTATATTGGTCTTGCGCCGCGCCGCGCCGTCGATTCTGGAATGCCCTCCTGAGCCGTTGGTGGCCGTCCGGCTCATCGGCAATCTTCTGATGGTTACTTACGAGAGTAACTAGAGTCATCTTGCTCTGAGGAAGATCCTGCTTCACTCTTATTTCCAGGGGTAATCAAGTATTCGGGGGCGTGTGTCTTTTCTATGAGTAACCCCAAACCTGCAATGGGCGCGGATTGGACCCAACTTCTTACGGATCCCGATCTGATAAGCCATCTGGGTGAACTCCTGCAGACCTATCGCGAAGCTGCGCCGGAAAAACGTGACCAGGAACTGCTCGCCGCCATGCGCAAAATCAAGACTGGCGACAACGCAACCAATAAAGGTGCGGAGGAACGAGCAGAGCACGCAACAGCAAGCAGCGACACCGCTAAACAAGCTCCCGAACCGGCGGCTCCAGCCGCGACCAGCCCATCGGCCTCGCCACCGTTTGAAGCTGATATCTTTACTCCCGCTCCTACCTGGGAGGATCGGCGGCGCTATCCTCGACTGAAGTGTTTCGTTGCAGTGGAGCTGCGCGTGGATGGTTCCGCCGACCCGATCTGGGGGAACCTGGCGAATACCAGCATGGGCGGATGCTTCGTCGAAACTGCAACTCCGATTCCGGCCCGCGCCAGCGTGGAAATCGGTTTGTGGCTGGCAAACGGAAAACTCTGGATTAAAGGCATTATCCTGAATGGAGTGGTCACGCGCAGCACTCCATCTTTCGGTGTTCGCGTCAGATTCGCCGATCTCGAAGCCAACGAACGCGAAAGCCTTCGGCAGTTCTTGAGATTTGTCGAAAGCACGACCAAGGGCTACCGTAGTGAGCACACTTATCTGGCACAGTTGAAGCGTTAACCGCGTTTTTCCCCCACTCACAACTTTTGTTCAGGTGAATCCTCGCGCCGCTGGCGTCATCCATACAAATGAGTCAGTTCTGGCGCAAGCAGCAGGACTCCCGATAAATTGATAAACTGCAGGTAGTCCCAAGGTTCTAGAGAACTAGCTTCCCGCCACCCACATCTGTTCATAACTGAAAGGACTTCCCCATGGTGACGAGCGAACAGACGTTGACCAGCAAGCAACTGGAGACGTTATGCATCAACACCATCCGCACGCTGGCTATGGATGCCGTGCAACAGGCCAACTCCGGACATCCTGGCGCTCCCATGGCGCTGGCGCCGGTGACGTATTGTTTGTGGCAGAACTTTTTGCGTTACGACCCCGCAGATCCGGTGTGGCCCAATCGCGACCGCTTCGTTCTCTCCAATGGCCATGCCTCTATGCTGCTGTACGCCACGCTGTATCTCGCGGAAGTCCGGGGGGTCAACCCGGAATACGAGCGGCTCGGCGATTACGCGATCACGCTAGACGATATTAAAAGGTTCAGGCAAATCGACAGTCGGACGCCTGGGCACCCTGAATACCGAATTGCTGCGGGCATCGAGACCACAACCGGACCGCTCGGCCAGGGTGTCGGCAACAGTGTGGGCATGGCAATTGCTTCGAACTGGCTGGCAGCGCACTACAACCGCCCTGGCTTTGAGATTTTCAATTACAACATCTATGCTATGTGCGGCGATGGCGACATGATGGAAGGCGTAGGCGCCGAGGCGGCATCGCTCGCCGGACATTTGAAGTTGCCCAACCTGTGCTGGATTTACGACAACAATCGCGTCACGCTCGATGGTCCGGCTGACGTTTCGTTCACTGAAGACGTTGGCGAACGGTTTCTCGGGTATGGCTGGAACGTCACTCATGTAAACGACGCAAACGATCTCAGCGCGTTTTCGGATGCCTGCATCAATTTTCTGCAAACCAAAGATCGTCCCACCCTGATCATCGTGAATAGCCATATCGGCTACGGCTCTCCGCACAAGCAGGATACGAATGAAGCCCATGGCGAGCCGCTTGGGGAAGAGGAAGTGCGGCTGGTAAAGAAATTCTACGGCTGGCCGGAGGATGTGAAGTTCCTGGTTCCGGATGGAGTGTTGGAAGCTTTTCGCGATGGTATAGGCAAACGTGGGCGCAAGCTTCGTGAGGAGTGGGAGAAGTCATTTGATTCTTATGCGCAGAAATTCCCTGAACTCGCGGACCAGGTCAACAAAATGCAGCATCGCGAACTTCCAGATGGCTGGGACAAGAATCTGCCGACGTTTCCTACTGATGCGAAGGGTGTTGCTACGCGCGACAGCTCCGGCAAGGTTCTCAATGCTCTCGCGCAAAACGTGCCCTGGCTGGTTGGCGGATCAGCGGATCTCGCGACCTCCGACAGAACCCGATTGAAGTTTGAAGGCGCAGGCGATTTCCAACCTGGGAGCTACGGCGGGCGCAATCTGCATTTCGGTGTCCGCGAACACGGGATGGCAGCGGCGCTGAATGGGATGGCGGTCTCGAAGATTCGTCCTTTCGGGGGCACTTTCTTCAATTTTTCTGACTACATGAAGCCGGCGGTGCGACTGGCTGCGCTCATGGAGATTCCGACGATCTTCATATATACACATGATTCAATCGGCCTGGGAGAAGACGGTCCGACGCATCAGCCGATTGAGCAATTGCCGTCATTGCGCGCCGTTCCTGGACTGGTGCTCTTGCGTCCGGCCGACGCCAACGAAGTCGTCGAAGCATGGAAGGTAATAATGCAGTTGAAGCACGAGCCGGCAGCGCTGGTGCTCACGCGTCAGGCGGTCCCGACATTTGACCGTACAAAATATGGTTCCGCCACAGGCGTGTGCAAGGGCGCTTACATCCTGGCAGATGCGCCCGATGGCAAGCCGCAAGTAATATTGATGTCCAGCGGCAGCGAGGTTCAGCTCTGCATCGCTGCTTATGAGCAGTTGAAATCGGAAGGAGTGAAGGCGCGTGTCGTCAGCATGCCTTCCTGGGCCATCTTCGAAAAGCAAAACCAGGAGTACAAACGGCAAGTATTCCCGCAAGAAGTAAAGGCGCGAGTCGCGGTAGAGCAAGCTTCGACATTTGGCTGGTCGCAATACGTTGGACCGCATGGCAAGGTAATCGGCATGCACACGTTTGGATCCTCGGCGCCGTTGAAGGACGTATTAAAGAAATTCGGCTTCAGCCCGGATAAGGTAGTTGAGGCCGCGCGTGCCGCGATCAGGGAAACAAAGTGATCGGGTCGATGCGAAGGAGCACATATGAATCCCACCAGCGTTCTCGAGACCGCGAAAGCTATCAATCCTCTCCTCGAGCTTCAAAAATTCGGGCAATCGATTTGGCTGGACTACATCCGCCGAAGCCTGATCACCAGCGGTGAGCTCCAGCGCCTGATCGATGAAGACGGGCTGCGAGGCATCACCTCGAACCCGTCCATTTTCGAAAAGGCTATTTCGGGCAGCACCGATTATGCCGATCTGCTCAACTCTCTGAAATCGCGATCCGATCTCGATGCTAAGGCGCGGTACGAGATTCTTGCCATACGCGATATTCAAGACGCCGCCGACATTCTGCGCCCCGTATACGAAAGCACCAAGCGTCGCGACGGCTATGTGAGCCTGGAAGTCTCGCCATATTTGGCCCGCGACACGCAAGGTACGATTCAGGAAGCGCGGGCGCTCTGGAAGTCTGTCACTCGCGAGAACGTGATGATCAAGGTTCCAGGCACGCCGGAAGGGATTCCAGCATTTCAGCAGCTCATCAGCGAAGGCATCAACATCAACGTCACTCTTCTCTTCTCCCAGAAAGTGTATGAGGAGGTTGCCGAAGCCTACATCGCCGGTCTCGAGCAGCTCGCCGCAGAAGGCGGAGACATAAGCAGAATGGCTAGTGTGGCAAGTTTCTTCATCAGCCGGATCGATAATTCCGTAGACGCGGAACTTGCTGCAAAACTGAAAACGACAAGAGACGAACCCGAACAAGCGAAGCTGAGAAGTCTTCTCGGAAAAGTTGCTATCGTAAACGGAAAACTCGCCTACCAACGCTATCTAAAGATTTTCGGCACTGATCGATGGAAGAAGCTGGCCGCGAAAGGTGCGCAAACTCAACGCGTGCTCTGGGCCAGCACTAGTACCAAGAATCCCAGCTACAGCGATGTGATGTACGTGGAGGAAATGATCGGTCCGGATACCGTAAACACCGTGCCTCCCGCGACACTCGATGCCTTCCGAGACCACGGTCACGCCCGCCAAAGTTTGACGGAAGACATCGAAGGCGCGCACCAGGTGATGGCGACGCTCGCGAGTGTTGGGATTTCCATTGATGAGATCACGACTAAGCTTACCGAGGACGGGGTGCGCCTCTTTGCCGAGGCTTTTGACAAGCTTCTGGAAGCAGTAGAAAAAAGCGGTAAATCAGAGACCAGCCCGCAGGTCAATCGCCAATCGTACAAACTCCCCGAAGAATTAGCCGCCGCCGTTAAGACCAACTTAGACGATTGGCGCGCTGCGGGAAAGGTCCGCCGTCTGTGGCAACGCGATGCGTCGCTGTGGACCGGTGCCGACGAATCGAACTGGCTGGGCTGGCTCGGCATTACTGAAGACGAAATCACTCACAGCAGCGACCTCCAGCGCGTAGCGGAAGATGTCAAGAAAGAAGGCTTCAGCGACATTCTCTTGCTCGGCATGGGCGGTTCCAGCCTGGCGCCTGAAGTGTTAGCGACGACATTCGGCAAGATCGATGGCTTTCCCCGTCTGCATGTTCTCGATTCCACCGACCCGGCGCAAATCAAGGCATTCGATGATAAGCTTGATCTCGCGAACACGGTTTTTATTGTCTCGAGCAAGTCGGGATCGACACTCGAGCCTAACATCTTCAAACAATATTTCTTCGAGCGCGTGAAGCAGACTTTAGGAGCAGAAAAAGCCGGCAGCCGCTTCATCGCCATCACCGATCCTGGTTCGAAGCTCGAGCAAGTCGCCACAGCGGACCGCTTCCGTCAAGTTTTTCACGGGCTTCCCAGTATTGGCGGACGCTACTCCGCACTCTCGAATTTCGGCATGGTGCCTGGCGCGCTAATGGGACTGGATACCATCAAGTTCCTCGATCTCACCGAAGAAATGGTAGAGGCTTGCGCTTCCTGCGTTCCGGTGGAAGAAAATCCCGGCGTGGTACTGGGAATAATTCTCGGGACGGCGGCCAAGAGCGGCCGTGACAAAGTCACAATCGTCACCTCCCCCGGCATCTCCGATCTTGGCGCGTGGCTGGAGCAGTTGCTGGCCGAGTCGACGGGCAAACAAGGTCAGGGAATTATTCCGGTAGATCGTGAAGATATCGGGCCACCGGAGTTCTACGGCAACGATCGCATCTTCGCGTACGTGCGGCTCGAGGGTGCCGCCGATTCAGCGCAGGAAGCAAAAATCGCTGTGCTCGAGGAAGCAGGCCATCCGGTAATCCGGATTTCAGTCGCGGACACGTACGATCTTGGACAGGAATTTTTCCGCTGGGGAATCGCTACCGTGGTAGCAGGCTCGATCATCGGAATCAATGCCTTCAATCAGCCCGATGTCGAAGCCAGCAAAGTTGCTACGCGCAATCTGACTGCCGAGTACGAAAAGAGAGGATCTCTTCCCGAAGAAAAGCCGTTCTTCGAGGAGGGCGGGATCAAACTGTTCACGGACGATAAGAATGCTGATGCTTTGGCGAAAGCGGTTGGGAGCGAAAAATCTCTTGCTGGCTATCTTCGTGCGCATCTGAATCGCTTGACCGGCAGTGACTACTTCGCCCTGCTCGCCTACATCCAAATGAACTCGGACCATATCTCGCGATTGCAGGAGTTGCGTCACCTGTTGCGCGATAAGAAGCACAACGCGACCTGCGTCGGCTTCGGCCCGCGATTCCTGCATTCCACCGGACAGGCCTACAAGGGCGGCCCAAACAGCGGGGTGTTTCTGCAGATCACCTGCGATGATGCCGCCGACCTGCCGGTTCCGGGGCAGAAGTACACGTTCGGAGTGGTCAAAGCTGCGCAAGCCCGCGGAGACTTCCAGGTCCTGGCCGAGCGCGGCCGCCGAGCCTTGCGCGTTCACCTCGGCAAAGACTTGCAGGCTGGACTGGTGGTACTGCAGGCCGCATTTCGTAAAGCGTTAAGCTGATCTGTCCTTGTTGTTCCTCGATGCCCCTGTGGTTAGATTCTTGGGTTGTAAGGAGAACTGCATGCGACTGGGAATGGTGGGTCTCGGCAGGATGGGCGCCAACATGACGCGGCGCCTGATGCGCGGCGGCCACGAGTTGGTCGTCACAGATTTGAGTCCGGACAATGTTAAGCACATCGCCGCCGAAGGCGCGACCGCATCATCTTCCCTCGACAATTTCATTTCTAAGCTCGGCAAGCCACGCATCGCCTGGCTTATGGTCCCCGCGGGCGGTCCCACCGAGCAGACGATGCAAGCTCTCGCCCAGCGCATGCAGTCGGGTGACATTATCATTGACGGTGGAAATTCCTATTTCAAAGACGATATACGCCGTTCAAAGCAGCTCAAAGACAAAGGCATTCATTACGTGGATGTCGGTTCTAGCGGCGGGGTTTGGGGCCTGGAACGCGGTTATTGCATGATGATCGGCGGCCCCAAGGAAGTCGTTCGGCAACTTGATCCCATTTTCAAGACGCTTGCTCCTGGCCGAGGCGACATTCCCCGCACACCGGGACGCGAGAAGCTGCCCGGAACCGCCGAAGACGGCTATATTTATTGCGGCCCATCGGGGGCGGGCCATTTCGTAAAGATGGTTCACAACGGAATCGAGTACGGCATTATGCAAGCTTACGCGGAGGGCTTTGATGTCTTCCGTAATGCCAGCAGCAAAGAGCTGCCGGAAGATAACCGCTACGATCTGAATCTTGCTGACATTGCGGAAGTCTGGCGGCGCGGCAGCGTAGTAAGCTCATGGCTGTTGGATTTGACGGCGATGGCTTTAGCCGAAAACCCCACACTTTCCGAATACTCAGGGTTCGTGCAGGATTCGGGCGAGGGCCGCTGGACGATTCAAGCGGCCATCGATGAAGCGGTGCCGGTCGATGTTCTCTCGGCTGCGCTATTTGTCCGTTTCCGGTCGCGTCAGGAACATACATTTGCGGAGAAAATGCTCTCAGCCATGCGCCAGAAGTTCGGCGGACACGTGGAACCTTCGGCCAGCAAGAAGACGGCGTAACGCTCGCACCATTACGAGGTAGAGGAAATGCTCGACACAGCGGCAATGCCGATTGCAGCACAAACCCGAGTGGGGCGGCCGGGCGATCCCTGCGTCATGGTCATCTTCGGTGCCGCGGGTGATTTGACCCGCCGCAAGCTGGTTCCCGCGCTCTACAACCTCGCCCGCAACCAGTTGCTCTCGCGCGAATTTGCTGTCCTCGGAATCGCGCATAGTTCCATGTCGGAAGAAGAATTTCGCAAAAAAATTGTTGAGGATGTGCGGCAATACACGGGAAATGACGGGGACCCCGACCTGATCGAATGGTTCATACGCCACATGTATTACGTCACCGGCGAATTCGATGACAAAAATATCTACCCGCAATTAAAAAATCATTTGGAGAAGATTGACAAAGAGCATTCGACGCATGGTAACTATTTTTTCTATCTTGCGACCGCACCCAACTTCTTCGGGCCAATCGTAGAGCACCTCTCAGCAGCCGGATTAATGGAGGAAGATGGCCAGCGCTGGCGGCGCGTCATTATTGAAAAGCCATTCGGGCACGACCTGGAATCGGCCAAGGCCCTCAATCAGCAACTTTTGCGCGTAGCCAGCGAGAAACAGATCTATCGTATCGACCACTATCTCGGCAAAGAAACCGTTCAGAACATTTTAGCTTTCCGCTTTGCGAACGGAATCTTCGAGCCTATCTGGAACCGCCGTTACATCGATCACGTACAAATTTCTGTCGCAGAAACTGTGGGCGTTGAGCAGCGCGGCAGTTACTACGATAACGCCGGTGCTCTGCGCGACATGGTGCCTAACCACATCATGCAGCTCATCAGCCTAACTGCAATGGAGCCGCCGGTTTCATTTCAAGCCGACGCCGTCCGCGATGAGCAGGCAAAGATTCTGCACGCCATCCAGCCGCACAGCTCAGAGGATGTGCTCAGCCAAACGGTGCGTGGCCAGTACGGAGAAGGAATCGTCGACGCGAAACGCGTTCCAGCATATCGCGCAGAGAGCGACGTGCCGCCAAACTCCAAGGCCGAAACTTTTGTTGCCATGAAGCTGGCGATCGACAATTGGCGTTGGGCCGACGTTCCTTTCTACCTGCGCACTGGCAAGCGTCTGCCGGCGCAGAATACGCATATCGTAATTCAGTTCCGCCGCGCACCTTTCGTTCTGTTCCGCGACACGCCTGTCGAAAATCTGATGCCCAACCAGCTCGTGCTGCACATCCAGCCGGAGGAAGGCATCTCCTTGCAGTTCGCGGCCAAAGTTCCCGGCCCGGTGATGCGCCTTGGCGCAGTGGATATGAATTTCGAATACGCCGACTACTTCGGCACACAGCCCTCCACCGGCTACGAGCGCCTGCTCCACGATTGCATGATCGGCGACCAAACGCTGTTCCAGCGCGCTGACATGGTCGAGGCCGGATGGTGCGTTGTCAGTTCTGTCCTCGATGTGTGGAAGGCGCTTCCTCCGCGAAATTTTCCGAACTATCCCGCTGGAACCTGGGGTCCGAGGGAAGCCGAAGAACTCCTGGAGCGCGACGGGCGCCACTGGAGGAACTTCGACAAATGATCCTGGCAGGCGACATCGGAGGCACCCACGCAAGGCTGGCGTTCTTCGATGTCGTGGATGGCCACTTCAGCCTGGTCTCAGCTTCAGTGTTTCCCAGCCGTGAATACCGTGGTTTGGATGAGATCGTTGCAAAATTCGTAGATAGCTCGAGCGTTCGGCCCGATGCTGCCTGCTTTGGGGTGGCAGGCCCGGTGCGCAACGGACGGGTGGAAGCGTCCAATCTCCCGTGGACAATCGAATCCAAGCGGCTTGCCGGCGAATTGAAGCTTCGTAAGGCACTGCTCATCAATGATCTTGAAGCGAATGCCTGGGGTATTCCTGCGCTTGATCCTAAAGACGTCGTTTGTTTGAATCAGGTGAAAGGAAGTCCCATTGGGAATCAGGCAGTCATCGCGGCCGGAACTGGATTGGGCGAAGCCGGTATGTACTGGGATGGATTGCAGCATCATGTCTTCGCCTGCGAGGGCGGTCATGGAGATTTTGCGCCACGCAATGACCTGGAACTCGATCTGTTCCGGTATCTGCGCACGCGTTTCGGCCATGTGAGTTATGAGCGAATCGTTTCCGGCCCAGGGCTGGTGAACGTGTTTCATTTTCTCCGCGACAGTGGGCGCGGAAGGGAGCCCCAATGGCTGATCGACGAAATGTCCCAGTCCGATCCGGCCGCAGCCATTTCGGGTGCCGGCGTGCAAGGCAAATGCCCACTTTGCGAGCAAGCGGTTGATCTTTTTGTCTCTATCTACGGCGCTGAAGCTGGCAATCTTGCTCTCAAACTTCTCGCTACTGGCGGAATTTATCTAGGCGGTGGTATCGCCCCGAAACTGCTGCCCAAACTTGCTGGGCCGCTGTTCATGCAAGCGTTCGTCAGCAAGGGACGAATGCAAGCCCTGCTGGAGACCATCCCAGTGAAGGTAATCACAAATGAGAGCATCGCACTGCTGGGAGCAGCACGCTGCGCAGTGGTCAATACCCAGCCTAGTGTGCCCGCCGGAACGAAATAGTTTTCGTAAATGCCTAGTGAAGCCGATATCCGCATCCTGAATACGCCTCAGGAGCTATTCCAGGCGGCAGCCGCGGAATTCATCGCCCTCGCGTCAGCCGCGATTCGCGATCACGGAAAATTCACGGTCGCGTTCTCCGGCGGCTCCACGCCAAAGTCTTTGTACTCCGTGCTGGCAAAAGCCGCACTCCCCTGGGACAAGATCTTCTTCTTTTGGAGTGACGAGCGCCATGTCCCGCCAGACCATCCCGACAGCAACTATCGCATGGCGAAGGAAGCGCTGCTCTCGAAAGTGCCCGTCCCGCCGGAAAACATTTTCCGTGTCCGTGCAGAGGAAAAAGATGCAAACGTCGCGGCCAAGGATTATGAGGAAGCCCTCAAATCATTCTTCCGTTTAAGGCCGGGCGAATTCCCCCGCTTCGATTTGATCTTGCTGGGACTGGGTCCCGACGGCCATACAGCTTCTTTGTTCCCAAACACAGCGGCGCTTAACGAGACAAAACACCTGGTAGTGGCAAACTGGGTGGAAAAATTCAAAACTAACAGGATCACGTTTACTTACCCTGTGCTCAATAACGCAGCTTGCGTCATCTTTCTGGTTAGCGGGGCAGATAAGTCGGACATGGTTCGTACAGTGCTGGACGATGAGCGCGCCGGCTTGCCTTCGCAAAGAGTCCATCCCGCGAATGGGCGATTGCTGTGGTTATTAGACAAAGATGCAGCCAGCAAGTTATCGAAGAAATGATTGGCAGACAGGTCTGATCGCGTGAATGGCGCTAAAAGACCGGCACCAGCTTGTTCTTCTTCTGGTAAAGCTTGCGATCTACTGCTCGTAGCACCTCATCTGCGTCGGTGCCAGTGACGTACGACGCTAGCGCCCAACTGAATGCCATCTCGAAGCCTTTTTTGCTGTTCAGATTCCATTGCTCCACTTCGCGCTGCAGGCGCTGACACGGAAAGTCGGCTTGCTCTTCAGTAGTTTCGGGCATCAGGATAAGAAATTCATCTCCGCCCTGGCGAAAGACGATGTCCTCGCCACGAAATACCGATTTCAGTATCCTCGAAAACTCCGCCAGAACCGCGTCCCCCTCGAGCGATCCAAATTTTGAATTGATCTGGCGGAATCCACTCAGATCGATACTCATCAGCGTGAGATCGCTTCCCAGCCGATTGGCGCGCGCTACCTCACGCGGGATCAACTCATTGACGGCACGACGATTGAGAAGTTGTGTCAGAGGATCGATCAGCGAAAGACTTTCCAGGCGCTCGTTCAGTACCAGTTCGCGGATCAGGGCATGTCGTGTGGAATTTAGAGTCCGCTTCTGCGTCAGCAAATAAATATTGAACAGCAGCACCAGGGAAATCAGCCCGAAGAACAGTTGCGGTAAGTATGCCTGCTCAACTCGAATCACGCGCGGCGCCCAGACGAGATTGGGAAGAATCAGGGCCAACAGCCCGGAGGTCAGCACCAGCATGATGAGAATGCCAATTGACCAAAGCTGCAAATCACGTCCGGAAAGCTCCTGA
>Ga0070717_10000943_pt1 | contig 19377 bp, 18 predicted proteins | sample LARL113metaG_FD_71366 | JGI IMG/M metagenome (GOLD analysis project Ga0070717, IMG submission 71366) | Corn, switchgrass and miscanthus rhizosphere microbial communities from Kellogg Biological Station, Michigan, USA - LAR L11-3 metaG | ecosystem: Host-associated > Plants > Roots > Rhizosphere ... | reverse complement strand
GCGGCGGTGCGGGAGGCGGCCGAGCGCTTCCGCCGGCCGGACGGCGGGGTGGAGGTGCCGATGCCGGCCCTGCTCGCCACGGGCACCTGCGCCGGCTGAAGGGTCGTGCCGGATTGACTCCCGGAAGGCCCCGGCTATCATTCTGGGAAACGGTGCAGGCGCAGGGATCTGTCCTGATCACGGGCCTGCGGCTCACGAACGTCCGGGGGTTCCGGGAGCTGGACGTTCGGATGGCCACGGCGGGCGACCCGACCAGACCTCGTCCCGGCACGCTCGTCATCGGGAAGAACGGGACCAACAAGTCCACGCTGCTGCGGGCGATCGCGCTCTGCCTGGCCGACTCGACCGAGGCGTCGAGCCTGCTCTCGCAGCCGCTCGGCAGCATGGTGCGGGCCGGCACCGAGGTGGCGACGATCGAGATGGACGTGGTCGCGCCCGACGGCTCGACCACGACGCTGCGCCGGGAGGTGGCCGCCAACGGCACCAAGGACTTCCTGGCGATGAACGAGGTGCCCCAGTCGCCACCGGTGTTCGTCTGCGGGTACGGCGCCGGCCGGGCCACGTTCGGCTCCGACTCGGGCCGCGAGTACCGGGTGGACGACGCGTGCGCCTCTCTCTATGACTACAGCCGCGAGCTCATCCACCCCGAGCTGACGCTGCGGCGGCTCCGCGACTACCTGGGCTCCAGCCGGTATGAGCAGACGCTGAGCGGGATCAAGCGCGTGCTCGACATGAACCCGGAGGACCGCATCGAGCTCCAGGTCGGCGGCGGGGTGCAGCTGGCCGGCCCGACGATCGGCAGGGCGGTGCCGCTGGACGGCTGGGCCGACGGCTACCGGCTGACGTTCCTGTGGCTGCTCGATTTCTACGGCCGCGCGATGCGGGCCGACCGGATCGACTCGTCGGGCCTGGTGCGGGGGATCGTCCTGATCGACGAGGTGGACCAGCACCTGCACCCGTCGCTGCAGGCGGCGATCATGCCCCGGCTCGCCGAGCTGCTGCCCGCCGCCCAGATCGTGGCCACCACGCACAGCCCGCTGGTCGCGCTCGGCGCCGACCCCTCGGAGCTGCTGGTGCTGCAGCGCGGCGACGACGAGGTCGTGGTCGAGACCGACGTGCCCGACTACCGGGGCTACTCGGCCGAGGACATGCTGGCCGACGACCGGCTGTTCGATGCCGCGGTGTACGCGCCGGAGACCGAGCAGGAGCTGACGCGGTTCGAGGAGCTCGTCGGCAAGGGCCCGGCGCGGCGCAGCCGGCAGGAGGAGCGCGAGCTGGTGGCGCTGGGCCGGCGGATGCGCGCCCAGCCGTTGCCGCCCGTGGTCAACGAGAAGGTGGTGGCGGCGATGGCCGAGATCGACCGGCAGAGCCGGGCCTCCAGGCGCCACAGGCCCTAGTCGGCGCTGCGGGCTCGGCTGGGGGGAGGGTTGATCCGCATCAGGCGCGACCGCCGCGACGAGCGCGGCGTCCCGATCCGGCCCGACGCCGGCTGGTACGCGCTGTCGGCGACGTGGGGCGCCCGGGCGCGGGCCGAGCGGGGCCGCCACGAGGCCCAGGGGAACGTGTACCACCACGACCAGGTGCACGCGGCGCTGGAGCGCCTTTGCGACAGCAAGTGCGCGTACTGCGAGGCGCCGGCGCCGGCTTCCATGGCCTGGGACGTCGAGCACTACCGGCCCAAGGGCCGGGTGAGCGAGCGCGCCGACCACCCCGGGTACTACTGGCTGGCGTACGACTGGGACAACCTGCTGCTGGCGTGCGAGCTGTGCAACCGGCGCCGGAAGGACCGGCCGACGTGGGAGGAGGCGAGGCCGGGCCCGGCGGCGGGCAAGGCGGACCGGTTCCCCCTCGCCGATGAGGCGACGCGGGCGATGGACCCGTCCGGCGACCTGGACGCGGAGGCGCGCCTGCTGCTGGACCCGACCCGGGACGACCCCGAGGAGCACCTGACGTTCGACGTGAACGGTCACGCGCTGCCCCGCGAGGGCAGCCGGATGGGCGCCATGTCGATCGACGTGTACCACCTGAACCGGCGCCGCCTGCGGAGCTGGCGGCAGGCGCACATCCGCCTCGCGGTGGAGATGATCGACCGGCTGATGCGGGTGGGCGGCCACCCGCTGGAGGAGGCGGTGGAGCTGGTGACTGACACGCTGGGCGACTCGCCGTACCCGTGGGCGGGCACGATCCGGGCCATCGCCCGCGACCCGGCCGCCTTCGGGCTCCTATGATCGGCCGGTGCTGCGACCGTGGTACCCGATCGAGACCGAGCGCCTCATCCTGCGGCCGCTGACCGCGGCGGATCTCGACGACGTCCACGCCTACTACCGCCGGCCCGACGTGACCCGCTTCCTGTACTGGGACCCGCGCGATCGCGAGGAGTCGCGGCTCGCGCTCGAGGCGTACGCGGACCGGACCGCCATCGACTCGGAGGGTGACGGCCTGATCCTCGCGGCAGTGCCCAGGGACGTGGGGCGCGTGGTCGGCCAGGTCAACCTCGTGTGGTCCAGCGAGGAGCACCGGCAGGGCGAGATCGGGTTCGTCTTCAACCCCGACTACCAGGGTCGCGGCCTGGCCGGCGAGGCCGCCGCCGTGATGCTGCGGCTCGGCTTCGAGGATCTCGACCTGCACCGGGTCACCGGCCGCTGCGACGCCCGCAACCTGGCCTCGGCGCGGCTGATGGAGCGGCTCGGCATGCGCCGCGAGGCGCACCTGGTCGAGAACGAGTTCGTCAAGGGCGAGTGGACCGACGAGCTCGTCTTCGCGATGCTCGAACAGGAGTGGTGGGCCGGCCGGCCGGACTGAGCCCGCCGGCCGGTCCTCCTGACTACGCCGGCGTGGCCTGCAGCGCCGCCGCCGTGTCGTAGACGAGCGTCTCGCTCCGGATCTTCCCGTCCCGCACGGTGAAGTGCTCCGCCAGACGGACGGGCGTCCCCGACAGCAGGCGCACCTCGTACATGAGCATGACCTGCCCGCCCTCGGCGACGGCCGCCACCTGCCGCCAGCCGGGGGCGATCCGGGACACGAACCGGCCCAGGCCCTGCAGGAGCGGCTCCGAGGACTCGTACCGCGCCGAGGCGCCGTCGAAGACCACGTCGGCGGCCAGGTAGCCGGCCGCGGCCTCCAGGTCCCTGCGGGCCCACGCGTCGGTGTAGGCGACGACCACGTCGAGCGCTGTCTGATCTGCCATCTCTGGATGCCTCCTCGAAACCTGATGGGGATTCATCCAACCGACGGGCGGCAGGGCCCGATATCGACAGGTGGGTCAGACGCCGTCGAACGCGGGCGGGTAGACGACGCGGCCGCGCAGCTCCGGCCGGTACGCGGCGAGCGGGAGCACCGAGTACGCCTCCGCCGGCATGCCCGCGGGCGGCTCGATGCCGAACCGGGCCGCCGGCTCGAACCCGAAGCGGCCGTAATAGGCCGGGTCGCCCAGCACCGTCACCAGCGGCTCGCCGAGGTCGCCCGCCCGCTCCAGGCCGAGGCGGACCAGCCGGGTGCCGATGCCGGTGCGCTGCCACTCCGGCCGCACACACAGCGGCGCCAGCGCCAGCACCGACGATGGGGTCTCGCCCCTGAGCTCCACGTGGCTGAACAGCACGTACCCCACGACCTCCCCGTACCGCTCGGCCACCAGCGCCAGGCCGGGTATGTACCGGTCGGACGCGCGGACGCGCTCGACCAGCTCCGCGTCCTCCGGCCGCATGGCCGCGGTCACCGCCGCGCGGATCCCGGGGTGATCGCTCTCCCGCTCGGGCCGGACGAGAAGCGCGGGCCCGCTCAGTCGAGCACGGGCTCCGGCTCGGGTTCCGGCTTCGCCTCCCCGGTCGCCTCGCGCTGGCGCTCGAACAGGTAGGCCGGGATGGCCGAGATCGGCGGCCGCTCCCAGTCCTCGATCTCGCGCACGTCCAGGAAGAACCGGTCGCTGTTGTAGTGGATCAGCTTCATCGACCGGTTGACCTCTTCCAGCAGGTGGATGCGGTGCCGATCGCCCAGCCGCTTCACGGCCACCTGCATGATGGCGAACGCCATCTTGGAGAGGTCCAGCAGCTCCTGGTTGCGGTGGATCCGCACGCCCAGGTCGGTCTGTGCGATGCAGTTCAGCCCGAAGTTCTCGACGATGTCGATCAGGTGGCCCGTCTCCACCCCGTAGCCGGTGAAGAACGGCAGCCGCTCCAGCAGCTCGCGCCGGCCCGCGTACTCGCCCGACAGCGGCTGCACGAGCCCCGACAGCATCGGGTAGAACAGGTTGATCAGGGGCCGGGCCGTCAGCTCCGTCACCCGGCCGCCGCCGGCGGACTGGAGCTCGCCGCCGAAGTTCAGCGGCCGCCGGTAGAACCCCTTCACGTAGCTGATCCGGGGATCGGTCAGCAGCGGCCCCACCGTGCCGTACACGAACTGCGGGTGGATGTTCGAGATGTCCGTGTCGCACCAGGCCACGATGTCGCCGCGCATCGCGTGCAGGCTCTTCCACAGCGCCTCGCCCTTGCCCCGGAAGCTGCCGTGCTCGGGCAGGATCTCGGGGTGCTGGAAGACCGGCACGCCCAGCGACCGGACGATCTCGACGGTCCGGTCCGTGGACATGCTGTCGATCACCACGATCTCGTCCAGCAGCGGGACCCGGTCCATCAGCGCCCCGCGCATCGTGACGATGATGTCGCCGATCGTGGCCTCCTCGTTCAGCGTGGGCAGCCCCAGGCTGATGGTGAGGCCCTGCCGGCGCTTCAGCTCGACCAGCCGCTCGACGTCGCGGAACTCGCGCGAGTGGAACGTGTTCTCCGCGAACCACTTGTCGACGACCGCCGACACCTCCTCCTCGCCCAGCGAGATGGGGGGTGGGATGCCGTCGCCGATGATCGGGGACACCGCGCGCGAGCTCTTGGCCAGGATCACGGTGCCGGGCAGCGACTCGACCGTCTTGGCCAGGCGCGACCCGACCAGCACCGACGAGCGGGCCGCTTCGGCGAACGCGCCCAGCACCGTCACGCCGTGCCGGCGGCCGGCCTCCGTGATCGCCTGGCTCGGGTTCTGCGACACCACCTCGACCGGCTCCACGCGCTTCTCCTCGAACTCCTGGAGCAGCTCGTGGAACTCGACCGACTCGCGGTCGCGGCGGCCGTCCGAGTGCCGCGGGTCGTGTACGTGGAGGGCGGTGAATGGCATGCTGCGGTCCCCGATCAGCGCGGCCGCCGCCCGCAGCGCCAGCCGGGCGCTGGGGCCGCCGCGGACCGGGACCAGCACGCCGTCGTTCAGGCGCAGCCCGCTGCCGGCCGGGTCCGGGCGGACCAGCAGCAGGTCCGACGGCGGGTCGGCGACCAGGTCGTCGATGTGGCGGTCCGAGGGCCGGTGCGACCCGAGGCCGGGCCACTCCAGCACGATCAGGTCGGCGGCGTTCTCGTAGGCGGCCTCGCGCACGCCCTGCGCGATCGTGCCGGCGACGCGCACCTGCACGCCGAAGCGGCCCTGCAGCCGCGTCTCCAGCTCGGTGATGCGCTGCAGGAGCGAGCGGTACCGGCGCGCGATCGTCACGCTCTGCGCGATCGGCCGGCCCTGCGGCAGCTCGACGACGCCCAGCAGCAGGCCGCTGCCGCTCTCCCCGCGCAGGAGCGCGGCGGCGACCTCGAGCAGCCCGGCCGCCGTGCGGGCGCGCGTGATCGGGATGAGCACCCGCGGCCGCCTATCCGCCATTGCCGGCCTCGTCGATCACGCGCTCGATCTGGCTCGCCACCACACGCCAGGTATACGTGTTGATCGTCCGCCGGCGCAGCCGGACGGCTCGGCTGGCGAGCGCCCGCTCCGCCGCCGCCGCCACGGCGTCGCCGCCGCTGCCGGCTGGGAACATCCAGGCGCCGCCGGCTGCCACCTCGCGCAGCACCGGGATGTCGGCGCATACCAGCGGCGCGCGGCTCAGCCCGGCCTCCAGGACCGGCAGGCCGAACCCCTCGGACTCGCTCGGGAGCAGCACCAGGTCGGCCATGCGGTACAGCTCGGCGATCGTCCGATCGTCCACCGGGTGCTCGCCGGCGGGACCGGCGAACTCATAGAGGAAGTGCACGACTCCATCTAACCGGAGGGCCGACCGCCGCCGCATCAGGTCCTCCGCATAAGCCCGGTTGTCTGATGAGTGGGGTCCCAGGGGTCCGCTGACCACCATCCGCAGCCCCGGATGGGCGGCCCGCAGGCACTCGGCGGCGGCCAGGGCCAGCTCCACGCGCTTGCGCCGGGTGATGCGGACGGGCACCAGGATCATCGGGTCGGCGTCGGCGAGGTCGGCCCGCCGGGCGAGCTCCCGGGCGACCGGTCCGAGGCCCTGGAACCCGACCTCGTCCACGCCATGGGGCACCACCGGCACCTGGGCCGGGGTCAGGCGCAGCACGTGGGTGATCTCCCGCTGTCGCACGCGCGAGATGGCGATGTACCGCACGCCGGGCTGCGCGTCGCGGAGCAGGGACCAGGGCCACCCCGGCCGCTGGTACTCGACGTAGCGCGGGTTCACCCAGGCCAGGTCGTGCGTCCACGCCACGAGCGAGTGGTCGGACTCGACCAGCGCCGCCGCCAGCGGGAGGTTGAACGGCATCGTCAGCACGTTGTGCGCGAGGACCAGCTCGCGGTCCGCCAGCAGCGGCCGCAGGCGCGCCGCGATCCGGTCGCGGAGGTCGTTGAACTCGGGCATCGCGTCGTCGCCCTGGGCGAGGCGCCGGGTGACCGCCTCGACGTCGGGGTGGCGCGAGTCCACCTCGGGCACCAGCTCGGCGTCGCCCCGGCCGGCCACCAGCAGCACGTCGTGGCCGGCCTCGCGCAGCAGACGCGCGTGCACGGCCAGGACGGCCTCGACCCCACCGGTGACCGGCGAAGCGGTGTAGTGGATCAGGGCGAGCTTGCGGCGGCGGGGACCCTGGCTCACTGACTGCCTGCAGGCAGCTCGACCTGCAGGCCGGCCGGCTTGCGGTCCACGCTGACCCGCACGCCCTCGCCGCACTCGACGGTGAAGTCGACCTCGCCGTCGCCCACGCGCATCCCCTCGACGCGGAGCCTGCTGTAGAGCTTGGTGTCCAGCGGGTCGATCCGGATCCGATTCGCGAACATGTCGACCTCCACTCCGGCCAGGACCTGCAGGAAGTGGAAGAGCGACCCGGCGCCCCACGCCTGCGGGCTGCAGCTGACCAGGTACTCGCCGGGGCCCGCGCCGAAGCGGTGGTCCCGGCTGAAGCCGCAGAACAGTTCGGGCACGCGGTGGTCCGAGAACCGCATGCCGGCCTCGAGGACCGCGCAGGCGATCTTCTCGGCCTCCGATCGGTAGCCGTAGCGCCGGAGCCCCGCCGCGACGATCGAGTTGTCGTGGGGCCAGATCGAGCCGTTGTGGTAGCTCATCGGGTTGAACGAGATCGCGCGGCTCGACAGCGTCCGCACGCCCCAGCCCGAGAACATGTCGGAAGCCATCAGCCTGTGGACGACGTGCGCCGCCCGCTCGCGGTCCACGATCCCCGACCACAGGCAGTGCCCGGCGTTGCTGCTGATGGACGCCACCTGCCGCTTGTCCCGGTCCAGGGCCTGGGCGTAGTAGCGCTCCTCGGGCATCCAGTACGCGCTCTCGAACCGGGCCCGCAGCCGCTCGGCCTCCGCCTCCAGCTTCTCGGCCTTGGCGAGCTGGCCCTGGCGGCGGAAGATGCGCGCCAGGCCCGACTTGGCGTGGTGCACGTAGCCCTGGACCTCGACCAGCGCGGCCGGCAGGGGCGCGGGCTCGCCGTGATCCTCGATCAGCGAGTCCCAGGAGTCCTTCCAGCCCTGGTTGCGGACGCCGATCTTGCCGTGCTGCTTGTACTCGACCAGGCCGTCGCCGTCCAGGTCGCCGTACTGGTCGATCCACTCCAGCGCCGCCATCACGTTGGGCGTGAGCTCGCTGAGCAGGTCGACGTCCGCCGTCCAGTTGAGCAGCTCGACCAGCAGCACCAGGAACAGCGGGGTCGCGTCCACCGTGCCGAAGTAGGGCGTGTGGGGGACCTGGCCGAGGTTGGCGAGCTCGCCGTAGCGCATCTCGTGGAGGATCTTCCCGGGCTCCTCCTCGCGGTACGGGTCCATCTTCTGGCCCTGGTGGCGGGCCAGGTAGCGCAGGCTGCCGATGGCCAGGTCCGGGTTGAGGGCCAGCGTCTGCAGCGAGGTGATCAGCGCGTCGCGGCCGAACGGCACGGCGTACCAGGGCACTCCGGCGGTGGGGAAGAGGCCGGTCGGCCGGTCGTCGCAGAGGACGCGCAGGTCCTCCAGGTTGCGCCAGATGAGGCCGCCGTCGAGCGACTCGTTGTCGGTCCGCCAGCGGGTGCAGGAGGCGTTCCAGGCCTGGTACTTGCGCTCCAGGGCCTCCAGCGCCGCGTCGAAGTGGAAGTCGGCCTCGGGCTGCCCGTCGCCCATCATCGGGAGCAGGTCCACCAGCAGCACGTAGCGCTCCTGGGGCGCCAGCCTGACGCTGACGCAGGCGGTGCCCTTGCGCAGGCGGGGGACGGGGTGGAAGACGACCTCGGTGCTGCGCCGGATGTCGTCGCGGCCCCGGTAGCCGAGCGTGAAGCCGGTCTCGGTCGGCACCGGCGGCTCGGGCGTGCCCATGGGCCGCTCCGGCCGGTAGCCGCGGACCTCGAAGATGTCCAGGAAGTCGGCGTCGAAGCGCAGCTCCAGGTCCACCTCGATGGCGTGGCGGTTGCAGTTCTGGAGTCCGATCCGCTCGTGGACGCCGTCGTGCACGAACCGGGTGCGGCGCAGGCTGAGGCTCTGCTTGGGGATGGCGGCGCCGCCGTGGCGCGGCTCGAGGACCGGGTTGGAGAGCTGGAACGTGGCGACGTACGCCCGGTCCACGCCGTGGTTGAGGAGGATCGGCCGGCGGCCGTTCAGCCGCAGCTCGAACGTGGACAGGAAGCGCGAGTCCGAGCGATAGAGCCCGAGACCACCGTCGTTGCCGGCGGGGACGTCGCCCGCCAGGTCCGAAACGAACATGACGTCGTTGTGCTTGAGGATGACCCGGTCTGCCAGCACGGCGTGCATAAGTCTATGGCGAGTGGGGCGTCTGGCCCCGCGCGATTCGATCGCTGCACAATTACGCGGGTGGCCCGCCCAATCGTCGCTCTGATCGGCCGCCCCAACACCGGCAAGTCCACGCTGTTCAACCGGCTGGTCGGCTGGCGTAAGGCGATCGTGGACCGTCAGCCTGGCCTGACGCGCGATCGCCTGTACGGCGTGACCGAGTGGCGGGGTCGCGAGATGACGGTCGTGGACACCGCCGGCCTCGACCTGGACACGAAGGACGACGAGTCCCAGGCGGCGATCGAGGCGCAGACCCGCGTGGCCATCAGCGAGGCGCACGTCATCGTCTTCCTGCTGGACGCGCGCGAGGGCGTGACCGCGGTGGACCGCGACATCGCGCAGATGCTGCGGCGGTCCGGCCGCCAGGTGGTGGTGGCCGCCAACAAGGTGGACGACCCCCGGCAGGCGTACCTCCGCCACGAGGTGCTGGAGCTGGGCTTCCGCGACCCGGTCGTGATGTCGGGGCACCACGGCATCGGCGTGGACGACCTGCTGGACGCGGTCCTGGCCCAGCTCCCGGCCCCCGAGGCCGAGACGGAGCCGGGCGAGGAGGCGGCCGCGCGCCTGGCGATCATGGGCCGGCCCAACGTCGGCAAGTCGTCCCTGCTCAACCAGCTGCTGGGCGACGAGCGGTCCCTGGTCAGCGCCACGCCGGGCACGACGCGCGACCCGGTGGACACCGAGCTGATCTTCGACGGCCTGCCGGTGGTGCTGGTGGACACGGCCGGCATCCGGCGCCGGGCGGCGGCCCGCGACCGGCTCGAGCACTTCAGCCTGCTCCGGGGCATCCGGGCGATGGAGCGGGCGGACGCGGTGCTGCTGGTCCTGGACGCGTCCAGTGGCGTGCTGGCCCAGGACCAGCACGTGGCCAGCTACGCGCTCGAGGCGGGCAAGGGGCTGGTGCTGGTCGTGAACAAGATCGACCTGGTCGAGGGCCCGCAGCGGCGCGCGGCCGAGTGGGAGAAGCGGCTGCGGGCCGAGTTCCGGTTCGTCCGCCACGCCCCGGTCGTGACGATCTCGGCGCTGACCGGGCAGGGGGTGTCGAGGATCCTGCCGACCGCCCTGGAGGTGGTGGGGCAGCGGCGCACCCGCATCCCGACGAACGAGCTCAACCGGATGCTGCGCGAGGTGTTCCTGGAGCGGCCGCCGCCCAGCTACAAGGGCAAGCGTCTGACGCTGCGCTACGCGACCCAGGCGTCTTCCGAGACGCCGACGATCGTGCTGTTCGTCAACGACGTGGGGCTGCTCCACTTCGGGTACCGGCGGTACCTGGAGAACAAGCTGCGCGAGCGGTTCGGCTTCGCCGGCAACCCGCTCCGGATCGTGCTCCGCCCGTCCCACGAGGAGCGCGAACGGTGAGCCGGAGGGCGCCCGAGGCAGGGGATAGGTTGAAGTATCGACACTTCAACGTATCCCGCATGGCCGAGGCGTGTAAGTGTCGATAGTTCAACGTTTCAGCCCGCGCCCAGGTCTTCAGGCCGACGGTTGGGCACGCGCAATCGGCCGAAGCCGAGTCGTGCCGTCGAGTCACGGCCATCGTTCTTACAAATTGGTGTGCTCTTTCGTATGCGGCGATCACACGCGCGGTGATGCTGTAATGGCATGGCAATCGCCATGAGTCCGCAGAAGGTGCTGGTGGTGGACGACGAGGACCACATCCTCGAGCTCGCCCGCCTCTACCTCTCCCGCGAGGGCTACCAGATCGAGACGGTCACCGACGGCGCCCTGGCGCTGACCCGCTTCGGCCAGATCAAGCCCGACCTGGTCGTGCTCGACATCATGCTGCCCAACGTGGACGGGCTGACGATCTGCAGGGAGATCCGCAAGTCCAGCCAGGTCCCGATCATCATGCTGACCGCCCGCGACGAGGTGACCGACACCGTCGTCGGCCTGGAGCTGGGCGCGGACGACTACCTGACCAAGCCGTTCCATCCCCAGGAGCTCGTGGCCCGGGCCAAGGCGCTGGTCCGCCGGGCCCGCATCGAGCCCGACCAGCCCCGGCTGGTGCGCGCCGGCCGGCTCGAGGTGGACTTCGAGCGCCACGAGGTCCGGTTCGGCGAGGCCCGCCTGCAGCTGCGGCCCAAGGAGTTCGACCTGCTCGCCCTCCTGGCCCGCCACCCCGGCCGCGTGTTCCAGCGCAGCGAGCTGCTGGACCTGGTCTGGGGCTACGACTTCCCCGGCTACACGCGAACGGTGGACGTGCACGTCCAGCAGCTCCGTGAGAAGCTGACGGCGGGCGGGGTCACCAACCCGACCATCCAGACGGTGTGGGGGGTGGGGTACAAGCTGGAGATGGCCGAGAGCTGAGCCTCAGGTTCCGCCTGCTGCTGGCGACGATCGCGATCGTCGCGGTGAGCCTCACGCTGAGTGGCGGGCTGACGGCCTACCTGGTCCAGAAGCTGCAGACGGCCGACGCCCTCGACCAGATGGCGAAGAACGCCGTCCTGATGAAGACGCCGATCGGCCAGCTCGACTGCCAGCGCAAGGTCGGCGTCCGGTGCACGAGCACCGAGGCCGAGCTGATCAGCTCGCTCTCGGCGGACCCCCCCAGCCTCAACCTGGCCGGGCAGCGCCTGATCCTGCTGGATCGGCCCCCCAGGGTGGGCGGCATCCCGGTCCGGCGCCCCCACGTCATCTACGACAGCGCCGGCCAGCTCCCGCCGGGTCAGGCGATCGCGCTGGGCCAGGAGCGGCGGGTCTCCGGCCAGACGGTGTACGAGGGCACGATCGAAATCGAGGGCCGCCAGTACCTGGCCGGCGCGGCCCCGGTCTCGACGATGCACGTGGGCCTGATCGTGCTGGCCCGGAGCCAGGACGACGTCACGGCCGAGGCCACCGGCCAGCTGGTCACACCGATCCTGGAGGCCGGCGGCGCCGGCCTGTTCCTCGCGATCGTGGTCTCGCTGGTGCTCAGCCGGGCGTTCACGCGCCCGCTGCGGGAGCTCCGGCGGGCGGCCGAGGACATCGCGGGCGGCAACTACGGCCGCCGCGTCCGCCGGACCGGCGGCGACGAGATCGGGGTGGTCGGCCAGAGCTTCAACCGGATGGCGGAGGCGGTGGAGCACGCGCGCCTGCAGCAGCGCGCGTTCCTCGCCAACGTGTCGCACGAGCTGAAGACGCCGCTGACCAGCCTGATCGGCTTCAGCCAGGCGCTGATGGACGGCAGCCTGCGGACGGCCGAGGAGAAGGAGCGGGCCGCGACGATCCTCCACGAGGAGGCGCAGCGCGTGCTGCGGATGTCGCAGGAGCTCCTGGACCTGGCCCGAGTGGAGTCCGGCCAGCTCGCCCTCAACCCGCACCCGGTGGACCTCGGCGTCCAGCTCCAGCAGGAGATCGAGCTGGTCCGCCAGCGGGCCGAGTCGCGCCGGCTGGTCCTGCACCTGGTCGTGCCCCCGATCCTGCCGCCGGTCCACGCCGACCCGGACCGCCTCCACCAGATCCTCGACAACCTGCTCGACAACGCGGTCAAGTACGCGCCCGAGGGCACGACGGTGTGGATCTCGGCCGAGAACGCGTTCGGCGCGCGGATCACGACGACGGTCAGGAACCGCGTCGGGGTCCGGCCGCCCGACCCGCACCGCATGTTCGACCGCTTCTATCGCGGCGACTCCTCCCGGTCCTCGGCCGGCGGCGTCGGCCTGGGCCTGGCGATCAGCCGCGAGCTGGCGATCGCGCAGCAGGGCGACCTGCGTGCGGAGCTGACCGCCGACGGCAGCCTGTCGATGAAGCTGGAGCTGCCGGTCGCGGCCCAGCCGCCGCTGCCGCTGGAGTCGCCCAGCCGGCCCGTCCCCCGCCTGGCCCCGCGCCCGCAGTTCCGCGCGTAGCCGGCCGGGCGCCACGCTCTACAGTTCTCGGCATGCGAGCCATCCAGGTCAACAGCTATGGCGGTCCCGAGGCGCTCGAGCTCGTCGACGTCGCCGCGCCCCAGCCCGGTCCCGGTCAGGTGCTCGTGGACGTCGCCGCGTCCGGCGTGAACTACATGGACACGTACCAGCGGTCGGGCATGTACCCGGCGCCGCTGCCGCTCCGGCTCGGCGTCGAGGGCGCCGGCCGGGTCGCGGCGCTGGGCGAGGGCGTCGCGGACCTCGCGGCCGGCGACCGCGTGGCGTGGGTCGCGGCGCAGGGCAGCTACGCCCAGCACGTGCTCGTCGGCGCGGCCCAGGCGATCCCGGTGCCCGACGGCGTGTCGGACGAGGTGGCGGCCGCGGTGCCCCTGCAGGGGTTGACCGCGCACTACCTGGCCACCTCGACGTACCCGGTCCAGCCCGGCGACACGGTGATCGTCCACGCGGCCGCCGGCGGCGTCGGGCTGCTGCTGACCCAGATGGTCAAGCTGCGCGGCGGGCGCGTGATCGCGACGGTCTCCACCGAGGAGAAGGCGGGCCTGGCCCGCGATGCGGGCGCCGACGAGATCGTCCGCTACGACCAGGTGGACTTCACCGCGGAGGCGCGCCGGCTGACGGACGGGCAGGGCGTGGCGGCGGTCTACGACGGCGTCGGCCGGACGACGTTCGACGGCAGCCTGAACGCGCTCCGCCCGCGCGGGACGATGGTCCTGTACGGCGCGTCGAGCGGCCCGGTGCCGCCCGTGGACCCGCAGCGGCTCAACGCCGGCGGCTCGCTGTTCCTGACCCGACCCAGCCTGGGCCACTACACGGCCTCCCGCGAGGAGCTGCTGCAGCGGGCCGGCGACGTGTTCGGCTGGATCGCGGCGGGCAAGCTGGACGTCCGGATCGGTGGCCGCTACCCGCTGCCGGAGGCGCGCCAGGCCCACGAGGACCTGCAGGGCCGGCGCACGACGGGAAAGCTGCTGCTGGTGCCCTGAGGCGACGCGGGCAGCGGACGCCGCGCCTCAGAAGAACTGGAGGTGCGGCAGCAGCTGGCCGGCCGCGGCGAGGATGGTTCGGGCCGTGTCGACGGACTCGGCCGCCTCCTGCGGTTCGACCGGCTCGTCCGGATGTGTCGGGTATTCCAGCTCGTGCCTGCGGAGGCGGAGGTCGCGGAACGGCTTGAAGGCGTCCCCGAACTGGGCGCGCACGACCTCTTCCACCGACACGTGGCCGCCACGGGTCGTGGGCCGGAGGCCCTGGTGGGCGAGGAGCGCCATGCAGGCGAAGCGCGCGGCGTCGTACGCGAGCGTGCACGCGCTGGCGGGCTCGACGCCGGCCAACGACTCGGCCGCGGCCAGCGTCCTCTCGGCGCGGTCGAGCCAGGGCTGGCCCTGCGCCTCGGCTCCGTGCACCTGCTGCAGCATGCCGTCGCGGAGCAGGCGTTCCACGACGGCCTCGCCACGCGCCCAGCGGGTCATGACGTCCTGTCCAGCACCACCACCACCGGGGCCGCCTTGATCTGCTGGATCAGCCCGTCCGCCGCGTCGGCCCATCGCCGTCGCGACGAGATGGTCGGATTGACCGGCATGTCCAGGCGACGGCCCGCCCGCTCGGCGGCGTCGTAGACGGCCGGGCGCGCCGGAGCACCTACGACGAGCACGTCCAGGTCCTGCGGCGGCGGTCCTGGCGTCCCCTGGTACCGGGCCGCCCAGGACCCGTAGATGAGCACCCGATCGACCGCCTCGATCTCGCCGAACTCCTCGCCGACCACCGTGAGCGGCCCGTACGTGACGGCCAGGAGGTCGGTCAGAGGCCGGGCGAGCCGACTCTCGGCATTGCCGGAGACGAGGCGCGCCCGCCCGACCCTCCGGCTGCGCAGGATCTCGGCCTCCACCAGCGCCTCGACGTCACGTTGGATCGAGGTGACGGGCACGCCGACGCGATGCGCGAGCTCGCCGATGGTGAGCTCGCGATCGGGGTGGAGGAAGAGGGTGGCCAGGAGCAGCGCCTGCCGCTGGGAGCGGAAGATCGGCAGCAGCCCGGGTGGCCCGCTACGCATAACTGGATGATATCACCCACTTATGCGTACTCGGCCCTCACGGCACGTCCGCGATCCGGCACGGGATGTCCGCGTCCTCGTCCAGGTGGTGGCTGGCGCAGATGCGGTGGTAGCCGTCGGCCACCGTGAGCGGCACGTCGTCCGACAGCCGTCCGCGCACCAGCAGGACCGGTGAGAGCGGCCGCCCCTTCTTGACCTTCTCCAGGTCGCTCGCGACGTGCACGTTGTCCGGTCCCAGGATCGGCAGCCGGCTGGCCCGCAGCAGGTCCTTCGCCTTGCGGTGCGCGAGCGGCGCCGCGCGAAGCCGGTCGCTCAGCACCTTCGCGGTCGCCTCCGGCACGAGCAGGCTCAGGTAGGCGACCGCCGCCGGGTAGTCGTGGTCGTCCGGCTCGTCCTTCCAGTGCGCGGTGTAGGTCACGTCTCGACCTCCTCGTGGCCCGGCGCCCCGCGCGCCAGCAGGAGGGCGCCGGCGGTTGCCGGGATCAGCGTCAGACAGCCGCCGGCGACCAGGGCCGCGGCGACCGGTGGCCCGACGGACCCGGTCGCCAGCCCCAGCGAGGCGGCGGCGGCGGGCAGGCCGAGCTGGGCCGACGCGAGCAGCCCGGACGCCATCCGCCGCTCGCGGCCAGCCACCGCCGCGGCGATCACGTGCACGCCCGTCGCGCTCGCCGCCATCGCCACCGCGAGCGCGATGGCCGGGGGCGAGCCGGCCAGGCCCTTCAGGTCCAGCGTGGCGCCCAGCAGGACGAAGAACGCGGGCACGAAGAAGCCCGTCGCCAGCCCGGCCAGCTGGTGGACCAGGCGGTGTGGCTGGTGGAACTGGCGCAGGACGATGCCGGCCGCGAAGCCGGCCACGAGCACGCTGCCGCCGCTGTGCTCCGCGATCGCGGCCAGGACCAGGAGCAGCAGGATCGAGATCCGGAGCTGCAGGGCCCAGTGCCGCTCCTTGGACTCCCGCTTGACCTCGTCGGCCAACCCCGTGGCGAACAGCCGGCGCCCGGCCACGATGGCGGCGACGGCCACGGCGACGATCAGGGCGTCGCCCAGCAGCGCTCCGGGGATGCTGCCGGCGCCGGAGAGCGTCAGCGGCATCAGCAGGGCCGTCACCGCGTCGGCGAGCGTGATCCACGAGATCAGCAGGCCGACGGCGGGCCCCGTCAGCCCGCGCTCCTGGATGGTCGGGAACGCCACCGCCGCCGAGCTCCCTGCCAGCAGCACCACGAGCAGCTGCGGGTGGCCGAGACGGAGCAGCGCGCCGATCGCGAGCCCGACCGGGACGCTGACCGCCAGCGCGACGACCAGCGCCGCGCCGCCGCGCGCGATGCCCCGGCGCAGGTCCGGCGATCGGATGTCCACCTCGATCCCCGCGCCGAGCATCAGCATGGCGAAGCCCAGGGCCGAGAAGATCGGGTACGGCTCGGCGGCCGGCTCGATCCAGTGCAGGCCGGTCCGGCCCAGGACGGCGCCGGCGATCAGCTCGCCCACGAGCACCGGCGCCAGCGGCCGCCTGCCGGCCGCCAGCAGCGGCCCGGCCAGCCCGGCCAGGACCAGCAGCGCGACCGCGGTGAACATCGCCGCTTTGTAGCACCAGGACCCGGCCCGTCGCCGTTTCTTACCTCAACGCGTCTCCGTGGCCAGGCGGGCGCCGAGGCCGATCAGCACGGCGCCCGTGACGCCGTCCAGCGCCCGGCGCAGGCGGCCGCCGAAGCGGCGGCGGGCGCGGGCGACCAGCCAGCCGTACAGGTGCAGCCAGGCGCAGACCATCGCCGCGAACACGACGACCATCGCGGCCAGGCGGGCCGCCGGGTCGCCCGGGCGCACGAACTGGGGCACCACCGTCAGGAAGATCGCGCCCGCCTTGGGGTTCAGCAGGTTGCCCAGCAGGCCCTGCAGGAACGCCGGCGCGCCCGGCTGCTCCGGCGCCGGCTCGGCGGCCTCGGAGCCAGCCGCCCCGCCGCCGCCCCGGGCCGCCGCCACCAGGCTGCGCAGCCCCATCACCGCCAGCACCGCCGCGCCGGCCGTCCGGACCACCGCGAACGCCAGCGCCGAGGCGGCCAGCAGCGCCGCCAGCCCGGCGGCGCTCGCCACGCCCCACGTCAGCAGGCCCAGGGCGATGCCGAGCGCCGTCAGCGACGCGCCTCGGGCGCCGCCCCGGAACGCGCTGCGCGTCACCATCGCCGTGTCCGGCCCCGGCGTGACGATCAGCACGATCGCCACGCCCAGGAACGCCAGGAACCGGCCGTCCACGGCGGGCCTACGGCGCCAGCCGGTCCACGGCCTCCGCCAGGCGCAGGACGCCCTCGCGGATCCGGTCCGGCGGGCTGTTGGTGAAGTTGAGCCGCAGCGAGCGGGCGCCGCCGCCGTCCGTGTGGAACGCGGCCCCCGGCACGAACGCCACCCGGCGCCGGACCGCCTCGGCGAGCAGGGCCACGGCCTCCAGCCCCTCCGGCAGCGTCACCCACACGAACATGCCGCCCTCGGGCCGGGTCCAGGCCGTGCCGGCCGGCAGCAGCTCGGCCAGCGCGGCCAGCATGGCGTCGCGGCGCTCGCGGTACGCGGCGCACAGCAGGCGCACGTGCCCGTCCAGGTCGTGGTCGCGGCAGAAGCGCACGACCGCGCGCTGCGCCAGCTCGTTCGTGTGGAGGTCCGCGCCCTGCTTGGCCAGCACCAGCCGCTCCATCACCGGCCGCGGCGCCACCGCCCAGCCCAGGCGCAGGCCCGGCGACAGCACCTTGCTGAACGTGCCCAGGTGGATGACGTGCTCGCTGCCCGCCAGCGCCCGCAGCGCCGGGATCGGCTCGCCCTCGTACCGCAGCTCCGAGTAGGGGTCGTCCTCGATCACCGGCAGGCCCAGGTCCCGCGTGGCGGCCAGCAGCTCGCGCCGGCGCTCCAGCGTCATCGTGCCGCCCGACGGGTTCTGGAACGTCGGCACCGTGTAGAGCAGCGCCGAGTCGGGCCCGACCAGCTCGCGCAGCGCGTCCGCCCGCAGGCCCTGCCGGTCGCCCGGGCAGGCGACGAACGCGACCTCCCGGGCCGAGAGCGCCTGGAGCGCGCCGACGTAGCTCGGCGACTCGACCAGCACCTCCATGCCGGGGCCGGCCAGGACCCGGCCGAGCAGGTCCAGCGCCTGCTGCGACCCGGTCGTGATCAGCACGTCGTCCGCATCGCAGGCGACGCCGCGCCGGCCCAGCCGCTCGGCCACGAGCTCGCGCAGCGGCCGGTGGCCGGGCGTCGGCCCGTACTGGAGCGCCCCGCCCGCGTCCTCGCGGAGCACCGCGTCGAACGCGGCCCGCAGGCCGCCGGCGGGGAACAGCTCGGGCGCCGGGAGGCCGCCGGCGAAGCTGATGACGTCGGGCCGCTCGGTCACGGCCAGCAAATCGCGGATGGCGGAGCCGCGGGGCGCCGGCCCACTCCGCTCCAGCACCGCGCTCCAGTCCAGGTCGGTCTGCACCATGCCTCAATCTTGGGTACGATCGCGGCGGAGATGGAAGGCCAAACCGGGCCAAATTACCAGTCCAAACCGAGGGCGCCGGCCAGCCAGGACCTGCTCGGCCTCGACCTGGACCGCCGGCCGGGCGCGGCTCCCCTCTTCCGGCAGCTCGGGGACGGCGTGCGGGCGGCCCTCCTGTCGGGCACGCTCGCGGAGGGCATGCGGCTGCCGCCCGAGCGGGAGATGGCCGCGGCGCTGGGCGTCAACCGCACGACCGTGACCCGCGCGTACCAGGAGCTGGTGGCCGACGGGCTGGTCGAGGCGCGGGGCTCGGCGGGCACGGTGGTCCTGCCGCCCGCCGGCGCGGTCGCGCCGGCCCCGCCCGAGGCGCCGCCGTGGCTGCTCAGCCTGCCCGCGCTCGGCGAGGGCAGCCTCGGGCCCGACCCGACGCTGCTCCGCGACGTGGCCGCCAGCATGAACGCCGGCCTGTCGCTGGCGGCCGGGACGCCCGGCCCCGACCTGCTGCCGGTCACCGAGCTGACCGACTGCCTCCAGGAGGGGCTGGCGGCGTGGGGCCGCGAAGCGCTGGGGTACGGCGCGGTCGAGGGCTTCGGGCCGCTGCGGGAGGTCATCGCCAGCCGGCTGGGGGCGGGTCTGGTCGGGCCGGGCGACGGCGTCCTCGTCGTCTCGGGCGCGACCCAGGGCCTGGCGCTGGTCGCCCGCGCGCTGGTCGAGCCGGGCGACGACGTGGTGGTCGAGGCGCCCGCCTACCCGGGCGCGCTGCAGACGTTCGCGCTGGCCGGGGCCCGGCTGATCGGGGTGCCGGTGGACGGCGACGGCATCCGCACCGACGTGCTGGAGGCCGTGCTGGTTCGCCGACGCGTGCGTCTGGTCGTCGTCCAGCCGACGTACCACAATCCGACGGGCGCGGTCCTCAGCCCGGGCCGGCGGGAGCGGCTGCTGGCGCTGGCGCGCCGCTTCGGCGTGCCCAT
>Ga0070717_10000942_pt1 | contig 19379 bp, 17 predicted proteins | sample LARL113metaG_FD_71366 | JGI IMG/M metagenome (GOLD analysis project Ga0070717, IMG submission 71366) | Corn, switchgrass and miscanthus rhizosphere microbial communities from Kellogg Biological Station, Michigan, USA - LAR L11-3 metaG | ecosystem: Host-associated > Plants > Roots > Rhizosphere ... | reverse complement strand
CCGCCGTTCGTGGTCTGGCCGCCGTTTGCTGTCTGGCCGTCGCCCGTCGCTTGACCGCCGTTGGTCGTCTGACCGCCGTTCGCTGTCTGGCCGTCGCCTGTCGCTTGACCGCCGCCTGTCGCTTGACCGCCGCCTGTTGCCTGACCGCCGTTGGTCGCCTGACCACCGTTGGTGGTCTGGCCGCCGTTGGTCGCCTGACCGCCGTTGGTCGCCTGACCGTCACTCGTCGCCTGACCGCCGGTCGTCGCCTGGCCACCGGCGGCCGCCTGGCCGCCGCCGCCGCCCCCGGTCGCGCTCACCGCGGCAGAGCCGTCGACGCTGCCGCCGAGGCCCGTGGCCACCGACGCGGTGCTGCCGCCTCCGGCCGCCTGCGACGCCGAGCCGCCCCCGCCTCTCGCGGCCGGCGGGGCCGAGGCGCGCCAGGCCAGCGCGACGGCGGCCGCCACCAGCAGCAGCACGGCGCCGGCGGCGAGGACCAGGAACGGGACGCGGCGAGCGGAGCGGAGCATTGCAAGTGAGAATGTGACTCTCTAAGAGGTTCGGTCGCTATAGGACAAATGTCCCCAGGGCGGCGGGACGGGCGCCCGGTTCAGATGATCGCGAGCGGGTTGACCGGGCTCCCGACGCCACCCGTGATCCGGAGCGGCGCCACGACGAACGTGAACGTCCACGCCGACGCCGCGACCAGCGGCTCCAGGTCGAGCAGCTCCAGCAGGTACACCCCGCGCTCCTGGAGCATCGCCAGGTGCACCGGCAGCACGTCGCCCGAGGGCGCCGGCAGCACCTCGACCGCGAAGTTGTCGGCGCCGATCAGGACCACGCCCCGGTCCGCCAGCCAGCACGCCGCGTCCACGTCGATGCCGGGCTCGGACTCGTACCAGCTCGGGTCGGCCGGGTCGAAGCGGGCCAGCCAGCCGGTCCGGATCAGCGCCGCGTCGCCCGGCTGGAGCTGCACGGCCATCCGGTTGAGCGCCCGCTCCACGTCCCCGACCCGGATCGGACGGCCGGCCTCCAGCGGCCCGTTGGCGGCGCCCAGCACGTCGATCAGGACGCCCCGGCACACGATGCCGCCGACGCGGTCGATGCCCAGCCGCCGCGCTCCGGTCGTGCTCCGGACCTCGCTGGCCGGGATGCCGTTGTACATGAGGCCATCCCGCGCGACGTGGCTGAGCGCGTCGATGTGCGTGCCGCTGTGGCAGGCCAGCGACAGGTGGTCGTCGGCGAACTGGAAGCCGTTGGGGGCCCGGCGCGCCCCGGCCTCGAAGTCCCCCCCGTCCACCAGCATCGTGTGGAGGACCGGCGGGCGCGGCGGCAGGACCGGGACGTGCCGGGACTGCACGGGCAGTCCGAGCGGCACCACCTGGCCGCGCCGGGCGGCGTCCAGCCCGCGCCGCACGGCCTGCGCGTCCACCAGGTTCAGCGCCCCTCGCTCGTCGTCCGCACCCCAACGTCCCCAGCCGACACCCCTCATCCTTCCAACCTCCTGTCGCTGTAAAGGTAGACGCTCGACGAGAAGCGGCAGGAGACCCGCCCAAACCGCGATCATTGATGCCTGCCAAACAAGAGGTCCGGCTCCGCCGGCTGCAGTGTCGGGGGGCCGGCACCAGGAGGGCCGACACGCACGCAGTGAACGACGCCCATCCGGCCTCCCCGATGCTGGTCGGCGCCACCTACGGCCTGACCAGCGCCGAGGCGGCGTCGAGGCTCGCCCTCCGGCGCCGCATCCGGCCCCGCGGCCCCATCGGCCTGCCGTTCGGCCGGCGCCTGCGGGAGACGCTGACCGAGCGCCTGGTGCTGCTCCTGCTGGCGGTGGCCGTGATCTACGCGGTCCTGGGCGCGTTTCGGGACGCCGTCGTGATCCTGGCCGTGATCGTGATCGTGGTCGGCCTGGAGACGTGGACGGAGTGGCGCGCGAGCCGCGCGATCGCCTCGCTGTCGATCCTCTCGGCGCCGCGGGCCCTCGTCTGGCGCGACCGCCACCTGCAGGAGGTGCCGCCCGACGAGCTGGTCCCCGACGACGTGATCCTGCTCTCGGCCGGCTCCCGGATCCCGGCCGACGCCCGCGTCCTGGAGGCGGACGAGCTGCTGGTGGACGAGTCGCTGGTGACGGGCGAGTCCCAGCCGGTCGAGATCCGCCCCCGCCCCGGCGAGGTGGCCGAGCTGAAGGCCGGCACGCACGTCCTGCGCGGGCGCGCGACGGCTGTCGTGACGGTGGTCGGCGAGGCGTCCACCCTGGGCCGCGTGGCCTCGATGGTCGCGGAGACGAAGGCCCAGCGGACGCCGCTGCAGCGGCGCATGGACGAGCTCGCCCGCGGCCTCATGGTCGCCGCCGTCGTCATCAGCGTGGTCGTCCCGCTGATCGGCCTGCTCCGGGGCCAGGACCCGCGCCAGATGGTGCTGACGGCGCTGACCCTGGCGTTCGCGACGATCCCGCAGGAGCTGCCCGTCCTCGTGGTCGTGGTGCTCGGCCTCGGCTCGCTGCGGATGGTCCGCCAGGGCGCGATCATCCGCCACCTGGGCGCCGCCGAGACCCTGGGCGCCACCACGCTCGTCTGCACCGACAAGACCGGCACTCTGACCGAGAACCGGATCAGCCTGACGTCGGCGGTCACGGCCGGCACCGTCGTCGAGCGCGGCCCCGGCCGCCAGGAGGACCTCGACCGGTTGGGCCAGCTGGCGCGCCTGGCCAGCGAGCCGCCGACCGGGGGCGACTCGCGGCTGGCGGACCCGATCGACGCGGCCGTCTGGCGGGCCACCGAGGCGGATTGGCCCGACCCGCCCGTGCGATTCGGCTTCGACAGCGCCCGGCGCATGGCCTCCGGCCTGGTCCAGCTCGGCGACGACCTGGTCCTGGGCGTCAAGGGCGCGCCCGAGGCCGTGCTGGTGCGGGCCCACTGGTGGCGCACCCGCGGCGGAGCGACGCAGACCCTGGGCAGCGACCTGCGCAGCCAGGTGGTGGCCGCCGCCTCGGAGCTGACGGCGGGCGGCTCCCGCGTCCTGGCGGTCGCCTCCCGGGTGATCGACGGGCCGCCGCTGGGCGGCCCCTCGCAGCTCGAGCGCGACCTGGTCTTCGAGGGCCTGCTCGCGTTCAGCGACCCGATCCGGCCCGAGGTGGCCCGGGCGGTGCGCGAGCTGCAGGGCGCCGGCGTGGCGGTGACGATGGTCACGGGCGACCAGCCGGCCACCGCCGCCGCCGTGGCCCGCACGGCCGGCCTGGGCGGCCCCACGTTCATCGCCGCCCAGACCAAGGCCTGGAGCTCGGCCGAGCTGGCCAGCCACGCCGCCCGCGGCTGCGTGGTGGCCCGGGCGCGGCCCGAGGACAAGCTGCGGATCGTCCAGGCCGCGGCGGCCGCCGGCGAGGTGGTGGCGGTCACCGGCGACGGCGTCAACGACGCGCCCGCCCTGGAGGCGGCCGCCATCGGCGTGGCGATGGGCCGCAGCGGCAGCGACGTCGCCCGCGAGGCGGCCGACCTGATCCTGGCCGACGACAACTTCGCGACGCTGGCCAGGGCGGCGGCCGAGGGCCGCCGGCTGTACGAGAACCTGCGCAAGGCGGTCCGGTACTACCTGGCCGTGAAGCTGGCGCTGATCCTCGTCACGTTCGTGATGGCGGTGACCGGCCGGCCCCTGCCGTTCAGCCCGCTCCAGATCGTGGTGCTGGAGCTGTTCATGGACCTGGGCGCCTCGGTCGCGTTCGTGAACCTGCCGGCCGAGGGCGACGAGATGCGGCGGCGGCCGCGCGACCCGCGGGCCCGGATCGTGGACCGGCGCCTGGTGGCGGGGGTCGGGGCCGGCGGGCTCACCCTGGCCGTCCTGTCCGGCGTGACGTACCTGGTGGCCCTGCACGCGTACGGCGTGGACGGGGCGCGGACCCTGGCCATGGCCGTCTGGCTGGTCGGCCACGCGGCGCTCGGCGTCGTCATGGGCTGGGAGCGGCGGCCGATCGAGCCGCGCGACCTCCTGGCCAACCCGGCGATGCTGCTGTGGGCCGGCGCCGCGGTCGTGTTCGCGATCGCGATCCTGGCCTGGCCGCCGCTGCGGGTGCTGCTCCACGGTGGCCCGGTGCCGGCGCTGAGCGGGGCGCTGGTGGTCGTCGCGGGCCTCGTCGTGCCGCTGTGGCTCGAGGGTCTCAAGCGCTACCGGGCGCGCTGATACCGTCCGGGTACCCTATGCAGCCAGTGGCCACAGCCCTGGCGTTCCGCTCCGTCACCAAGCGGTTTCGGAACGGCCGCGTGGCGCTGGCGGACGTGACCTGGTCGGTCGCCCGAGGCAGCCGGACCTGCCTGCTCGGCCCCAACGGCGCCGGCAAGAGCACCTCCATCCGCATCCTCGAGGGCGCCCTGCGGCCGAGCGCGGGCTCTGCCGAGCTGCTGGGGGAGCCGGTGGACGGCCCCGGGTACGCGGCGGCCCGGCTGCGGACGGGCATCGTGCCGCAGGGGCCGGGCATGTACACCGACCTGACCGCGCGCGAGTTCCTCCGCATCGCCGCCGACCTGTACGGGTGCCGGCCCGACCGCGCCATCGAGGCGTTCGGCCTGCGCGACCACCTGCGCACGCGGCTGGCCGAGCTGTCGGGCGGGTTCCAGCGCCGGGTGGTGCTGGCGGCGGCCCTGGTCGCGGAGCCGGAGCTGCTGCTGCTCGACGAGCCGACGGTCGGGCTCGATCCCAAGGCCAGCCACGAGGTGCACGAGTACCTGCGCCAGATGATGGCGAGCCGCACGGTGCTGCTCTGCACGCACAACCTGGCCGAGGCCGAGGCGCTCTGCGACGACGTGATCATCCTGCGCGAGGGCCGGGTGGTGGTCCAGGGCCGGCTGAACGATTTGCGCCGGGGCGCGCGCTCGCGGCTGCGGCTGGCGGCGCACCAGGGCCCGCAGGCAGTGGTGGCCCGGCTGAACGGGTTCGGGCCGGTGCGGGTGGACGGCGACCGGGTCCTGCTGGAGGTCGCGGACCCGGAGCGCGAGGCCCCGCGCGTCCTGCGGGCGCTGATGGACGCCGGCCTGGACGTCTACGAGTGCACGCCGCAGCAGGCCTCCCTGGAGGAGGTGTTCCTGGAGGCGGTCGGATGATCAGGCTGCCCCGGGTGAGCAAGCCCGTCCGCGTGCTGCTGCGCAAGGAGCTGCGGCAGTTCCTGCGCAGCCGGAACGCGCTGCTGACGGGCCTGCTGCTGCCGGCGCTGATCATGGTGGTGGCGCCGGTCGTGCAGCTGCTGGCGGCGGCGGGCGGGTCGGCGATGCGGGGTCAGGCGACGCTGCCGGCGGGCGTGCCGGGGATGGCGGGGCTGACCCGGCTCGACGAGCTGTTCCTGTACGTCACGTTCCCGCTGTTCTTCGTCCTGGGCGGCCTGATGACCCCGGCGCTGGCCGCGACGCACACGGTGATCAGCGAGCGGGAGCGGCGCTCGATCGAGCTGCTGGTGGCGCTGCCGGTGAGCGTGAAGGACATCCTGACGGCGAAGACGGCGGCGAACCTGCTGGTCGCGGCGGCGACGCTGCTGCCCCTGTTCGTGATCGACGCCACGGTGGTGCTGCTGCTCACGCACGCGGGCGTCCTGTACGTCATGGCCGCCCTGGTGCTGGTGCTGTGCGCGCTGACGGCGTCGATCGGCATCAGCCTGCTGCTGGCCCTGGTCGCGCGGGACTTCCGGACGGCGAACAACCTGAACGGCTTCTTCGTGGTCCCGACGATGATCATGACGGGGCTGTGCGTGACGCTGGTGCCGGGCCTGTGGCGGTTCCTGGTCCTGTCACTGCTGATGCTGGCCCTGGGCGGCCTGGCCTACCTGATCGCGGTCCGCTGGCTGACGTTCGAGCGCTACCTGACCTGAGAGCGTCCCGGACCTGGGCGACGACCGCGTCCGGCCTGCTGTAGACGTCGGCGGCGGTGAATCGGAGGAGGCGGTAGCCGGCCGCGAGCAGGCGGTTCTGGCGCCGGTTGTCGGCCGCCAGCGAGTCCCGGTGAACGCCGCCGTCGTACTCGAGCGCGAGCCGCTCGGATGGGTAGTAGAGATCGACCCGGGCGAGAAAGCGCCCATGCTCGTCGGTGAGCTCGGCCTGGCAGACGGGCCGGGGAAGCCCGGCCAGCACGAGCAGGACCCGCAGGCGGGTCTCCATCGGCGACTCGGCGCGGGGATCGGCAAGGCCGATCACCTGCCGAGCCTGCCGGGCCCCCTTGGAGGTGGGGTGCGTCGCAGCGTACGCTCGGAGCTCCTCCAGCCCGACGAGGCCTTCACGGAGAGCCGCGTCGGCCGCGACGACCGCCTCGGCCGTGGGCAGGTGACGCGCGAGGTCGAAGACCGTCCTGACTGGCGACGTGACGGGAAGCCCCTCACAGTCGACGACGTCGGAGTCGGGGAGTGCGCTGCGGCGAAGGGAGACGGCGGTGTGCACCGACACGCCGCGCACGTCCGGCACGGTCGCCTGCGCCGGCGCGCAGGGCTCGAAGTCGAGCCCGTGCAGCCAGGCCGCAGTGCGATCGGAGAACGCTGCGCCCGGCGGCAGGGTCGACCGCAGCGCCCGCAGCAGGTTGCGCGGTTCGTCGGCCAGGCCCGACCAGATGTAGAGGCCCGTCGCGAGGCGCCGCCAGGCCCTGCCCTGGAGCTGCCGGCGGGTCAGCCCGTTGCGCAGCGCATCGCCGACGGTGAATGGGCCGCAGGTCAGTTCGAGGGGGACAAAGGGCGCTCGCGACATGCGAGAGAGCGTGCCGCCTGCGCGAGCCGGCGTCTACCCCAGTCGTTAAGGTGCAACCGCTGCCGGTTCAACGCATCGAAGCGCCAACGAAGGGTTGAACCGGCAGCGGTTCAACCCCTCGCGAGCTGCTGAGCGAGGTGGACCGCGCCTGCTACGGGTTCCTCCGAGGCGCGCAGCGCCTCGGAGCCCGGGAGCGCGGCGCGGAGCGCCGCTTCCAGCCGCGGCTCCGACAGCAGCATGCCGCCGGCCAGGACCACCGGGCCGCGCAGCTCCAGGCGGGCTGACACCGTCGTGGCCAGGCCCGCCAGGGCCGCAGCCGTCGCCGTCACCAGCGTCGGGTCCGCCGCCAGCACGTCGTGGCTCAGCGCGGCCCAGCGCTCCGGTGTGCGGTCGGCGTGGAACACGGCCGTCAGGTCCAGCGGGTCCGTCGCGCCCGTCGCCGCCAGCAGGCAGCGGGCCAGCGGTCCCGGATCCGCGCCGCGGTCGTGTTCGGCCAGCGCGCGCCGGATCGCCTCCCGCACCACCCAGTAGCCGCTGCCCTCGTCGCCCAGCAGGTGGCCCCACCCCCCGGCCCGGGCCTCGACCCCGGCCGGCGACCGGCCCCACGCCACCGAGCCCGTGCCCGCGATCAGCACGATGCCCGCGTCCAGGCCGGCCGCCGCCAGCACCAGCCGCGTGTCGTGCACCACCTCGACCCGGGCGCCCGGCAGCAGCGGCGCCAGCAGCGCACGCATCCGCTCCTGGCCGGCCGCCGTATCGCAGCCCGCCGCACCCGCCACCGCCGCGACCACGGGCACCGCTCCCAGCTCGGCCAGCAGCCCGCCGAGCACCTCCCGAGCCCGGTCGAGACCCGCCGCCGTCAGGCTCGCGCTCGGCCCGGACGCCTCGGCGACCACCCGCCCGCCAGCGCACACACGCCCCCTCGTCCGGCTGCCTCCGATGTCGAGGCCCAGGACAGCGCTCACCGGCTGATCGTCACCTTGCGCAGGCCGCGCGGCCGGTCCGGGTCGATCGAGCGGGCGGCGGCCAGCCCGGCCGTCAGCAGCTGGCCCGCAACGGCGAACGGCAGCGGCGTCAGGGCCTCCGGCAGGCCGGTCGCGACCCGGACCCCCACCGAGCCGCGGGCCGGCGCCGAGTCGCCGATCGTGAGCACAGCCGCGCCGCGCTGGCGCAGCCGGTCGGCCAGCGACGCCATCTCCCCCGCCGCCGGCCCGGCCGCGTCCACCAGCAGCACCGGGAAGCCCGGCTCCACGATCGCGATCGGCCCGTGCAGGAAGTCGGCCACCGACCGCGCCTCCGCCACCAGGTAGGCCGCCTCCATCAGCTTCAGCCCGACCTCCAGGGCGGTGGACAGGTTGTAGCCCCGGCCCAGCACCGCCAGCCGGGTCGCCCCGGCCAGGGCCGCCACCATCGGCGCCATCCCGGCCTCGGCCGCCAGCGCCGCGCGCAGCGCCTCGGGCACCCGCTCCAGCGCCGCCGCGAACTCGTCCGAGGGGGTCAGCGCCTGCGACAGCAGCGCGACCTGGAGCAGGCTCGCCGTGTACGTCTTGGTCGCCGGCACGCTCCGCTCCGGGCCCGAGCCCAACGCCACCACGTGCGCGGCGGCCGACGCCAGCGGCGAGGCCAGGTCGTTCGTCACCGCGACCGTCACGCTCCCCTGCCGGCGCGCCTCCTCGACCACCGAGACCACGTCCGTGGACGCGCCCGCCTGGCTGATGGCCAGCACGCAGAACCGGCGCAGGTCGGGCGGCCGGTGGTACAGCGTGAACAGCGAGGGCGCCGCCAGCGCGACCGGCAGCCCGTTGCGCGCCTCCAGCAGGTACTTCGCGTACACGGCCGCGTGGTCGGAGCTGCCCCGCGCCGCGATCACCACCCCGGCCGGGTCCGCCGCCCGGATCGCCGCCGCCACCTCCGCCCACGCTGGGCCCGACGCGGCCAGGACGCCTGCCGCGACGTCGGGCTGCTGGCCAATCTCCTCGCGGAACAGGCTCACGACTCGTACACCGTCCGGCCGGCCACGAGCGTCCGCCGCACCCGCAGGTCCGGCCCCAGCACCACCAGGTCCGCGTCGCAGCCGGCCGCCACCCGGCCCCGCGTCGCGAGGCCCAGCACCCGCGCCGGCGTGCGCGCCGCCATCGCCAGCGCCCGGTGCAGGCCGAACTGCTCGACGGCCCGCCGCAGCAGCAGGTCCATGGTCGCCGCGCTGCCGGCCAGCGTGCCGTCGGCCAGGCGGACCGTGTCGCCCTCGCTGATCACCTCGCGGCCGGCCAGCTGGTACCGCCCGGGCGGGACGCCGGCGGCGGCGACCTGGTCGGTCGTCAGCGCCAGCCCGCGCGGGCCCTTCGCGCACCCGGCCAGGGCGACCAGGCTGGGGTGCACGTGCACGCCGTCCGCGATGATCCCGGCGGTCACGCGGGGGTCGTCCAGCACGGCCCCGACCAGGCCCGGCGCCCGGTGGTGGAGCGGCGGCATCGTGTTGAACAGGTGGGTCGCGAAGCGCGCCCCGGCCTCGAACGCGGCCAGGCCCTCGTCGTACGTGGCGCCGGAGTGGCCGGCGGACACCAGGACGCCCGCGCCCGCCAGCCGGCGCACCGCCTCCAGCCCGCCCTCCAGCTCGGGCGCGAGCGTCAGCATGCGCGGCGGCCGGGCCAGCACGCGGTCCACGCGGTCCGGCGTGGGCAGCTCCAGGTTGCGCTCGTCGTGGGCGCCCTTGTACGCGGGGTTCAGGAACGGGCCCTCGACGTGCGCGCCGAGCACCCGGGCGCCGGGGGCGATCGCCGCGGCCACCGCCCGCACGAACTCGAGCCCCTCCGCGAGCGGCCGCGAGATCATCGTCGGCAGGAAGGCGGTGACGCCGGTCCGGGGCAGCGCCTCCGAGATGGCGGCGATCGCCTCCGGGCCCTCGCGCGCGTCGTGGCCGGCGAAGCCGTTGACCTGGAGGTCGATGAAGCCCGGCGCGATGACCGTCTCGGAGTCGCCCGGGCCCAGCAGCGAGATCTCGGCGATCCGCCCGTCCACGATCAGCAGCTCCGCGCAGCGGAGGCCCCCGCTCGGCCCGACCACGCTGCCGCGCAGGACCTCCCGCGTCATCGGGGGCCTGCCCCCTCTTGCACATCGGACGATCCGGATGCTGCGGAAAGCAAGGGCTTCGCCCGAGCGTGTGGGTCCGTCTTCCCGAGATCGCCGGGCATCGACTTCAGACGCGGAGCGATGCGCCGCAGGCGCCCCCAGCGTCCCGGAAAAGAGGGGGTGTTCTGGAAGAGGGGGCCTGCCCCCTCTTGCATGTCCCGCGTCACGACGTCAGGCCCAGCAGGTGCGGGTAGCGCTCGATCAGCGCCCGGTTGTGGACGTCGCCGCCGTCCACGTTGTTCGAGACGAGCACGCTGCCCGCGCCCAGCGCGGCCTCGGTCTCGGCCAGCAGCCCGTGCAGGAGCACGCCGCCGACCACCGTCGAGAGCGGGCCCATGCGCGCGCCGCCGACCTCGACCGAGGCATCCCCCACCGGCACCCCGGCGTCGAGCACGTGCGCGACCGCGGCGGCCAGCCGGTTGCCGGGCCGGCGCGTGGTGATCGCGATCGTGAGCAGCCCGGCCGCGCCGGCCGCCTCCGCCAGCTCGACGGGCACCGCGTTCCGGCCCGACGTGGAGACGACGAGCAGCGAGTCGTGCGGGCCGAGCCGGGCCGCCAGCTCGCCGCCCAGCCCCTCGCTGCGCTCGTAGGAGGTGACCGAGAAGCCGCGGATCGGGCTCAGCCGGTCGTCCACCAGCGGTCGCAGCCAGGCCGGCCCGCCGGCCCGGTAGAAGCCCTCCAGGGCGAGGAGCTGCGAGTGCCCGGAGCCGAACGTCTGGAGCAGGCCGCCCGCGCGCACCCGCGGCGCCAGGTCCTGGGCCGCCGCGGACACGGCCGCCAGGTCGAGCCGGGCCAGGGCCTCGACCGCCGCCTGCCTGACGCTCTCGGCCAGTGAGCCACTCCCCCCCTCGAATGCCGGGGGGTCAGGGGGGGCAAATCGTCTTCCTGCTGTCGTCAAGTCGCTGATCTCTCCTTCGGGCCGACCAGCAGGTCGGCCGCCGCGACCGCGCTCACGCGCGCGGCGCCGTGGGTGTCCAGCCAGGCCCGGGCGCCAGCCGGCCGGCGGACCGGCAGGCCCATCTCGACCACGATCGTGTCCGGCCGCCGGGCCAGGATCGCGTCAGCCGCGACCGCGTGCGCGGGCCAGCGGTGCAGGTCGCGCACCACCAGCACGAGCGGCCGGCCGGCGGCCTCGGCGGCGACGGCGTCCAGGTCGGGGGTGGCTACTCCCCCCCTTGGACCACCGCCGGGGGGTCGAAGGGGGGGCAGGTCGTCTTCCGTGTAACTCAGCACCGTCACCGCCGGGTCGCGCCCGCGCAGCACCTCCCCCATCCCCCACGGCACGACGCCGACCGCGATCGACGCCTCCGGCCGCAGCTCGACGACCACCGGCGGGCCGGTCAGCGGAGCCAGGCCGGCGGCGCGCAGCGCCCGCCGGGCCGCCTCCAGCCCGAGGCCGCGGTCGGGCGCGGCGCCGCGGCGAGCAGCCCCGCCGGCCGCGGCGACGCGGCCCGCGGCCTCGGCCAGCCGCTCCTCGCCGAGCCGGCCGGACCGGACCGCGTCCACCAGCGCCCCGGCGAGCAGGTCCACCACGTCCTCCTCGGCCAGCCCGCCGCCCACGCAGATCGCGTCGGCACCGGCCTCCAGGGCCCGGACCGCGCCCTCCTCGAGCCCGATCGTGCTCCGGATCGCGGCCATCTCCAGGCCGTCCGTGATGACGAGGCCGGTGTAGCCGAGGCGCTCCCGGAGCAGTCCGGTCAGCACCGCCCGGCTCACCGTCGCGGGCTCGGCGTCGAGCACCGGCACCACCAGGTGCGCCGTCATCACCGCGCGCACCCCGGCCGCGATCGCCGACCGGAAGGGGCGCAGCGCCGCCTCCAGCTCCTCGGTCCCGCCGGCCACGACCGGCAGGCCCACGTGCGAGTCCACCGCGGTGTCGCCGTGGCCGGGGAAGTGCTTGACGCACGCGCCCACGCCGGCCGACTGCAGGCCCTCCACGAACGCGGCGACGTGCGCAGCGACCAGGTCCGCGTCGGCGCCGAACGAGCGCACGCCGATCACCGGGTTGTCCGGGTTGCTGTTCACGTCCGCGACCGGGGCCAGGTCCAGGTCGATGCCGGCGGCGGCCAGCTCGGCGCCCAGCGAGGCAGCGACCGCCCGCGTCAGGTCCGGGTCGCCGGCCGCGCCCAGGGCCAGGTTGCCCGGGTACGAGCTGCCGGCCCCGGCCTCCATCCGGGTGACGTCGCCGCCCTCCTCGTCGATCGCCAGCAGCGCGTCGAGACGGGCCGCGTGCAGCTCGGCGGTCAGGGCCGCGACCTGCTCCGGATCGACGACGTTGCGGCCGAACAGGACGGCGCCGCCGAGCCCGTCGGGCAGGCGTCGCAGCACCCAGTCGGGCGCCCGCGTGCCCACGAATCCGGGCAGCAGGCAGCCCTCCGCCAGACGGCGCAGTGCATCCATGGCAGCGTCTACCCCTTGACCGCTCCCGCGGTGAGCCCTGACGTCACGTAGCGCTGCACGAGCAGGAAGAACGTCACCACCGGCACGCTGGTGAGCGTGGCGCCGGCCATCAGCGGGCCCCAGTCCGTGCCCCGGTTGGTGGTGAACGAGGCCAGCCAGACGGTCAGCGTCTGGTGGTCCGGGCTGCGCAGCAGGACGTACGCGACGATGTAGTCGTTCCAGGACTGGATGAACGCGAAGATCGCGGTCGCCACCAGGCCGGGCGCGCAGAGCGGGAACACGACGCGCATGAACGCGCCCGCGCGCGTGCAGCCGTCGATCATCGCCGCCTCCTCCAGCTCGACCGGGATGTTGGCGACGAACCCGCGCAGCGTCCAGACCATGAACGGGACGATGAACGCCAGGTACGTGACGATCACGCTGGCCAGCGTGTCGATGGCGCCGAAGCCGTCCATCAGCAGGAAGACCGGGATGACCAGCGCCGACAGCGGCACCATCTGGACGACCAGGATCAGGACCAGGAACGCGCGCCGGCCATGGAAGCCGAAGCGCGCCACCCCGACGGCGGCCGCGAACGCGAGGGCCAGCGAGACCGCGACCACGGTCAGCACGACGATCAGGCTGGTCTGGACGCTGCTCCAGAAGAACGGCCGGTTGACCGCGTCGGCGAAGTTGGCCAGCGTGAACGGCGCCGGGACCAGCTTGGGGTCGAAGCTGAGGATGTCGCGGCCCGGCTTGAACGCCGTGGCGACCATCCAGTAGATCGGGAAGATCATCAGCACGAACACGACCACGCCGGCCAGGTCGTAGCCCAGCCGCCGGGTCCGCTTCCGCCCCAGGCTCAGCGCCATCTACTCCAGCTCCCCCGAGCGAACCATCTGGCGGACGTAGAAGAACGTGACGAGCATCAGCATCGCGACGAGGACGACCGACACCGCCGCGCCCCGGCCGTACTGCGTGACGCGGAACGCCTCCACGTACGCGTAGACGCCCATCACGTAGTACTCGCTGCTCGGCCGGGTGTTGAGCATGATCCAGACCTGGTTGTAGACCTGGAAGTCCCAGATGGTGGACAGGCTGAGCAGGATCGCGAAGATCGGGCGCAGGATCGGCGCGGTCACCGACCAGAAGACCTGCCAGCCCGTGGCCCCGTCGGACCTGGCCGCCTCGACCAGCTCCCTGGGCACCTGCATCAGCCCCGCGTACAGCGTGATCACGAGGAACGGGAGCGCCCCCCAGACGACCAGCGCGACGATGATGCCGAAGCCCTGCACCGGGTTCTCGAACCAGTTGTGGTGGACGAAGTTGCCCAGGTGGAGCCGCGTCAGGCCCCAGTTGGCCACGCCGAACTCGAAGTCGAACATCCACTGCCAGACGTCGATGGCCACCACCACCGGCGTCGCCCACACGAACATCAGGCCCCCGCTGAGCAGCAGCCGGACCGGGCCGCTCACCCGCTCCATCAGCAGCGCGAGCAGCGTGGCGATCCCCATGCTCAGCCCGACGGCCAGGGCGGTGAAGGCGGCGGTGCGGACGACGACCTGCCAGAACAGCGGGTCGGTCACCAGGCGGACGTAGTTGGCGGCCCCGACGAACACGCCCTGGTGGGCGATCAGCTCGGCCAGCCCGTAGTTCTGGAGCGACAGGCTGGCCAGGAAGCCCATCGGGTACGCCATCACCGCGGCGATGACGACCAGCGCCGGGGCGATCAGCAGGTACGGCGCCGCGCCCCGCACCAGCCGGGGCCGGAGCGGGCGCGACCGGGCGAGGAGGGTCCCGGTGCGCGGCCCCGCAGCGGCCGCGGCGGACCCGGCCGCCTCGTCCGTCGCCGTCGGGACCGCGCACATGATGGAACCCGTACCTCCCTTCAGCTCAGCTCTTGCCGTTGAGAATGTCGCCGATGTGCGTGCTGGCCGACTTCGTGGCGTCGGCCACCGAGGCCTTGCCGGTGAAGATCGAGACCAGCATGTCGGGGATCACGTTGGCGCTCTCGACGTTGGCCCAGTTGGGCGAGTTGGGGACGAACTTGCTGTTCTTGGCCGCGGCCGCGAACGTGCCGATCAGCGGCTGGCCGTCGTTCAGGCTCAGCAGCGTGGTCGTGTTGGGGATCACCTGCCCCACCGTCGCCATCTGCGTCTGCCACTTCTTGCCCTCGAGCATGCCGATCCACTCCTGGGCCAGGCCCTGGGCCTTGCTCTTGGCGGCGATGCCGAGGTCGGAGCCGCCCAGGAAGACCGGGGCCGACTGGCCTGCGGTGTGGCTCGGGATCGGGAACACGCCCAGCTTGTCCTTCAGGCTGGGGTCGCCCGTCTTGGGATCCGTGATGACGCCGATCTCCCAGCCGTTGGCGATCAGCATGGCGATGTGGCCCTGCACGAACGCCGCGTCCTGCTTGAGCTCGTCGCCGGTCTTGTCGGCCTTCGACAGCTTGCTCACCATGCCGGCGAGCGTGGTCAGGCCCTGCTGCGACTGCGTGGAGTCGAGGGTGCCCTTCCACTGGCTGCCGCTCTGCGCGGCGATGTCACCGCCGTTGTCCCAGATGAACGGCAGCGCCGCGTACCAGTACTTGCCGGGGAAGTAGAGCGCGGAGAAGTCGGCGTCCGACCTGTTCGCGTCCATCAGCTTCTGGCCGTCCTGCATCCACTCGTCCGTGCTCTTCGGCGGGTTCGCGATGCCCGCGCTCGTGAACAGGTCCTTGCGGTAGACGACGGCGCGGCTGCCGGCGTAGTACGGCACGCAGTACAGCTTGCCGCCGAGCATGCACGAGTCGGTCAGCGACTGCAGCCACGTCGAGGAGTTCTCGAAGCTGCTCTTCTTCGACGTGAGGTTGCTGAGGGCGCCGGCGGCCGCGTACTTGGCGACCAGCGTGTTGCCGAGCTCCATGACGTCCGGCGGGCTGCTGCCGGCGAACGCGGTGTCCAGCTTCGTGGTGACGTCGCTCCACTGCTGGATCTGCACGTTGACCGTGACGTTCGGGTGCTTGGCCTTGAAGTCGGCGTTGACCCCGTCGACGATGGTCTGGGGGGCGCTGCCGTTCATCAGCCAGATCGTCAGCGAGCTGGGCTCGCTGCTGGTGGTGCTGCTGCCGGCGCCGCCGGAGCAGGCCACCGCGAGCATGCCGATCGCCAGCGCGGCGGCCGCGCGGACGAGCTGTCGGGCGTTCAACTGCTTTCCTCCTCTCTCGTACGTGTGGGGAGCGACCGCGCGTCGATCAGCGTGACGCGGCCGTTGCGGCTCCGCGCCGGCGTCAGCTCGGTGACGAGCTGGTAGCGGTCGCCTCGGTAGAAGGAGCGGACGAACTCCATGGGACGGCCGGAGACCGTCAGGGTGGTCCGCTCGAACAGGAAGGCCGGCGAGTGCAGGGGGACGCCGAGCGCCTCCGACTCCTCCGCGCTGGTGACCGTCGGCTCGATGGTCTGGGTGGCCGACGCGATGTGGATCCCGTAGCGCTCCTCCATGAGCTCGTAGAACGACCGGTTCTCCAGGTCCGCCTGCGTCAGGCCGGGAACCATGGCCGCCGGGACGTGCAGCACCTCGAGCGCCATCGGCTCGCCGTCGGCCAGCCGGAGCCGCTTGACGCGGACGATCTGGTCCTCTGGCGACAGCTGGAGGCGGCGGCCCAGCCGGGCGCCGGCCGGCATCACCGCCAGCTCCAGGGTGTGGCTGCCGGGGACCATGCCCCGCCGCCGCATGTCCTCGCTGAACGAGGTGAGGGTGAGGGGCTGGGCGATCTTGGGCCGCGACACGTAGGTGCCGCTGCCGTGGCGACGGGTGAGATGGCCCTCGCGGACCAGGTCGTCGAGCGCCGCCCGCAGCGTGAGCCGTGAGACGCCGAGCTGCTCGCACAGGCGACGCTCGGAGGGGATGGCCTGGCCCACTTCCAGGGCCTCGATCAGCTCCATCACCCGCTCGCGAATCTCGTCCTGCTTGCCCAACCTTCCTCCTAGCTCCAGACGAGTGGTCTAGTCCTCCACTCACGACAGACCCTGCAGAGTCGCCGTGCATTGAAGCACATCCCGGGCAAGTGGTCAATACCAATTCGTGTAACCCGCCCCTCCCCCCTCGCGGGAGAGAAGGCGAGGAACGAGCCGGAGGGGGGCCGCTCAGAAAGGTCTGCCCTGGCTCTTGTCCTGAGCGGCCCCCCTCCTACCTCCCCCGCAGGGGGGGAGGAGCTGAGGACCTCAGGTGCAGGCCCAGGCGCCGCTGACGCGCGTGCTCCCGTCGCCGATCACCGCGTCGATGCGTCCTGACCGCTCGCCCGCGTCCACCGTCAGGCTGCCCCGGATCGCGGGCTGGAACTGGCCGCCCGGGTCCGAGCCGGACTGGACCGACACCCGCTCCGGCGGGATCGCGTACGAGCCCGGGCCGTGGTAGTCGAGGAGGGCGATGCTGAGCGCGTACGGGTGCCCCGACAGGCTGAAGCGCAGGTTCGCCGCGAACCCGGCTGGCGCCCGCCCGCAGACCCCGGCCGACGTCACGCCCGCGGCCTGGCCGGACATCCCGCCCGTGAACGTGAGCGGCGGCGGGTTCGCCGCCGGGGCGCCCGGGACCGGGGTGGCCGGCGGCGGCGTCGCGGTGACGGTGGGAGCGACGTTGGGGGGTAGCGTGGGCGTCGCGGCCGGCGCGGGGGTCGCGGTGACCCTCGCCGGGGCCGTCGCGCGGGGCGTGGCGGCGGCCTGGCCGCCGCCGCCGCTGCTGCACGCGGCGGCGCCCACGAGCGCCGCCAGCAGGGCCAGCCGGACCGTCACTCCACGATGACCGCCATGTGGTTGTACGTGGCGTACGCGGACTCGAACGTCGGCTTGTCGATCCACTGGGGACCGAACCACGGGTTGTACACGAGCACGTAATTGCCGCTCACCCCGTCGATCGTCACCGCGTGCTCCACGGGTCCCTCGTACTGGACCACCCGGCCGTCGAACGCCACCCACTGGCCATGCGAGTGGAACTTCCAGTCGAACGCGACCCACACGACGGCCGGATGGCCGCCGAGGACCGCGTTGTACACGTCCTGTGCCGGGACGCCCTCACTGGCCCTCAGCACCCGCTCGCCAGAGGCGGCGCCGTAGGCGTTCGCCACGCGCGAGATCGTACTGAAGAACGTCCCGTAGCCGGTCAGCGCGACCTCGCTGCCGTTGACGTCGCCCACGAAGTTCGTATACGGATCGCCCCAGTGCAGGGTGCCGTGAGAGTCGAAGTACGCGGCGCGCAGGTCGACCCCGACGTCGTTCAGCACCTGGAGCTGCGTCACGCCGATCAGGTCGTGCCCGAGCGCCATCTGCAGCGCCGCCTCCTCGCAGGACAGCTCGTACTGCTGGCGGAAGTACGGGACCTCCGGCAGGACGATCGCCGTCGGCGCCTCCCCCATGGTGGTCCAGCCCGTCCAGGCGGCGCCGTTCCAGTCCGCCCGCCAGATCGCGTGGTCGACGCCCCGCACGAACGTGTCCACGCGGTTCGGCTCCCACGAGTACGCCTGCGGGTCGTTGTCCACGATCCCGCCCAGCGACTGCCAGCCGCTCCACGCCGAGCCCGTCCAGGCCTGGTGCCACAGCGCGTTGTCAACGCCCCGGGCGACGACGTCGAGCCGGTCGGATCCCCACGACGCGACGGCCGGCGCCGACATCAGCGTCCCGCCCAGCGACTGCCAGCCGCTCCACGCGGTGCCCGCCCAGGCCAGGTGCCAGATCGCGTGGTCGATGCCGGCGGCGACCACGTCCACGCGGCCTGACGCCCACGAGACCGCGCCCGGACCCGACAGGATGTGGCCGCCCAGCGACTGCCAGCCGCTCCACCTGGTCCCGTCCCAGGCCTGGTGCCACAGCCCGAGGTCGAGGCCGCGCGCGAAGACGTCCAGCCGGCCTGCCCCCCAGGAGGCGACGGTGGGCGCCGAGGTCAGCACGCCGCCCAGCGACCACCAGCCGGCCCACGACCCGTTGCTGTACGTGTTGGTCCACAGGGCGTCGTCCTGGCCCCTGACGAACACGTCGATGCGGCCGGTCGTCTGCGAGATCGCCGCCGGCGCCGAGGTCAGCGTCCCGCCGACCGCGTACCAGCCGCTCCAGGCGCCGCTGTCCCACGTCCGCTGGTACAGCGCGTTGTCCTGGCCCCGGATGAACACGTCGAGATGGCCGGCGCCCCAGCTGGCGACCGCCGGCGTGGCCGTCGCGTCGCCGATGGCGGACCACGCCGACCACGCCGTGTCCTCCCAGGCGGCGGCCGCCCGAACTGTGGCGGCCGGCAGCAGGACGACCACGGTCATCGCGAGCAGCAGGCCACGAGATGCGAGCCGCAGGCACGTCATCCGCTCACTCCCTTTTCGCTGGCCGGGCCCATGCCCGCCGGTCCACCGCTCGATCGTGCGTCACCCATGCCCCGGCCGTCCATGGGCAGTTGGCCCGGCCGGTGCGGGCATTATGGACCTGTCGGCGCCTCCCGACACAACGCCTCGAGCTGACGGCGGTGCAGCGGCAGGTGGAAGCTCTCGTGGCCGGCGAGGATCCGGCCCCACGGCCGCGGCTCGTCCACGAGCTGCTGGCCCTCGTGGTAGACGAGGAAGCGGACCGCCGTCGCGGCCTCGCCGGCGGTCAGCGCCTCGGCGTGGGCGGCCAGCCGGTCGCCCGCCGCCTCCAGCCGCGCCGACAGCTCGGCCAGGCCGCCGGCCTCCTCGACCCGCCGCGCCAGCAGCTCGTCCTCGACCACGTCCGGGCTGCCGCACTCCGGCCGCTCCCCGCGCCGGACGCCGGCCCCCACGGCCAGGAACGTCTCGGTCGTGGACAGCAGGTGCGCCAGCACCAGCTCGGCCGTCCAGCCGCTCTCGGGGACCCGGAAGCCGCCCCGCCGCGCCAGGTCCACCACGATGCCGTACTGCTCGCGCAGGGCCGCCGGGTCCGGGCGATCCGCCCATTCGCTCTGTGTCATGCGCGGAAGGCTAGCCGCGGCCGGCCCCCGCCAACTTCGGGACGGCACCCCCAAATTAGGCCACCGTGCGGGCGACCACGCGGGTGGCCCGCACGGACCGGCCGGGGTCAGCTCACGGTGAGATCGTCGGCGAAGATCGTGCCCTGGGCGTACCAGCCGTGGACGAAGACGGTCACGCTGGTCGTGCCCGAGCCCGTCGTGAACGGCACGCTGAGCTGCGTGTAGCCCGCCGACGAGGGCGTG
>Ga0070717_10000941_pt1 | contig 19383 bp, 20 predicted proteins | sample LARL113metaG_FD_71366 | JGI IMG/M metagenome (GOLD analysis project Ga0070717, IMG submission 71366) | Corn, switchgrass and miscanthus rhizosphere microbial communities from Kellogg Biological Station, Michigan, USA - LAR L11-3 metaG | ecosystem: Host-associated > Plants > Roots > Rhizosphere ... | reverse complement strand
TCCCACGGTATGTATTGATCGGATTACCCAGCAATGGGCCCGCCGGCCGGCTGAAGTCCCTCTCGGTCTGCCGCAGCGAAAGCGGTTCCGTTGGTGCCGGCGTAGGCGCCGGAGGAAGGTTCGACGCATCCGTGTTTTTCCCGCTCGGCTGATCCTGCGCAGCCGCAGGCGCAGGCTGCTGTGCAAAACCGGGTGGCATCCCGGCCATCAGGCCGAGCATCAATGCCGCTGCCGCGCGCAGCCTGGCAGCACCACGCGCGCCTCTGCCCTCTAGCCCGCGTACTTCCACCCCGGGGACGAGGACCCGTCCACGGGTACCCCGAACTGTGCGCGCCGAGACTTCCTGGCGCTCAAACACACGTGTACCGTACAAATGCATGATTCCTCTCCACGATCGGTTGAGGCATGTGGGGTGCCAGTCATCAAGACGTCCGAAGACCCCCTCCGGACGCAAAATTAGTCACTCCCCCGGCGATCACCGCTTGTGAGATTGCAGTTGGCGTTTATCGCTCATCCATCATTACGCGCTCCGCGGCCAAAACGTTCCGCTTTCGTTTCCGTCCGCGGTTCGTTTCCCGTCGAGTCGAAATGATCGAGAAACCTTGAGTATATCCCACGGTGGGGCAGGAGATCGGTGTCCACCGCCCGGTCGACTCCCGTCAAGTACCCTGTTAAGAAACGCCCATTGGCCGTGAACGAAACCATTGACTACCACCCCTCAATCCGGCGCATCGCAGACGTGGAAACTCACCCTCTCGTACGACGGCACTGACTACAGCGGATGGCAGGTTCAGCCGGGTGAATCCACCATTCAGGGCGAATTGCGGGCCGCCCTGGCCCGCGTGACCGGCGAGGCCCCGCTGCCCCAGGGCTCCGGCCGCACCGACGCCGGGGTTCACGCGCTGGCCCAGGTGGCGAGCTTTCCTTTGCGCGCGCCCATCCCCGCTGAGAGCCTCCGCCGCGCGCTGAACCGTACCCTTCCCGCCGCGATCCGCGTGCTGGAGGCAAGGATCGTCCGAAGTGACTTCCACGCCCGCCATTCCACCATCGCCAAGACGTACGAGTACCGCGTTTTCCTCGAACGGGCGCCGCACGCACCCGGCCGCATCGTCGAATGTCCGCCCTTCATCGCCCGCTACGTCTACGCCTTTCCCTGGCCGCTGGATTTCGAGGCACTGGAGCAGGCAGGCCGCCAGTTCATCGGCACGCACGATTTTCTGAGCTTTGCCGCCACCGATCCCGACGCCGCCTCCCGCTCCGGCGGAAACACAGCCGCTGCGCCGGACGAAGAAGAAACCGACCAGCCCAGCGCCATCCGCACCATCTTCTCGTCAAACTGGGAAAAGCGGCCCCTTGTGGACACAATCCTGTTCGTCTATCGCGTGCGGGGCAGCGGTTTTCTCCACCACATGGTCCGCAACCTGGTAGGAACCATGCTCGCTGTCGGCCGCGGCTATCGACCCGCCGGCGAAATCCCGGCCATGATCGCCGCCCGAGCCCGTTCTGCCGCCGGACCCACCGCCCCCGCCCGCGGCCTGTTCCTGCACTCGGTCGAATACCCGGAACACGATTAGATTTTCCTGGACTGTTGCCACCGGACTTTATTCGGACTATATTAAGTCCAGGAGGTGAGACATCCGCTTTTCCACGCAAATCAAGCCCATTAGCTTCATCAAGGCCCACGCCGCGGAAGTGCTCGATCGGCTCCAGCAGGACCGCGAGCCCATCGTCATTACTCAGAATGGGGAGGCCCGCGCGGTCCTGATGGATGTACACACCTATGAGGAGTCGCAGGAGACGCTGGCGCTGCTTCAGATTCTTGCCCATGGAAAGAAGCAGATTGAGTCTGGCGAGACCATTCCCCTGCCCGAGGCCATTCATCGCCTGAGGACATCCCTGCGGGCCTCGAAGGTGCACGGGAGCGGAGACCAGACCCCTCCGCAACAATGAGCTATCCGGTACGGATCACGAGCGCCGCCTGGCGCGATCTCGAAGAAATCTGTACCTGGATTGCCGAGCATGATTCTCCCGCGAAAGCCGAGTACGTGCTCGATAGATTGTCTGAGACCGCAGCGAAGATCGCGGAGATGCCCCATCGAGGTTCACGTCCGGCAGAACTGCCACCTGGCACCGAAGGGGAGTTCCGGCAGGTTTTCTTCAAACCATATCGAGTGATCTACGAATTCTCTGGCACAGAAGTGGTCATTCTCGTCATCGCGGACGGACGCCGCAGTCTCCAATCCCTTCTCCTACGCCGGCTTCTTGGCGCCTGACAGCGAGGCGGCTCTGTCCCGACCCACGCCGCCGCCCGTTCCTGCAGTCGATCGAAGACCGCCATGTTGACCGGCCGCCCAATTTCCTAATCCCTGTTCCCTGTCCCCTGTTCTCTGATTTCGCCCTGCTACGCTAAAACCATCGCTATGCCCTCGGCTGCGCGCACCTCCGCCTTTGCACGAGTCACGGCTCTCGCCGGAAAGCGGCCCACCCACGCCGCCTTCGCCTGGCTGCATGGAAATCCAAAAAAAATCATGGACTGGCAAACCGCCGTGGTCGGAATCCCCGCGCCCCCTTTCGGAGAACAAGCCCGTGCAAGCTGGCTGGCCGACCGCTTCGCCGACGCCGGCCTCACACCCGTCCTTATCGACGAAGTCGGCAACGTGCTCGGCTTTCTCCAGCCCGCCAATCACCACCCCGAAAGCACCGGGCCCATCGTTATCCTCTCGGCACATCTCGACACCGTCTTCCCCGCGGGCACGCCCATCAAACCCAACCTCTTCCACAAGGATGGGGCCGACCGCCTCGAGGCGCCCGGTGCCTGCGACAACGGCGCCGGCATCGCCGGACTGCTGGCCATCGCCAACGCCCTCATTCACGCCAAGGCAGACCCTCCCGTTCCGCTCTTATTCCTGGGCAACGTAGGTGAAGAAGGAGAAGGCGATCTACGCGGCGTGCGTCAGGTCTATTCCAGCGCCCTCGCGGGACGCATTGGGGCGCACATCGTGCTCGATGGCGCGGGAGCCGACTCCGCGGTGACCCAGGCCCTCGGCAGCCGCCGGTATCAGGTCACGATCACCGGACCGGGCGGGCATAGCTTCACCGACGCGGGCACCCCCAACCCCATCGCCGCCCTCGCCACGGCCTTGGCCGCCGTGACAAAAACCCCCGTCCCCGACGAACCCAGGACCACACTGAACCTGGGCACCATCCATGGGGGCACCAGCGTCAATTCCATCCCCGAAAGCGCCCTCGCCGCCATCGATTTCCGCTCAACCAGTCCCGATGAGCTCCTGCGTCTGGAAGTCGCCCTGCACCGCGCCGTCGAAGATGCCGTGGAACAGGCCAATGCCCAGGCCAGATCCACTCCCGCCTCCCGGGGACGACTGGCATTCACCATCAGCAAAATCGGCGACCGCCCCGCCGCGCGACTCCCCGATGATTCGCCGCTTTTCGATGCATTGCACGCCGTGGACCGTCGCCTCGATATCAAGACCACGGTGCGGCTCGGATCGACTGACGCCAACATTCCGCTCTCGCTCCATGTCCCGGCCATGTCGGTCGGCGCGGGCGGCGACGGCGGTGGCGCGCATACCCAGGGCGAATGGTATTCCAACAAGGATCGCGAGCTGGGCCTCAAGCGCGCCCTGCTTCTCACGCTCGCCATGCTCGACTGGGCCGCCGAAAACCTCTGATCCGCCGGACGTCACCTGAATCACCCAGCAAAGCTAGTGCCCACCAAAAAAAAATGGGAGCATTCTCGGAGTCACACAACCCGCGAACCTGCTAACTCGCTATGTCGCGAAGCGACGCTAACTCGCCAAGAACCTTGAAACCCGAAATTCGCTTCATCCATCGCGGTTCGGAATTTCCGGTGTTCGACCAGTGGCTAGTTGCTAGCAGCTGTTTCTCTACCACCGGTACACCGTCAGATTATCCAGGTAAGCCGTGACCGACCCATATCCGCCCAGTCCATCCACCTGGAAGTTGGTTAGCAACACCGATGCCCACCCCAGCGCGAACGACGATGGAACCGTGATATTCAAATCCTGCTCCACGCCATCCAGGTAGACCGACTTGTACGCCACGTTCCCCTCGGTGTCGCGCGAATACGTCATCTGCACATGGTGCCAGGCATTCGTTGTCCACGCGCGCGGATTGCACGGCAAAGTCGAGTGAACCCACTGGTCGTCGAAACTCTCCGGAGTCCCGGCATTCGTGGTGGCATCCCACGTCGCCGAATATCCGTCGCATTGCACTCCGAAGATCACCGTATTCCCATCGCTCGTCACCTGGTTCATGTCAAATTCCAGGTTCGCGATATCGGCAGCGGGATCGGCCAGCCAGATCCACCCGTCATACAGAAAATGTGTGGCCGCCGCGTCCGAATCGAATACCACGCTGTAGCGTTCCCCTTCGGAATTGGTGTAATTCGTCAAAAACGACCGCGCCTTCCCGCTCAACGACGGCGAACTGAGCAGTTGCATGGTGCCGGTAGCTGTTCCGTTGCCGGAGGCGGTGTCGTCGACCGCCTGCCAGCCCGGGAAGGCCTGGATCGCCTTCACCACCACCGCGGACGACGGCACCTGCGATTGCGCCGAAGGCACCACCGATATCGAAACCGAATTGCTCGCGCATGATCCATACCGGGTCAACGCGCTCACATGCACGGTATGCGATCCAACCGTCGCCGCTACTTGAACGTTCAGTGCCGCGCTGCCTGAGACCGTTGTCCGATGGTAGGAGTTGTCCAGCCAATAGCTCATCCCGGTGATTTTCTGAGACCAGCACGGCGTAGCAGTGGAATTGAGCACAAATGGAGATACAACGAGCGAACCTTTGGTCGGAGTGCTGATGGTGACACTGGCCAGCGCAGGCACTGCACACACCAGCAGCACCAGGGGAGAAACACAGCAGATTTTCATGGGGGAGGAAAGCCAACCATTCTTCCGGGTACGCGCTCGTCTCGCAAGATCCCACTTCCCGAGTCAATCGCACTGCCACCCGCCGGACGGTAACAAAACCAGACTCGCCTATCGATCCAACCGATACGCTTTCACCGGATCTAATTTGCAAGAAGGCTAGAAGGAAGCTTTGCATCCGGTCAATTACACATCAGTAACTCTTGATTGGGTACCGGGCTCCCACTCCTCCGCAGAGTTTGTCATTCTGAGCGCAGCGAAGAACCCGCTTTACGTTTGCCACTGATCAGACCGCTCAACACCCTCTGTTAAACTCCGCCCATGCGCAAATTTGCCGCCCTGGTTGCCGCCGCGCTGCCACTGTCCTCATTTTGTCTGGCTCAGACCGCGATCCGGCACCCTTCCGCGGCACCAAACGCGAAGCCCGCCGTGGCATCCCACACCTCCAAGCCCGACCTCATCCTGTTCAACGGCATCATCTACACCGGGGTGGGCTTTGCCGACGATCAGCCCCAGGTCGTCCAGGCCATGGCCATCGGCGGTGGCAAAATCCTTGCAGTCGGCCCCAACGACGAAATCACCCGTCTCGCCGGCCCCAACACCCATCTCCACGATCTCGATTCCCGCAACACCAACACGTTCGTCTTTCCCGGTTTCAACGACGCCCATACCCACCTCGGCAGTGGCGGCCAGACCCAGCTCAACCTCGACCTCGCCGGGGTCAAATCGCTGGATGACATGCTGACCAAAATCGCCGTGTTCGCCGAACCTCTCGCGGACGGCCACTGGATCACCGGCGGACGCTGGGATCACACGATGTGGGCGCAAAAAGTGCTCCCCACGCGCCAGGATCTCGACAAGGTCGCGGCCGGCCACCCCGCCTTTCTCGAACGCGTCGACGGCCACATTGCCATCGCCAATTCCGCCGCCCTGGCCGCCGCGGGCATCAATGCCAAAACCGCACCGCCCCCGGGCGGAGCCATCGATCGCGATGCGAATGGCGAACCCACCGGCATCCTGCGCGAATCGGCCATGGACCTGGTCAGCAAGGTGATCCCGCCGCCTACCCCTGAGGATCAACGGCACGGCGCCGAACTGGCGATCCACGATGCGCTCGCCCACGGCATCACCAGCGTGCAGGACTTCAGCGACTGGGATTTTTTCCTCGTTCTGGAGCAGATGGAAAAAGAAGGCAAACTCAACCTGCGCGTCTCGGAATGGCTGCCATTCATCGCGCCGCTCGATGAATTGAAGAAGATGCGCGCCCACCACCCCGCCAACGATCCAATGCTGCACACCGGCATGCTGAAAGGCTTCATGGACGGCTCCCTCGGCTCCCGCACCGCCGCCATGAAAGCGCCGTTCTCCGACGATCCCGGCAACGCCGGCCTGCCCCAGTACACCCAGACAGATTTGAACAAGATGTCCATCGAACGCGCGCAGGCCGGATTCCAGTTAGGCTTTCACGCCATTGGAGACAAAGCCACCGAAATGGCCCTCGAGGCCTATTCCCACCCGGGCGTGTCCGCTACCGCCCGCAATCGCATCGAACACGCCCAAGTCGTCGACCCCGCCGACATTCCGCGCTTCAAGCAACTCGGCGTCATCGCCTCCATGCAGCCCAACCACCTGCTCACCGACATGAACTGGGCCGAAGAGCGCCTCGGCCCCCAGCGCGCCGCGTACTCCTACGCGTGGAAAGCCTTCCTCGACGCCGGCGTGCCCCTCGCCCTCGGCACCGATTATCCCGTCGAGCCCATCACGCCCTTCCGCGGCCTCTACGCCGCCGTCACCCGCAAAAACGAGGCCGGCACAAAAGAGTACTACCCCGCCAACAAGATCACCCGCGGGCAGGCTCTAGATGCCTACACGCAAGGCTCCGCGTACGCCGAATTCGCCGAGACCCACAAGGGCAAGCTCGCCCCCGGCTACGACGCCGACTTCATCCTCGTCGACCGCGATCTGTACAAGATCGCCGCGCCCGACATCCTTCACTCCGAAGTCAAAGCCACCTACGTCAGCGGCAAAGAAGCGTTCCCCTCCGTTACCCCGCAGTAAGGGTGCGCCGTTGTATAACCATGGAACCGGCGCCCCGCGCCCGGCGTAGCTTCAGCGAGGTCGGAATCGTATCATGCCTCTTCCCATCCAGACCCCCGATCCGGTCCAATCGCCGCCGCCCCAAACCGCCATGGAAGAGCCGCGCACCGAACGTGTTCTCCTGCTCGGCATCGCCGCCGCCATGGCCATCCTGCACATCGCCACCAACAACCGTTACGGCTTCCATCGCGATGAACTGCAATTCCTGAGCGACGCCCGTCATCTCGATTGGGGATTCGTCCCCTATCCGCCGTTAACATCGTTCCTCGAACACATCGGCCTCGCCCTCTTCGGAGTTTCCATGGTTGGCCTGCGCCTGTTCTCTGTGATCGCCCAGGCTGTCGTCATCTACGTCAGCGGCCTGATGGCCCGTGATCTAGGCGGCGGCCGCCTCGCCCAGGTCACCGCCGCATTGGCCGTCGCCCTCTCGCCTCTGCCGCTCTTTGAGGGCACCGAATTCCAATACTCCTCCTTCGATTTTCTGTGGTGGGTCCTGATCGCGTACTTCACCATCCGCCTGCTCAAAACTGAGAACCCCCGGTGGTGGCTGGCGATCGGCGCCGCAGTCGGCATGGGACTCCTCACCAAGTACTCCATCGTGTTTTACATCACCGGCATTATCGGCGGGCTCGCTCTCACCCGCGCGCGGCGGTATTTCCTCAGCGGCTGGCTCTGGGCCGGCATCGCCCTGGCGCTGCTCATCTTCCTTCCCAACTTCCTCTGGCTGGTGCGCCACGACTTCATCTCCTACCACTTCCTCCAGCACATCCACGTACGCGACGTTGACCAGGGCCGCGGTAAGGGCTTCCTGATGGGCCAGTTCCTGCTCAACATCAATACCTTCGCCACCCCGCTAGCGATTGCCGGCCTCGTCTTTTTCTTTCGCGACCGCCGCTATCGCATGCTGGCCTGGATGTACATCATCACGGTGGCCATCTTCTGGTTCGCCAAGGGGCGCTTCTACTACGTGGCGGCGGCCTATCCCATGCTGCTCGCGGCGGGAGCGGTCGCCGGCGAGCGTTGGCTGGCGCGCCTTCGCCGGCCGTGGCGCCTCACCATCGAGATCGTCTTCTTCACCGGCCTCGCCGCCGTCGGCGCATACGTAATCGCCATCATCGTCCCGCTCGCGCCGAGCGGCCCGCTGCGCGATTTCGCCCTCAAAAATAACAACGACCTGCGCGAAGAGTTCGGCTGGAACGAATTGGTGAAAACCGTGGCCGCCATCCGCGATTCCCTTCCGCCCGATCAGCGAGCGAGCCTCGGTATCCTGGTCGGCAACTACGGCGAGAATGGCGCGATCGAGATCCTCGGTCCCGCCTACCACCTGCCCCCGCCCATCAGCATGACAAACTCCGCATGGCTGCGCAGCTATCCCGACCCGCCGCCCGCCACCCTAATCGTCCTCGGATTCACTGAAGAGCAGGCCAATCACGCGTTCACCAATTGCCGCCTCGCCGGCCACAACGGCAACTCGCAGGGAATCGAAAACGAAGAGTCCAAGTACAACTCCGAGATCTTCATCTGCGGCCCTCCCCGCAAAGACTGGCCGCAATTCTGGAAGCTCTACCAGTCCTTCGGTTAGCGCAAACTAATCTCTCGTCGAGCCCCCGGCCGAACTCAACCGCCGCACACGGTAGAACACCGTCAGCAGCGTAACCGTTCCGCAACTCAGCAGGCTCGCCGCCATCCCCAGAATCAGTGACGGATCGCGCTGGTACACTCCGTGGACGATCCCAATCGCCTGCAGCACGCTGAAGCCGCCGAACGTGATCAAGGAGATTCCCTCATCGCTCTTCTTGCGCCATACCGCGATCACCTGGGGCACAAACAGCAGGGCGTTGCAGAGCAGCCCCAGGCCGAAAACGACCGCCACGTATTGCTTCATTTCCGGGCCTCCGTCAGACTTGCGGGCCGCTCCTGAAACCACGCCGCAAGACCATCTCCCACATCTCGGAACGGGCCACAATTAGGAAAATTTGACCCCCAACCATCCCTTTTTACACCCGAATCGCGCAATTTTTGCCGGCTAAGTAGCTGTATTTATTTAATTTAATTCCGGCGACCTGCCATCCTGGGAACACCCGCATCTCAGTTTCCTGGAGGTTAAGATTCGATGACTAAGATCGCATGGATCGTAGCAGGCGTCGCGATCATCACCGGATTAGGCGCCGCCGTTGTCCCCCTTGCCGGCAACCATGTTCAGGATGCGCAGGCCCAGGAACTGGCGCCGCCTCCTGCCCAGCCGGAGCTCAAGCTCGCGCCGGCCACGCCCATCGCCGAGAAAAAGGCCGAGTTGGGCGACGACCGGACATGGAACCCCGAATGGGACGTCTGGATTGAACAGGCGCTACCCCCGGAACTGCTCTCACCCCAGGTCGCCAAAGCCGTCAAGCCGTTCTGCCCGCGCTTTACCGCCCTGAGCGAGCCCGACAAGCGCGCCTTCTGGGCCTACTTCTTCCAGGCGCTCGCCGGGGCCGAAGCCGGCCTGGTGCCCACCCGCAATGTGCGTCACATGGATCCGGTTCTTCAGGTGAAGGACGACGTCACGCACCGCATGGTCCGCCAGGAGGGCCTGCTGCAACTCACCTACATGGACCAGGAGCGCTACGGCTGCGATTTCGATTGGGAAAAGGACAAGCTTCTCGACGAGCACGACCCCAATAAAACCATCCTGCAGCCCAGAAATAACCTGCTTTGCGGTGTGAGCATTATCCGCAACCAGCTCATCGACCAGCACAAGCCCCTGCTAAGCTCCACCAGCTATTTCGCCACTCTGCAGCCGGGCACCATCAGCGTCAAGGTGTTCCTGAAGCAGATGGCCAATGTTCCCGCAGTATGCGGGCGCGTCCGCACCCACCAGCGCACCGAGCCTCAGGTCCGTGAAACGGCCCAGACAACTCCTGTCGCTCCGTCTGCGCCACCTTCGGCTATTCCCTCCGCGTTTGCCGCGCCAACCGCCAGCGGCATAAACCACTGATCCTGGGTGCCTGGCTTTTCAAGTCCCCGACAGCGGCGCATTGATCTGTTCGAAATGATGAAACTGGTGTCGGGTGTAATCCTCGATCAGGTAACGAAGCGTTACCGGGGCGTCCCCGCCAACCTTGCATAAAACCGACATCCGCTCTTCGGGAATCCGGTCTACCACCGCCAGCAGAATGTCGTGCTCCACGTTCCACCACTCCACCAGCGTTTTCCAGGCGAGATGGGCGTAGCCATGGGCGGCCACCCAGGCATCCTGGTCGTAACCCGGACCGGCATAGGACCCCTCGATAGCGGCGCGCACAAACCGCTGGCGGTTATTGGCGGCCGAGTCCACCAGGTGCCCGAGGATTTGCTTGCGTGTCCACCCGCCCTCGCGCCATGGTACATTGGCGAGTTCCGAAGGAACGTCGTCCAGCATATCCCGCAACTCGTTTATATCCGCGCAAAACGCCTTCGCCCCCTTGGTCGACATGCCCCTCCTAAAAAGAAACTGAGCACTCCCGGAGTCACAGAACCCGCGAACCTGCTAACTCGCCATGTCGCGAGGCGACGCTAACTCGCCAAGAACCTTGAAACCCGAATTCGTTTCATCCATCGCGGGTCGGACTCCCTGGTGTTCGACTAAACAGAAAGCAAAACGGGGTGGCCCCATCCAGGCTCTGCTTGGGTGGGTTCATCCATCAGGGTCGAATCACCCGTGGGCCACTAAAACCCTGTCATTCTGAGCGCAGCGAAGAACCTGCTCTTCCCGAGCTCAACCCAGCTACTTCTTCATCTCCGCCAACGCCGCCAGCACTTCTTCCGAGTGCTTCTGGGGATCGACCTTGGTCCACACCTTCACGATCTTTCCCTCGGGATCAATTAGAAACGTGTTGCGCTGCGCGATGGTCATGGTCCCGAAGTGCCCCAGCGAGCCATACTCATCCACCGCCTTGTGCTCGGGATCAGCCAGCAGGCGGAACGTCAGCCCTTCCTTGGTGCAGAACTGCTTATGGCTGTCGGGCGTGTCCACGCTGACCCCCACGATCACCGCATTCATGGCCTCATACTTGGTCAGATCGCGCTGGAAGTTGTGGGCTTCGATCGTGCACCCCTGGGTCATGTCTTTGGGATAGAAGTACAGCACCACCCATTTGCCGCGGAAGCTGTCCAGGGCGATCTGGGAGCCATCCTGTGACGGGAGAGTAAACGTGGGAGCCACCTGTCCGGCGGCGGGCATGGTCTGATCGGCGCCGTAGACAGTCACGAATCCGACCGCGATCGCCAGCACGACGATTATCAGAACGAATACTGATCTTTTCACTGGGAGACCTCCTTGGTGGTAAATGGGGAAAGCAGGAAACGGAGAAGCGGGAAGTTCTTTTCCGTCCTTTAGTATCGGCGGGCACCCGCAGCCGTGGCAATGGCTGCAGTTGTAATGATTTTGTCACCGCGCGTCCCGCGCCTGTCTGGTGCCCCAGGTCCGGGGCCCCCACGGACAGGTCTTCGTCCGTGGGGTGGAGATCTCGATCTTGAGACCTGGGATGGCTGCAAAAAGCATTACGTCACTTGGCCCGACCGCGGCACAGCTATGACAGCAATCCCCGCCCCATCCGCCCGCTCCAGAAGCGCCTCCCGGTCAAACAACAGCGTCCGCGCAGCTTCCACCGATAGGCAGCTTGCCCCCGCAGCGATCATCGTCTCCACCGTGCGCATTCCGATCACCGGCACGTCAAACCGCATGTCCTGATTTGGCTTCGCAACCTTCACCACCGTCAGGCGCCTTTCCAAGGTCGACGCCTCTTCCTCCAGAGACCGCATCAGCGCCCCGGCACGTTCGATGGCCGCGTCCGTGCCTTCCATGGCCTCCACCGCAACGCACGCCTGCGCCGCCACCACCACCGTCTGCCCGATATCGAACCCCGCCACCGACCGCGCCACGCTCAGCCCATAGTCGATGTTCTTCCGCTCCTCCTCATCGGGAGCGCGCCTCGTAAGCACGCCTTCCTGCGCCAGCAGCGGCTCCAGAAACGCCGTGGAACTGATCAGCTCGATGCCCTCGTCGCTCAGCACCTTGGCCACCGCGCCCAGCAGCATGTCGGTATTGCGCGTGCGCAGGTTCAGCAGCAGCTTGGCCAGCCGCCAGTCGGGCCGGATGCTGGAGAAGATCTGCTTATGCTTCACCTGTCCCGCCATCACCGCCATCGAGACATCTTCCTTATGAAAAATGTCGATGAGCCGCGACAGCTCGCCCAGCGAGAGCCAGTGCACGCTGATCTTTTCGTCCACCGCGCCGCGGTGATCGATCTCCGGATCGGTCTCTTCGCGGATAGCAGCCACCGTCACGGCAAACCCCTGCGCCCGCGCCGCATCCAGCAGCAAAAACGGAAACCGCCCGTTGCCGGCAATCAGCCCGAGTTTCATTGTTACTTGATAATCCCCCGCTGGCTGCGCTCGATAAAATCCGCCACGATCCGCGCGTCCTCGCCATCCAGTTCGCGAATCTTCTCCACCGCCTGCGACGTGTTCAATCGCGACGACAGCAACAGCCGGAAAGCCTTTTGAAGCGTGTTCAATCGCTCCGGGGAAAAACCCCGCCGCGTCAGCCCCACCTTGTTAATCCCGAACGCCCGGTTTTCCCGCTTCGACGAGGTCAGCGAAAACGGCAGCACGTCCTGGGTCACGATGGTTCCGCCGCCGATAAATGCATACTGCCCCACGGTGCAGAACTGGTGCACCGGGCTGAATGCCCCCACGCTGGCGTAATCCTCAATGATCACGTGTCCCGCCAGCGTGGCCGCGTTGGCCAGGATGCAGTGGCTGCCCACCGCGCTGTCATGGCCGATATGCACGTAAGCCATCAGCAGGTTGTCGGATCCGATGCGCGTAATGCCGCCGCCCTTGGCCGTGCCGCGGCTGACCGTAACGCATTCGCGAATGGTATTGTTGTCCCCGATTTCCGTCTCAGTAGGCTCGCCGCTGTACTTCAAATCCTGCGGCGCCACCCCGATCGACGTGAACGGAAAAATGCGATTGCCGGCCCCGATCCGTGTGCGGCCGTCCAGCACCACGTGCGAAACCAGCGTGCACTCCTCGCCCAGAACCACCTCGGGACCGACGGTCGAAAAAGGGCCAATCGTGCACGAATCGGGAACCACAGCGCCGGGCGCAACGATCGCGCTGGGGTGAATGCTCACTCCGGCGTCCCCACCGGCTGCGCTTCCGAAGCAGGCATCTCGGCTGAATCCCCAGCACCGCTCTTCGAATGCGGACTCCGCGGCACCACCTGGCACGTAAGCGTCGCCTCGCAGGCCAGTTTGCCTTCTACCGTCGCCCGGCCCTGGATGCGCCCCGCGCGGGTGCGGAACGACAACACTTCCACTTCGATTCGCAGTTGATCGCCCGGAACCACCGGCCGCCGGAACTTGGCCCGCTCGATGCCCGTGAACACCACCAGCTTTTGCGCGCGGTCCGGCAGCTCGTGGGTCATGATCACGCCGCCCGCCTGCGCCATGGCCTCCACCACCAGCACTCCCGGCATGATCGGGTAATCAGGAAAATGTCCTTGGAAGAACGGCTCATTGATGGTCACGTTCTTGATCGCCACCAGCCGCTTGGTGGGCTCAAACTCGACGATCCTGTCGATCAACAGAAATGGGTAACGGTGCGGTAGAAAACCCAGGATCGCCTGGATGTCGAACGTCATTTCGGGCTCCCCAACACGCGCGCACCTGGGCACCGCGCTCGTCAGGATTATAGCGAATCCACGCCCGCTACCCGGCGATCTCCTTCAGCCCGTTCCGTAAAGTGGCAGGATCGGGGACCCGGTGTTTCCCGCACCAAACCCCAGCCGTAGCCTCTGCTGCGGCCATATCCGCAAAAACGCCGTGAAATCATCCCGCGATATCGGCCGTTCGAACAGATATCCCTGCCCCGCGTCGCAGCCGATCTGCTGCATCACGTCCAGTTCTTCCGGCTCCTCGATTCCCTCCGCCACCGTGCGCAGCTTCATGTGCCGCGCCATGGCAATAATCGTGCCGCACAAGGTCCGCATATCGAACGATTGGTGAATGCCGCGAATGAAGCACCGGTCGATCTTCATTACATCCAGCGGCAGCCGCTTCAGCAAGTTGAACCCGGTATACCGCGTGCCGAAATCGTCAATCGCCAGCCGCACCCCGATGGTTTTCAACTGCCGCATGCGCGCCGTGAACAACTCCTCATCGTCCAGCAGCAGCGTTTCCGTGACTTCCAGTTCCAGTTCCACCGGGTCAATGGGAAACTCCGCCATCAAACGCCGAACCCGGCGCGCAATATCGTCGCGACGAAGATTGGCCGCAGACACATTGACTGAGATCACGTCCGGCGCGATGCCCAAAGCGATCCAACGCCGCGTATTTTCCAGTGCCGATGTGAGGCTGAAATCAAAAACCCGCTGAATCAGGTTCGACCGCTCCGCGATGGGGATGAATTCCGAGGGCGGCACCGCGCCCCATTCCGGATGCTGCCAGCGCATCAGTGCCTCGGCCCCCAGCACGCGGCCCGTCGTCAAATCGATCTTGGGCTGGTAGAGCATGGAAAACTCGCCCCGATCCAGCGATTTCCCCATCTCCACTTCCAGCAGATGACTGCGCAGCAAAAGCTTCTTCATGCCCGGCTGAAAGCTGAGCACCGAGGAACTGCGCGTATAGCGCGCCCGGCCCGCCGCCAGGCTGGCAAACCGCGCCAGGTCTTCGGCTCGGGTTGCGTCGGAGGGGAAGAACGCGACCCCCGCCGCTACCTGGGGATTGGCTGCCAGCCCGCCGGCCCCGACTTCCAGCACGCCGTTCAAGAGATCCTGCAAGCGATCGCGCGCGGCCGGATCGGAGCGGCCTGCCGGCATCCCCACCACGAAGCACCGCGCGCCGAAACGTCCCAGCAGTGCATCCGCAGGGGCGGCGCTTCGCAGCGCATCGGCAACATGGCGCACCAGGAGTTCCGATGCCTCCACTCCCCATAGCGCAAACTCCTTGCGCACGTTGACAACATCCATCCACACGACCGCCATTTCCTGCCCCGGCGCCAATCGCCGCAGGGCGGAATCCAGTTCGATGACAAAGGCGTGGAAATTCAGCAGCCCGGTCTGCAGATCGTGACGATTGGCAAAAGCAATGATCTGCCGGCGCAGATCGTTGTCCATGCTTTCCAACAGAGTTTGTGCCGCGTCAGGCGAATAGCCCGGTGCTAAGGCCGGCACCACGTCTGGACCTGCGGCCGCATCCCGATTCAACGCCTGCGGGCGCTCCGGGAGTAACCCACAGCTTTCGTGCCGGAATAATTCGGTATCGGGCATGACTCGTCGGGCCAGGGAAAGTCAGCAGCTTGCGTTCGAACGGCAAGCGAGATCGTGCGTCGTGCCACGCTCCCGAAAATCCTGCTACTCGTTTTTAACCCGCGATTGCGTCGCCCACAAGACGGAAGGGAGTCATTACCCTCTACCACCTATGTGGTAGGACCATGGAAGTCTTGGTTGAGAAACGCGGCTCCCTATCGTTGCGCAAGAGGCGCATTGGTTGTCAGCCCCGCGCTTCAGCGTGAGGAAGCGGGCACCAAAAAATATCCAGCCCCGGAGGGGCGGTGCAGTCCTTGCCGGAGGGAGCAAACCGGACCTATTTCTTGATCTTCCGCGCCGCCGCATCCACGTCCCAGAAGTCCGGCGGAAACGTCTGATTAAACGAAACTTTATCAATAAACGTCTGCCGAATCATCTCGTCGTTTTTGAAGCGGCTCACCACGTACGGCGTCGGAAGCCCGTCGACCACGCGATACCCGTCGTACTCCTCGGCATCGGTGTTCTTGTCTTTGTAGAGCGGGTCGCGCCACTGGAATGACCGCCGCAGAGGCAGGTGCGTCTGCGAGTCCACCTGGATGGTGATGGCTTCGTTCTCTGACGAAATCAGCGTCACCGTGTCGGCCAGGTGGCGCTCGGCCAGCTTCTGGCCCTCATAGATCATGATCGTGTTCGGGTCCTTCATCCAAACTTTCACCGCGGTCTCCACCGAGTGGTCGCGGCGACGAAGGTATTCGTCCATTTGGTCAGCCGGAATCGGCTTCTTCCCGCGGTACGTCACTTCCCAGCCCTCGCGCCCGATGTAGAACTGCATCACATCGCGATGCGGGGTAAACTCCGCACGGTCATGATCCGGCCAGACGTGAAAATCGTAGAATTTTGTGGTTCCCAGGTTGGGGTTGCCGCGATAGAACGCCGCCACATGCCCCTCGCGAACCTGGTTCTTCAGATTCAGCCACGCATCGCCCCCCAATGCCTTCACCATCGCGTCCAGCACCGAGCGCGCCTGCGCCGCATTCTTGGCCGCATCATCCGTCGCGGGGTTACCGGCCTGCGGCGTCTGTGTCCGCCCGCCAAACGGCGCTCCCACCAGCAGCGCCCCCATCGCCAGCATGACTATTCGTCTTCCCAAATCTGCTCTCCTCGGTTGCAAGTTGTCAGTCGTCAGTTTTCAGTTCTCAGTCACTGAGGCCCGATCGGCTGGCTGAAATCTGAAAACCGACAACTGACAACTGCCCTATCCCGCCAGCACCGCCCCACCATTCACATTCACCACTTCGCCCGAGATGAACCCCGCCAGCGGCGTGCACAAAAACAGCACCGGCCCCGCGATCTCCCGCGGCGTGCCCGGCCGGCCCACGGGAATCCCCGCGGCGATCTTTGGCCCAAGTTCCGGATCGCCCAGCGCCGGAGCCGACATTTCGGTGGTCACCCATCCCGGTGCTACGCAGTTTACCCGAATCCCCCGCGGCGCCAGCTCGCTGGATAGGCTTTTCGTGAGACTGATCAGCGCCCCTTTCGTCACGGCGTAGTCCACATGGTAGGCCTCGCCACGCTGCCCGGCCGTCGAGCTGATCAGCACGATATGTCCCGCCCCGCCCGGCTCTCCCCGGCCCTGCTTCTCCATCTGCCCTACGGCCGCCTGCACCAGCCCGAACACCGAATCCAGGTTCACCGCCAGCGTGCGCCGCCACTGTTCCTCGGACATTTGCGCTACCGGCACATCCTCCGCCGGCCACACTCCGTGATTCACCACCAGCGCGTCCAGCCGCCCGAACGCCTCGACCGCCGCCGCCACCAGCGACCGCCCCTCCGCCGGAGTGCTCAGCTCCTGTTCAATGGCAACGCATTGCCCCGCCCCGCCGCATTCCGCGGCAAGTACCTCCGCCCGCTCTCGGGCCTGCCGATAGCTGAAGGCCACCCGAGCCCCCGCCTCCGCAAACACCCGGACGATCTCCGCACCGATACCCCGCGAGCCTCCCGTTACCAGGACAACTCTCTCGTCCAAAACCAGAGAAAGACCCATAGGGCCACGCTAAAGGATTGCCCGAAAGCCTGTCGAGAGAAGGATATGTCGGCATTCGAGATCCGGTGTCCAACCCGAGTGACCTAAATCACCCCAGTTTTGGATCGCCGCACCTAACATGGAGCAAACGCGAATCCTCGCAACTGTCGCACGGGCCCACAGGAGGATTGTTATCAAAGGATCCTCTCTAATGGAGCAGCAGAAACGTAAGACAAGAGTCCTCGTCGTGGACGACCATGAAATCATCGCCAATACCCTGGCATTGATTCTGAACCAGAATGGTTGCGAAGCGAGCGCGGTTTACAGCGGTGAACAGGCGGTCGAATCCGCCACTCGCTTGCGCCCCGATCTCCTCATCTGCGACGTGATCATGGGCGCAATGTCCGGCATCGAAGCCGCCATCGCCATCGGCAAGGCTCTCCCTGGATGCGAAATCCTGCTGATGTCGGGTGCGTTTGCCACCGCCAATCTGATCGAGCGGGCTCGCGAGCGTGGGCATGTATTCGAGGTTCTCGCCAAGCCCCTGCACCCCAGCCTCATTCTCGATCGGCTGAACGGCCGCGCGGGAGGAACCCACTTTCCGGACTCCTAGTCCGCGAAGGCCTCGAACCCATAACAGCCGTTTATTGCTTCAGTTTCGATGGGTGCGCCTTATCCGGATCGACCGGTCTGCTCAGATCGCCCGGAGCACCCGCGCGGGCAAAAAGATAATGGCGCGCACCAGTTCCAGCGCGCCGCCCACCGCGATCCCCACCACCCGGAATGGAAGCAGCAACAGCCACACGATCGGATAGAGCACCAGCGCAACCAGCGCCAGCGGCCAGCACAGCAACAGCAGAATGCAGAACAGCAGGAATTTCGCCATCAAGTCACCCTTCGCGCGCTCACCCACGGCGCATGTCAGTCATTACGAACGAGACCTGCAAATCGTTCCCGCCATCACATTGCCACCATCACCAAGTCTTCTTGCTCCCGGAGGGAGCATCGAAAATAGCCCAGGGCGGAGCGCAGCGGAACCCTGGGAAGCGCGCACAACCGTGCCGGCGTCCCGGAGGGCCGCCCGAAATCCGTCTCGATTGTGAGACCTTGAATGGCCCCTCATCGCTTTTCCTTTTTGGCCTTAAGCCTCGCCGCCAGCACCTTTTTGCGTTCGCGGATCGCCTTCGTTCGTTCCTTCTCGGGCATCGCCAGCACCGTCCGCGTCCGTTTGGGCAGCTTTTCCAGAATCAGCGCATGCGCCCGCTTCAATTCGTCCTCAATCTCCCTCGGCCGCAACACATCCCACCGCTCCACGGTCACCCAGTGCGCCTTGGCCAGATAAGGCGACGCCGAGGTCCCCTCCACCTCCAGCAACTCGTGGAACCGCTCCGCCCCGCAATGAAACCACAGCACCCCAAAGCCGGTTCCATCCACATCGGTCATGGCGAACATCTTCCCGCCGATATCCCGGTCGCCCACAAAGTACACCAGGTGATGGCCCCAGTTCAGCGTCTCGGTAACATGCGGCAACGCCATGCAGATCTCGCGTATGCGCTCGTTGTCCATCACCCCGAGTGTATGCCGGAATCGCAGCCGCGGGTTTCGCCGGAACCGGGTGTTCACAACATCGATCCCGTCCTCGCAGAACTCGCCGGCGTTTCTCACCACGAAAACCCAAACGGTCTCACTCCAGGGGATCACCCCAGTTTGTCAAGCCAGACTCGCTCGCAGGTTGCCCTAACTACCTCATTCCATTCGATCTTTTTTCCAAATTAGTTTGCATATAATTACCCGTCCAAGGCGCATACTGGAAATGCAAAATCAAGCAGTAACGTCGATTCGACCAGACTCCGTCTGATGATATTTCCGGTCCGGCCGAAACCTGCGCCCGAGGCGCATCGTTTGTTAGCCCAGCGCTTTTCCAGCGCTGGGAAGCCGGTTGGACCAATCCACCAGTCCCGTGGGGACGGCGCAATCTCATAAGTCCAATGAACTATGCACGTTGTACGGGCAATCATGCACGGCGTTGCACCTGAAGTAAGAGAGGCAGGAAAACGCAACCCCCCCCCCCCCCC
>Ga0070717_10000938_pt1 | contig 19441 bp, 16 predicted proteins | sample LARL113metaG_FD_71366 | JGI IMG/M metagenome (GOLD analysis project Ga0070717, IMG submission 71366) | Corn, switchgrass and miscanthus rhizosphere microbial communities from Kellogg Biological Station, Michigan, USA - LAR L11-3 metaG | ecosystem: Host-associated > Plants > Roots > Rhizosphere ... | reverse complement strand
AGCGGAGCGGCATATAGCAGAAATCCATACACCTTGATGCCGTTGAGCGGGCTGCCGGTCAGTCCGACGTAAATCTCAGCAGGCAACAGCGTAAGGATGAAGACCGACGCGCGTGCAGAAATATTGTGCCAATGGAAGGCCCAAACATCCTGGACCGCGACCGCATAGGAAAACATGGCCCCGTCGGCATAGAGCTGCAATTCGAAATGAAGTGCGACCACCAGAAATACAATCGACCAGGAGAGGCCAATCGCGATCACCAATGTCTGCAAAATATCGGTGTGGGACCGGAGAGAAGTCCGGAATAGGGCGCCACTATTTGTTCTGGCCGCGCGCAAAATGCTGCCTGTCCAGGAGCTGCTTAAATACAGGGCCTGCCATGTCCTCGATCTGTTTAAGCAAGTATAGCCCAAACTCAGCTGATGCTGCCTGAGCATCACCAATGACGCCGAGATCGGCGAGTTTCTTCTCGTCCGTTGTCCATGGCCAGGTGACGGCCTGATCGAGGATAGTCGTTTGCACAGCGCTGCTGTCAGGTGGACTGTGCAATTGCGCGATCTGCTCACGCCGCACCAGGCTGGGCATGAGCGCAAGCATCATCGACGTTTCGTTCTTTCCGCCGTGAACGTCGGGGACCTCTGCCTTCGTGTCGAGTTCAGGCCAGGTCGTCGGATGCAGAACGCAAATATTGAGCCCGAAGTCAGCTTGCAGTTCCTGCCCGAGTGCCTCCAGGATTCCACGATTTCCGCCGTGGCCATTGATAATGGCGAGGTTGCGTGTCGGCAGGTTACCGGCGATTCCGCGTCCGAGATCCCGCATGTACGCGGTCATGGTTTGAATTGACAGGGATAACGTGCCCGGAGCCCAGTCGTGCTCTCGCGCAAGGCCAACGGCCAGCGTTGGCAATTGCCACAAGTCGTAGGTCTCGCCCCAGCGGGCAATGATGCGACGGGTATATTCCTCGGCCAGCACAACATCAGTGTTGAGGGGCAAATGAGGACCATGCTGCTCAACAGAGCCGATCGGCATGCAAAGGACCGAATTCGCGCGCAGACGTTTTGAAACGTCAAGAAACGTCAGGTCGCCGATCAGTCGGCTCGGCACATCACGCTTCATGGAGGCCATCATCCATCAGCCCTGCGGACGCTCGCAAGGACGATAGCAGTGTCGCCGCGCCTTGCCAGCGTGGGTTTTGACTATGAGGGGTCGCCAAGGGAAGGGACGAGGTGGCCGAGCCGATGCCCGGCCCGAGTGACCTTTGCGGTCATATAGCGACGGTTGTCGGCATTTATGGGCGCCTCAAGCGCCATTCGGCTGACGATCTCAATTCCGGCCTTGGATAGGCGATCGAGTTTGGTCGGGTTGTTGGTGAGCAGAATGACGCGCGTGCATTCGAGCATTTCCAACATCCGCGCGGCAACGCCATAGTCGCGCTCGTCGTCGTCGAAGCCGAGCGTTGTGTTTGCGTCGACGGTATCAAGGCCATCGTCCTGCAGCTGGTAGGTGCGCATCTTGTTGGCGAGACCAACGCCGCGGCCCTCTTGCGCCAGATAGAGGATAACGCCTCCACCAATATCCTCCAGACGTGCAATCGCGAGACGCAGCTGGTCGCCGCAGTCACAGCGCCGCGAACCGAAAACATCGCCCGTCAGGCATGCCGAATGCAAACGCACGGGCACTGGTTTGGTGAAATCAGGTTTGCCGACAATGATCGCGACCTCGTTTCCGCCCATGGCGTCGCGGAAGACGATGAAGCGGGCGCTTGAACCCGAATTGAGCGGCACCACAGCTTCGCTTGCTAACGTCAATGATTGAATTGCATTGTCAAAAAAACTTTTTGCGGCGTCTGCTTCAACGGTTACGAGCTGATCGCTTGTGGGGGCGTGCGGGGCCAGGTCGGCGGCCAGCACTGCGGGCAGGCCATGCGACAGTTTGACGAGTTGGATCGCCGCCGCGGCGGCGCGGCCTGCCGGCACTGCGCTCGGTACTCCTTCGCCTGGTGAATCACCGACAAAAGCCAGGATGGATTCAGCATCATCGGCAGGCGAAAGTCGAACCGCCATTGAAATTCTTGTATTGATCCCAAGCGCGACTGCGCGTCGAGAGGTAATGACAAGGTATGGCTCGGAGGGCGCGCACAGTGCGGTAAATTCGGCCAGCCGAGCGTCGTCAAGGCCTTCAACCGGCAGCGCCAGAAGCCTTTCATTCTGGGCAGTGACAAGAACTGGCCGGCGGCTGTTGAATTCAGCAACGCCGCGGCTGACGCTGATGTGTCCCTTGTCACCGAAAAGTGTCGAGCTTGTCCCCGTCCGCACTGTACGCATTCCAGAGCTTTCCGTTATTTGCAGCTCGCCAATGTAAAGAACACCAACAACTTGTCATCATTCCGGTCCCAGTTAGGCTCAATTTGTGTCAGCCTAACGGGTAGCTAATTTACAACGCGGTCATGCCTTTTAAGTCCCGTGACTTTGAGAGATTTTGGTAATGGCAAGTGTGGCTGACCCCAATGGCTCTGCAGGGCGCGAGTCTCGTGACCCTTGGGTAGAGTTTAGCAACATGTTCCGTACTAAGGTCCAGCCCCTACCGCAACCTTGGGGCGAAATCTTCGGGCCATTACGGGAAGGTGCGGTCGATGATCTCGTCGTTGTCGGTCAGATAGGACAATCGCTCGATGGCCGCATAGCCACGAAAACAGGCCATTCTAAATACATAAACGGATCGGCTGGCCTCGAGCATTTGCACCGGCTGCGGTCGCTGATGGATGGCGTTGTCGTTGGTGTCGGCACGGCCATCGCGGACGACCCTCAGCTAACCGTGCGTCGTGTCTGCGGGCCCCAGCCCGTACGGGTGGTAATTGATCCAAAGGGGCGTCTTGGTGCAGACGCACGGGTTTTCGCGGCCGACGGCGTTCGGCGACTATTGATAGCCGCCCAGGGCAGATCCTGTGCACCGCCTCCGGGCGTAGAGGTAATCACCTTGCCATTTGTCGATGGTCAGCTGGCTCCGGCGGCGATCCTGAGCGAACTCGCCGCGCGCGGCATGCGCCGGGTGCTGATTGAAGGCGGTGCAGACACGGTATCTCGCTTTCTTGCCGCGGGGTGCCTCGACCGTCTCCACGTGGTGGTCTCGCCAGTGATTATCGGGTCCGGCCGCGAGAGCGTCATCCTGCCTGAGATTGAGCGTATCGATCATGCGTTGCGACCGCCGACCCGCGCACATCTGATCGAGGACGAAGTCTTGTTCGACTGCGACCTCTCGGCTCAGCGTGTGCGGATCGGTGCGGCAAACACATCGACGTGACCGACGCGAATTGACGAAAGTCCTGTGGCAATCGCGTCGCGGCGGCGCGCCAACCACGCGTCTACAACGGCCACGGTCAGCCTGCCTGTATCGACTGCGGCGCTCGCCCAACCCGAAAGGACTTGCGATTGCATTTCGCGATCGTTCGGCCCGATAAACCAATCGGACGCCCCATGTACCAGTGAAAAGCCAAGCGACTGCAAGCGAGTGACAGCAAACGTTGCCGCAGCGGGACCGAGCGCCGGCCCGAAACCTTTGTCGGTGCGCTGATGTACATTGACTGCCGCAATAATGGCTGCGTCTTCAGGATCGTCTGGCTTTAGATCAATTCGACCGTCGTAGCTCAAGGCCGCGTAAAACGGAATTGATCGGGCGGCGAGTGTCGCCGCAAGGCGTTCGAGCCAGGTCTCGGAAACGAGATCGAGCAATGCCGAGGTGGTGACGAGATCGATTGGACTTTCGAGAGCTGCATCAAGACTACGATTTAGATCCAGTGCCACGGTCGTGGTGGCAACACGATCAAGAGTCTTGGTGGCGCCAGCCTCAGAAAGCAACGCGATATCGTTGTCGACGAGCCGCCACTCTTGCCGCGCGGGCAATAGAGGACTCAGCGCTCGCATGGTCGATCCGGTGCCGCACGCAAGGTCCGCGATGTTTATTGTGGGATGCCGCTGATACGCCGCGGTCACCGCGGCCAGGACGTCCGTGTTGCGCGCGCGGATGTCGTGTAGCTCCCGCAGCGCCAACCACGTAGCCGAAAACCCGCTCATCCCACGGTCTCGATTGCACGCGAAAAAATTCTTGCGGAGGCTTGCCAAGTCGGAAGATGGATTGCGGCCGCGCGGGCGGCGCTGCCCAGGTGCAATCGCTCGCTCGGATCCTCGATTATCCGACGAAGCCCTTCAGCAAGCGCGGAGGGATCATCCGGGTGCACGAGGATGCTGGTGCCTGGTGGGACCGTTTCGGGGATCGCGCCCGCTTTGGTGCCGATCACCGGAAGACCTCGGGCGATGGCTTCGGCATAGGCCATGCCGTAGCCCTCGAAACGGGAGGCAAGAACGAACGCATCGGCCGCCACGTAGAGCTCGGCAAGATGGTGCGATGACACCTCACCGAGAACGGTAACTCGATCGTCGAGCCGATGAAGCCTGATATCGGCATCAAGCTGGGCAACCGCTTTTCGGTCGCGCGTGCGATCGCCAACAATCGTCAGATGCCAAGGCAATTCAGCAATCGTTGCAAGGGCAGCGATCAGAACGTCAAAACCTTTCCGTGGCACGACTGCACCGACTGACAGGAGACGGACGATACCATCCGTACTTCCTTGCGATGGCGTCACGGAATCGCTTCCGGGTGGTGCGACAAAGATACGTTGAGCAGGGACCGCGTAATCCTCCACCAGACAACGCTGTGTAGCGCTGCTCGTCACGACGATGGCGTCCACGGCTGCGAGAGCATCACGTTCGCTGGCGCGCAATGTCGTGACTTCCTGGGCGGACAACCCTGTTTCCAAAGCCAGAGGATGGTGGACAACCGCCAGCAGTGCATTTCGCGTGCTAAGTTGAGACGCCGCCTCGGGCAAAGCGCCAAGTGCCAGTCCATCGATCACGACAGTGCGGCCTTTGGGAATGTCGAAAAGGCGTGCCTGCGCGGTGGCGCGCCCCGCATCGCTCGGCAACGGAAAACCGTCGCCCAGCTCAACGACATCGATCTGCCAGCCGAGACGGCCGAGCTCCGCGATCATGCGCCGGTCATAGGCATAGCCACCGGTCGGGGTCGCGAGATCACCCGGCACGGCGAATGCCAGGCGCTTCACCACAGGTCCGCCTTGTACCAGGCGCGTGCCACATGCGATTCGGAAATGGCCACTCGTATGGCTTTAAGTTCGCGACCATTGCGACCAAGTTCGTTGGCGCGGGCGGTTTTGGCCAGCTGATCAAAAATATACTTGGTCAGGAATTCGGTCGTGGTGTTGGAACCCTTGAACTCTGGCAGGTCGTCCAGATTTCGATAATTCAGCGGAGCTAATGTCGCCTTGAGCGCTTCATGTGCCCGTCCGATGTCGATCACAATGCCGTTTTGATCGAGCGTTTCGGCGAAAAAAGCTGCATCGATGACGAAGGTGGCGCCGTGCGTCGCTTGCGCCGGTCCGAACACAGCTCCGCGAAACGAATGGGCGATCATGATGTGGTCGCGGACTTCGACGGCGAACAAGAAAGCCTCCTTACGGATAAGATATGAGCTGACAGACAACGCCGTTCCTGGCGTCAAGAATTTCGGGGAGCCGGCGCGGCAGGTCGCTAAACTCTACTTCCGGAGCGAGAAGTGCATCGAGGCAAGGGTCGGCAAGCAAAGCAACCGCTGCCGCGAGCCGGCGGTGATGGGTCCAGCGCGATCGATGCGACACAGCGATCCGGCCGACCTGACTCGAAATCAGCCGCAAGCGCCGGCTGTGAAACGCGCCGCCGAGCGGAACTGTCACGGGTGCGTCGCCATACCAGCTGAGTTCGAGCACCGTCGCTTCGTCGCCAGCAAGAGAAAGAGCAGTACCAAGCCCGGCCGCGCTGCCGCTGGCGTGAAAGACCACATCGCAGTCGTCTCTGGCAGTTTCAGGCTTTGCAAAGCGAACTCCAAGCTTTTGCGCAAGTTCGGCGCGCTTTTCGTTGATATCGACGAGCGTTGCTTCGACGCCGATGAGACGGCTGCAGATGAACGCAACAAGCGCACCGACGGCGCCAGCACCGACAATTGCAACCCGGTCTGCGGGCCCGACCGCCGCATCCCACACCGCGTTGAGGGCCGTCTCCATATTGGCGGCCAGCACCGCCCGTCGCGGCGGCACTGCCTGAGGCAACGTCACAACAGCACTTTCGGGAATGTTGAAGTGGTGCTGGTGCGGGTGCAGCGCAAAAACAGTACGGCCGAGGTGTTTCTCCGGGCCTTCCTCGATCTGGCCCACGGTCGCGTATCCGTATTTTACCGGAAACGGAAACCGACCACCCATAAACGGCGCGCGCATGCGCTCGAACTCGCTCTCTGGCACCCGGCCGGCAAGGACCAGAGCCTCAGTCCCACGGCTCAGCGCGCCGAATAACGCGCGCACGCGTACCTCGCCAGGCTGCGGCGCTGTCAGCATTTCCTCGCGGATCTCGGCCTGTCCTGGTGCGACGTACCAGAGCGCCTGAGCTGTATTGGTCGCCACGATGTTCGAGCCCTATTGGACTAATTGAGACATTTGCTGTGTTATATCATCAAGTTCGCGCGGTCTTGCCGAGATCATAGTCGATTGTTAGAGCGTCCCGTACTTCAATCCAAACAAGCAGAGGCTGCCGGAAATTCCATCTCCGGTCGGCGCGCGCTGTTTGCCGGGTTGTTTGCAGTCTCCATGGCCGCATTGATCGCCCTTGCCGCGGTGGCATTGTCGCCGGGCGGCTTCAGCGCGCTCGATATCGTGCTGATCATTTTATTCGCGATCACGCTGCCATGGATGGTTGCCGGATTCTGGAACGCGCTCATCGGTTTCCTGATTTTGCGTTGTTCGACGGATCCGGTCGCGGCAGTGATCCCTCAGGTGGCGAGCATTCGCGGCGATGAGTCGATTGTTGCATCGACTGCGATTCTGCTTTGCATCCGCAACGAGTTGCCTGAGCGGATGATCCGCAATCTTCGGCCATTATTGGACGGGCTCGAAAAATCAGGGTTCGGTGATCGCTTCCACCTGTACATTCTGAGCGACACCAGCGACCCGAAGATCGCCACCGTGGAGGAAGCGCGGTTCGCGGAGTTGGCCAATGTCTGGGACGGCCGCGTTGCGATGACTTATCGCCGACGCGCCATCAACACCGGCTTTAAGGCCGGCAACATTCGGGATTTCTGCGAGCAGTGGGGTAGCAAGCACGAATTTGCCGTCTCCCTCGATGCCGACAGCTTTATGACCGCCGAGGCAACGCTGTTGTTGGTCCGGATCATGCAGGCGGATCCCGAACTCGGGATTCTGCAGGGACTCGTCGTTGGCTTGCCGTCGACCAGCGCCTTTGCACGTGTTTTTCAATTTGGCATGCGGCTCGGCATGCGCTCCTACACGATCGGGAGTGCGTGGTGGCAAGGAGATTGCGGGCCCTATTGGGGTCACAACGCAGCGTTTCGGCTCCGTCCGTTCATCGCGCATTGCGAACTTCCAGTGTTGCCACGGGGCGAGGGTGAATCCCGCCACATACTAAGCCACGACCAGATTGAGGCGGCATTGATGCGCGCCGCCGGATATTCCGTGCGCGTTCTGCCCGACGACGAACTCGGCTGGGAAGAAAACCCGCCGACCTTGCTCGAATTCATTCGTCGCGATCTGCGCTGGTGTCAGGGCAACATGCAATATTGGGGCTTCCTCACGATGCCCGGACTTAAGCCGGTGAGTCGCTATCAGCTTGGGCTCGCAATTCTGATGTTCATCGGGTCACCGGCATGGATCGGCATGCTGGTGCTCGGCACGCTGGCGCTCGCACGCGTTGACACGCCTGCCGACTTTATGCGCGCGGACGCGGGCATCGCGTTGTTCGTCTGCGTTCTGGTGATGTGGTTCTCGCCGAAAATCGCCAGTGCGATTGACATCCTGCTGCGACCGAAGTTGCAACACGAGTTCGGCGGCACTGCTCGTTTCGTTGCCAACTTTCTTATCGAAGCTGTTTACTCGATCCTGCTGTGTCCGATTGTCTGGTTCGGCCACACAATTTTCCTGTCCGGCCTGATGTTGGGTCGCGACATTGGCTGGATCGGTCAGACGCGCGAAGACCACGCGGTGCCTTTCACGCAGGCCGCGCGAAGTCTGTGGCCGCACACGCTGCTTGGCTGTGCCACGCTCGGAATTCTGGCAACGACGCAGCCCTCAGCACTTCCCTATGCATTGTTTCTCGCGGGAGGGCCCGCTTTATCAATCCCGTTCGCAATGATGACCGCGTGGCCCTCGGTCGGCAGGTTGTTCGCTCGCGTCGGCATCGGCCGGCTGCCAGAAGAGACGAATGTTCCGGCAGGGCTGGATGCCCTGGCGCTGCCCGCCCTGGAGATTGCAGCGTCGCGGCGCCAATCAAATTCGAGCTAAGGTAGTGCTGCAAACATTCAGGACCGTACGCGGAATCGCCCGATCCCTCCGTATCTACTATGGCGATCGCCCTCGCGCCGCGGCCATGGATCGGCTCTATAGCCGCTTCGTTCAACCAGGCGATCTGGTATTCGACATCGGCGCGCATGTCGGTGATCGCGTCGCCTCGTTCCGGCGGTTGGGCGCGCAAGTTCTGGCGGCTGAACCGCAACCCGCTGCCGCTAGGGTGCTCAGATTGCTCTACGGGCGCAGTCGAGGCGTCGTCATCGAAACGGTGGCGGTCGGCCGCGCGGCGGGAACGATCGACATGATGATCAACCCCGACAATCCGACCGTTTCGACAGTGTCCAACGAGTTGGTCACCGCGGCGCGCGACGCGCCGGGATGGGAAACGCAGCGCTGGAGCCAGGCAATTCGCGTGCAGGTTACAACGCTTGATTTACTGATGGCGCGTCACGGAGTGCCGACATTCATCAAAATCGACGTGGAAGGTTTCGAATACGAGGTCCTGCTTGGGCTATCGCGAACCGTCAACGCGATGTCATTCGAGTTCACGACGATCCAGCGCGGTGTTGCGCTAGCCTGCGTCGAACGATGTGTCGCGCTCGGGTTTAAACATTTCAACGCTGCGCTTGGGGAAAGTCAGGCGCTTGTGCATTCTGATTGGGTCGCCGGCGATGACATCACCGCCTGGATAACCGCGCTGCCGCATTCGGCCAATTCGGGAGACATCTATGTCTCGCTCGCCTGATGTGTCTGGCGCAGCGTCGCGAAGCGCGCTGATTGCGGTCGCGATCCTGATCGTCGCTGGATACGGCCTGACGCTTCTGGTCTTTTATCCAGGCGTCATGACTTATGATGCGAAATTCGTCTACGAGGACATCGCCAAACATACACTCGGCGACTGGCAATCTCCGGCGATGACCGTGCTGTGGAGATTGATCGACCCGATAGCGCCCGGGTCTGGCAGCATGTTTCTGCTGATCGCGAGCCTTTACTGGCTGAGCTTCGCGTTGCTGGCGTTCGCGCTGGCGCGCAGATCGAGGTGGGTCGCGGTGTGTGTGCCCATTCTGGCGCTGGCCCCACCGGCTTTCGCTTTCGTCGGCATGATCTGGCGCGACATGCTGTTTTCGACCACGTGGCTGTTGGCCGCCGTCCTCGTTTTCGCAACCGCCGGCCGTGGTGAAAGGTTGCGCGTGCTCGCGCAGGTTCTGGCGATCGTATTGTGCGCTTTCGGTGTTTTGCTGCGTCCAAATGCTCTGACTGCAGTACCGATCCTCGGCGCCTACATTGCGTGGCCAATGAAAGTCTATTGGAAGCGGACGGCAATTGCGTTCGTACCCGCGATGGTTCTGTGCTTTTTGCTCGTCCAGTTCGTCTACTACGGCGTGCTGGGCGTCACGCGGCAACATCCCTTGCAGTCGATCATGGTGTTTGACCTCGGTGGCATCAGCCACTTCACAGGACAGAACCAATTTCCGGTGACATGGACTGCGTCCGAGTCGAAGCTGCTTCTGGAGAGTTGTTACCGGCCAACCGAATGGGACATCTACTGGCGGCTCGAGCCGTGCGAGTTCGTCATGCGCAAGCTGGAAAAGGATGAAAAGATTTTTGGCACGCGCGCCGTTGTTGATGCATGGCTTCGTGCTGTCTTTCGTCACCCCATCGCCTATCTCGAACATCGCGCCGGGTTCATGTGGAATTTTCTCACGGGCGCAAATCTCACAATGTGGGTGGCCGACGTCGAACGGCCGGATCGGGAGGTCTTTACAGATCGCCCCGCCTTTGCGGCGCTCAAGCGTATTCATGACGTGCTGAAGCCGACGCCCTTGTTTCGTGCCTGCACGTGGTTTGTCGCATGCATTGCCATATGTGGCTTTGCCTGGCGGCGTCGCGAGACCGCGGAGGGTGCTTTTGCCATTGGTTTGTGCGGGACAGCCGCGATGTATGTCGCGACTTTCTTTGCCGTCGGGGTCGCGTCGGACTTTCGCTACGGGTACCTGGCGGTGCTCGCCACGATTGCCGGCGGAGCTGCCCTGCTGGCTCCTACGCCTCGACCGGTGCGAACTGAGCCTCGGTAAGCTCCGTAAAACGGCCACCAAGCCTTCTCAGCTCGTCGAACGTACCCATTTCGACAATGCGACCATGATCGAACACGAGGATACGCGTCGCGTTGCGGATCGTGGCAAGCCGGTGGGCGATGACGAACGTGGTGCGGTTTTTCATCAGCTCGTCGAGGGCCGTCAACACGCGCGTTTCGGTGGCGGCGTCGAGTGCGCTGGTTGCTTCATCGAGAATCAGGATCGGTGGATCCTTGAGCAGCGCTCGCGCGATCGACAGGCGCTGACGTTCGCCGCCCGATAGCGATCGACCACGCTCGCCAACCAAGGCGTCAAAGCCTTCAACGTTGTACTCGATGAAATCGAGCGCTTGCGCGCGCGCCGCGGCACCACGCATCTGTTCATCGGTCACATCAGGCTTGCCGACCCGCAGGTTTTCCGCGATCGATCGATTGAACAACAGGGCTTCCTGAAACACGACACCGATGTTTCGCCTGAGCGCGGAGAGCTGGATGTCGCGTATATCAACGCCGTCGATCCGGATCGAGCCTGATTGGGGATCGAAAGCGCGATGCAGCAACATCAATGCGGTTGACTTGCCGGCACCGGTCGCGCCTACAAGCGCCACCGTTTCGCCGGGGAGGGCGACAAAGCTCAGCCCGGAAACCGTCGGACGTGTTCCATCGAAAGCGAATGAGACGTTATCGAACTCTACACGCCCGGTGAAACGGCCGGGATCGATCGCGTTGGGCCGGTCGTGCAATGCAGGCGTTGTGTCGAGCACATCGAAAAATTCGCGAAGACGCGCGGCATCGAGTGTCATGCGGTTGGCAAATCCGACCGCCTGCTCAAGGCGCGCCACAATCATTCCTGCGAGCGCCATGAAAGTCGCTATTTCACCAACCGTGATCAGGTTCTTCCGGAACAGCAAGGCGCCCAAGGCAATGATCGATAAAACTGCCAGCGTCGTCGCTGAACGTGTAAGTACTGTGGCGACTGCCCACCATGACAGCACCGGATATTGCGCGGCCAGCAGACGCTCGCCGACCGACTTGAGCGCAACCACCTCCGATTCAATTCGCACGAAACTGTGTACCAACGCGATGTTGCCAAGCGCGTCGGATGCTCGTTCGGCGAGGTCAGAGTGATGGATCTGCACGTCGCGCTGCAAGGTTTCGGTCTTGTGCGACACCAGGGCGATAAGTGCAGCAAACAGAACGCAGAGGACGATCAGCAGGATCGCCATTCGCCAGTTGAGAAAGAGGGCCAGCGGGACAAGGATGAAGAGCGACACAAAGGCGGCGAGATGTTCGCGGAAAAAGCCGAGCCAGAACGCCCACAGAGCATCGGTGCCCTGCAACATGATCTTCATCAGTCGCCCGGAGTGAGTTTCGCCATGATAGGCGAGCGGTAACTGCAGAACATGTTCGAAATAGCCTGTGAGCACGGCAAGGCGACGACGATGCGCCAAGCGGTCAGAAACGAGGGCGATGAGTGTTCCGCAGATGATCGTGAACAGGCCCAAAGCCGCCCAAACAACGATCAGGATCCAAAGCCTCGTCCAGTCGACGGATTCGACATCAGCCTGCGCCGCCGCGAGTACATTGATGACGCGGCCAAAAAGGACCGGCTCGGCGAATAGTGCCGAAGCGACAGCAATATTGGCGAGCGCGAGAAGCCAGCCCAGACGACGGTCAGCGCCAAGCTTCGCGAGAACGCGAGCGTAAAGTTGCAGAAAGCCCATGGAAGGATATTAGACGCTTCTTTCGTTATTTGCTTTCCGCGGGTGGTGCAGGGGGAGGCATGACAGCCGCCGGCGGTGGCGGGGCCACCGGAGGTGAGGTCCACGCTTTGAAGTCGGCTTCGGAAACATTTGGTAATTTCTTCAAAAAGGCGACCATGGACCAAATCTCGTCATCCTTTGCTCCCGCCAAGGCGAAGCTGGGCATGCCGGTCATGTTAATCCCATTTTTGATCACCCAGAACAATTGGGACGGCGAGCGATGATCGACGAGCTCCTTCAGATCGGGCGGATCGGGATGCAGGCCCTCTGAAAACTTGGCCCAGTTGACGCCCGGTGCGCCATGACAATTCGCACAGCCATGCGCAGAGAAGGCCTTGGCGCCGGCCTGCACGCTGGCGGGCTCATTGATCGAGGCGGGGGGTTGATCATGCGCATGGCGATCGATCGAAGCGGTCCGAACTTTGACCAAAGCCCAGTTGACGAGCGCCGGATCCTCAGCAGTACCGGCGACACTATAAAAGCCCCCGAAAAAAAATACCGCCGCGCCGAGGCCAAGAATGATCGCGAGCGCGCCGATCGTCGCCAAAATGCGCATGTTCGCCTCCGTGCTCGTCCGTGAATATAGAAGGCAGATGATACATCGCCCAAGACCGGGCGTGCGTTACGTTATCGTGAACCGGCAACGCCGGAACAAACTCAGATCTGTCGCTCCGGGGCCCGATGTGAGAGGTAGGCAAGCAGTTTCATTTCGCGGCGGCCGCGCGTCACTGTGTCCAGGACGAGGCCCACGGCCATGCACAGAAGCGCTGACAGCATAAGCCCGGTGGACAGGACCGCGGTGGGCAATCGAGGCACCAAACCTGTTTCCAGATAAGTCACCACTACCGGAATCGCCAGCGCAATTGATGAGACCGCGGCCACCGCACCAAGGCAGCTATAGAACGCCAGCGGACGCTCGGCACGGTAGATGTTGAAAATAGTCAGCAAGATTCGGAAGCCGTCGCGCCAGGTGTTGAGCTTCGAGGCGGACCCCGTCGGTCGCGCGCGATAGGGCGTCATGATTTCATCGATCGCCAGGCCAAGCTCAAGCGCATGGATCGTGAGCTCTGTTTCAATTTCGAACCCGCCCGACAAAACCGGAAACGATTTTACGAAGCGTCGTGAAAATACCCGATAGCCCGACAGCACATCTTTGATCGTGGAGCCGAAAACGAACGCGATAAACGCGGACAGGAGCCTGTTGCCGGTCCGATGGCCGGTCCGATAGGCCGCCTGTTCGCTTTCGGTGCGGCCGCCAACGACCATGTCGAGGCGATTTTCAAGCAACCGTTTGACCATCAGCCGGACACTTGACGCATCGTAGGTCGCATCTCCGTCCACCAAGACATAGATGTCAGCTTCCACGTCGGAGAACATGCGGCGGACGACGAAGCCTTTGCCTCGATGCGTTTCCAAAAATACGCTGGCGCCGGCTGCGCTGGCGACCGATCTGGTGTCGTCCGTCGAGTTGTTGTCAAAAACGAAAATCTCCGCTGCCGGCAGCGCGGCGCGAAAATCCGCTATGACTTTGCCAACGGTTGCCTCTTCATTGTAGCAAGGCACCAGTACCGCGATCTTGCACGGCTCGAAACAGCCTCGTTCGACGTCGGCGGATATCGCTTTTTCTGTCGTCAATCGGGAAAGTATCCCCTGCAGGAAATTCTTTTGCCTGGTGATCGCGGAATCAAACATGCTTGCTTGATGAATGCAATCTTTCGACCGTTCGCCGGATCTTCGCATTGGCCCTTGGCAACCGCGCCCGTGCGATCACAAATTGCGTGTGCCCCACGCACCCAAGGTGTGCGTCTTCTCGATTGCCACATCGATTTGCGCCTGTTCGGTATCCGGGCCCGGAGCATAAACGTTGGGAGCGATCGCGAGTAAGCCTGCCTTTGCGTCGGGATTCTCAAGGGCCTTTTCGAAATGCAACTCGTCGCGCCAGGCCCATTTGCCGCGTTTTAGCCGGGCATAGACGTAGCCGGTTTCATAGTCGGCAAAATTGATGACGGGGATCCAGCGAGTGCAGCGCTTCAAAAAATCAACGTTGTTCTGCGGCGAGAGATTTGTGCTGGCATAGACGTCGGCTGCTTGCTGCGCCTGGATATTAATTCTCCTGAAACGCTCGATATCGAGCATGCTCTTGATATCGAGAATTGTCATTTCTCCATTCCAACCGAAGGCGACTGTTCGCGGGGGATGACCCCCTGCCACGCTGTTGTCGAGAAACTCGTAGTGAACTTTCTTTCCGGTTATCAGTGCCCACGTGAAAAACAACTCAGGCATACCGGCATAGGCTTCGACATTGTGAGCCAGAAGATCCTCAACGGCCTTGTATCTGCCAACCTTCAGCCCCCGCGTCCACGCGCGCTCGACCGTGGTTTCCGGCGGCGTGATCATAAAGAACATATAGACGAGGTCGCCAAACCGCGTCAGCAATCGGCTTGATCCTTCCTCCAGGTTGGGCACAAAGCTGTCGAACCGGAACCGATCAATCAGCAGATGCGGCATCTCTCCTCTGGCGGCTCTGGCAGCCATCCGGTGGTCGAGTTTCTTGTCGATGATTTCAATCTCGTGCCCGGTCAGCGTGCCGGCATATTTGTAGGCAGCGCCGAGCGTTGCGTAGTCCAAAAGAAATTTTCGCCAGATATCAGGGCTGATCAGCGCAAACTCTTGCCAAGGAAGATTGAGCTTTCCGGCCAGATGCTTCTGCAGCGGACGCATCGAACTTTTTCCCGATGCCGATGCGCCCTTGACGTTCATCACCACCGGCTTGTCTTGCCGCGGCAAAAATCGGAAGCCTTCAGATGCAACGGCCTCCTGAACGAACGGCAGGATCGCCTCACCGATAACTTCACTGCCGAAATCGTTACACACCAGCGTAACCGCCAGCCCTTCGAGCAGCGCTTCGTCTCCCAATAGTCGGCCATGGCGGCCGATGACCGCAGTTGCGACCTTGTGTAGGGCGGCGAAGCAAGCCGCTTCGAGGCGATTGTCGCTCGTCTGAGCTTTTTTCAGCCACTCCGAAGCAATGCGAAGATCGCGTTCCGCAGCCGACTCGGGAGGTTGCGACGGTTTTCGCAACTTGGCGGAAGAGAATGGCCATCGCTGATCAGCCGGCGATTTTGTCGCAGTCTTGGTTCGGGCGAGCGCCTGCGAGAGTTCGCGTTCGACGATGGCCGAAGATTTGTTTTTGAGCTCTTCGAAAACGCGCGCCAATTGTTCGCGATGCGGCGAGATGAATCGATTGAGAATTGTTGCGGCAATACCGCGAAAGTTTTTGCCCAGATCCTCGTCGTCGCGGCCGTCAGGAACAGCAATTCCGGTCGTTACGTGAACAAGCAACTCGTGAATGATCAGTCGCTCCACGCGAAATGCGACGAGTTCTTCGGCCGGCAAGCCGCAGAAGTCACTCAATTCATATGCTTTTGCAGCGCTGGTCGTGACGTTCTCATCGCGAAAAACCGTCGCGAGCGGCAAATACTCGCGCGGCAACTGTGAATCCAGGCCTGGATTCCACGCCGAGTGTTTGTCCGATGACGAATTGATATTCATGCGTCCAGGCCTGGCCCTCCGCGGTTCATGGCGCAGCCGAGCTCGGGTTTAGCGAAACCGACGCTCATATATCGCGTAGGCGGGATCCCACATCTTTTCCTTGATGGCCGACGCCATAATGTCTTCAGACGTCTTTTCGGCAAGCCCTTCGGTCTGAGCCTGTTTGGCGACAGCGAGGGCGACTTGGAACGAGATTTTCCGGATATCAACAAGTGGCGGGAGAAGATTGCCATGCGGGTCGCGCCTTGCGGGGGACAGCTCCGCGAGTGCGCGCGCCGCAGCGAGAAACATTCCATCGGAAATATGGTGAGCGGCACAGACGATCGCGCCCAGCCCAATGCCTGGATAAACGTAGGCATTGTTGTTCTGATCGACGCGATATTCCTTGCCGTTGCGTTTGACCGGCGGGAAGGGGCTTCCGGTCGCGATAACGGCGCGGCCTTCCGTCCAGGAACACAGATCAGCGGGTGTTGCCTCGCACCGATCGGTCGGATTCGAAAGGGGAAAGATCACCGGCCGGTCTGTGTTCTTTGCCATGTTGCGCACAACGTCTTCGGTGATGGCGCGTGCCTGCCCGGACGTTCCGATAAGCGCTGTCGGATGAGCGTTTACGACAACGTCGGCGAGGCTGATGCGGTCCGCTTGTGCGCGTTTCCAGCTGGCTACGCGGTCGCTGCGTTGCGCGAAAGGCAATTGAAACGGTTGCAGGCCACTCATGCTGTCAACGAGCAAGCCCTGTCGGTCGACGAGGTAAAACCGGCTGCGCGCTTCCGATTCACTCAAGCCGGCCTCGATCATGGCAAGTAAGAGCAGCGCACAAATTCCTGTGCCGGCTGATCCTGCCCCAAGGACGGCGATACGTTGCTGCGTCAGCGGTACACCGGTGACATTGATCGCGCTCAACAACGTGCCAACGGCAACAGCCGCTGTACCCTGAATATCGTCGTTGAATGAGCAGAGTTGCAAGCGATAGCGATCCAACAGCCGATTGGCGTTGCCAATGGCAAAATCCTCCCAGTGCAGCAGGACATGGGGCCAACGCTCGCGAGCGGCGCTGACAAAAGTATCGATCAGTTCATCGTAGGCGGCGCCGCGCACGCGCTCGTGCCGCCATCCGATGTAGAGTGGATCGTCAAGAAGATCCACATTGTCGGTACCGACGTCGATAAGGATCGGGAGCGTCGTTGAAGGATGTAGTCCGGCACAGGCCGTGTAGAGTGAAAGCTTGCCGATTGGAATTCCCATGCCGCCTGCGCCCTGGTCGCCGAGGCCGAGGATGCGCTCGCCGTCGCTGACCACGATGGCTTCGACGCGATCAAACCGTGGATGCGCGAGTATGTCGCGGACCTTGTCCTTGTGCGGGATGCTGAGAAACAACCCACGCGGCTTGCGAAATATGTGACTGAATGATTGGCAACCGAGACCAACCGTCGGCGTGTATACGATCGGCAACATTTCTTCGATGTTGCGGGTCAGCAGCGCGTAAAAAAGAGTTTCGTTTGTGTCCTGCAGGCCACGCAGGAAAACGTATTTTTGCAGGTTGCTCGAGAGTGTACGAAATGCGTCGAGACGGCGCGTGACCTGGTAGTCAAGTTCGGTGACATGCGGCGGCAAAAGACCGTGCAGCTCGAAAAGATCGCGTTCACTGTCGGTAAACGCCGTGCCTTTGTTGAGCAGAGGATCATTGAGCAGTTCGTAACCGCTCAAGGTCGTTTCGACGAAATACGGTTGGTTTCTAGTCACCGTGCCGGCCCGGCTATTTCGCAACAGCGTATCTTGCCAAATGGCCCGCGTACATGAGGACCTGACCTTTTGACACCATGCCCCGCGACACTGGCCGCGTGGCCCCGAGCGGGCAGTCCTGGGCACTATTCTACACGGCAGGTTGCTTTACCGGGCTGGCGGATGATTGCTAGGCTCTCCAACCACCGGCAATTGTTACTGGGAGGACAACGACAATGACAATGCCATTTCGTGCTCTCTTTCTGGGCGCTATCGCAGTCAGTTTATTGACGATCGGCCAAACCGCTTACGCGCAGGACAAGACGATCAAAATCGGCGCGCTTTTTCCCATGTCGGGGCCGGGCTCCTATTTCGGGGCGCAAGACAAGCAAGGCGTTGAGCTTGCGCTGGAGCAGCTCAACAAGGCCGGCGTCAACGGCTACAAATTCGCCGTTCAATATGAGGATTCAGCCTGCAGCCCGCTTCCCGCGACACAGGCTGCCAAGCGTCTGATCGAGCAGTTCAAGCCTGACGTCATCATTGGCGAAGAATGCTCTGACGCGACACTCGCCGTGATGCCCGTCGTCGAGCAGGCAAAGGTACCGCTGATCAATGCCGGCTCCTCTTCGATAAAGGTAACAGAGCCCGGCAATCCATGGACGTTCCGGATCATGCCGAACGAGGTCATGCAAGGCATCAATCTCGCGGAGAACGCGTACAAGCGGATGAATGCGCAGACAGCAGTCTTGCTGTTTGAGAACACAAATGCCGGTATCGGCAATGCGCAAGTGTTCAAGGACAACTTCACCAAGCTGGGCGGCAAGGTGCTTGCCGAAATCGGCTTCGGTCGCGACATCAATGACTTCACCTCAATCGCAACGCGCGTGGCTGGTCTCGGCAAAGTCGACGTGATTCCCACTTACACCCTCGAAGGGCAGGGCCTCAAAATCACGCAGGCGCTGGCACAGGCCGGGGTCACCAAAGGCGGCGGTGGCAGCGCCGTTCAGATCGGCACCATATGGTTGCCATTCGGCTTCGAGCAGAAAGCCGGGAAGACCGCGCTGGGATACATCCGCATCGTTCAATTCGATCCGACCGATACGCGCGACGTGGCGAAGAATTTTGCCGCTGACTTCAAAGCCAAGTACAACGCAGACCCGACGCACCTGAATGCGCACGCCTACGACCAGGTCATGCTGATCGCCGACGTGGTCAAGCGCGGTGGAAAGGATGCTCAATCCATCCGCGACGGGCTGGCCGACACCAAAAACTACTCGGGCGTCACAGGCAGCGTCGAATTCGACAAAAGCAACCAGAACGTCAAGATGGACACCATCCACTACATGGAGACCAAGCCGGACATGTCGTGGACAAGCCTGAAGTGGAACTGATCCGGCGATGACCACAACGATCGTCCTGCAACAGGCGATCAACGGCGTCGTACTCGGAAGTCTCTACGTTCTGGTGGCGCTAGGCCTGACGCTGATCTACGGCGTGCTCGTGCAGATCAATTTCGCGCACGCCGATTTTGTCACGCTCGGTGCCTTCGCCGCCTACTTTTTCATGCATCTGGTGGGTGGCGGCTACATCCTGAGCATCGCCGTCGCTTTTGCCGTAGGCGCAGCCCTTGGGTGGGGTATCAATGCCGCGATCTTCACGCCGCTTAGACATAAGGGGAATGAACTTCTCCCGTTGATCGCCACGATCGGCGTGTCCGTGATGATGCAGAACCTGATGCTGGCCTGGTTTGGGCCAATTCCCTACGCATTCGAAACGCAATACAGCAATGAGGTCATCCGCTTCGCTGGTATCTTCGTCTCCTGGCAGAACGTCATCATCATCGTCGTCTCGACGCTGACGATCTTGCTGCTCTACGCATTCATGAAGTTCACATATCTTGGCAAGGCGCTGCGTGCCGTGTCGCAGGACCGC
>Ga0070717_10000936_pt1 | contig 19478 bp, 14 predicted proteins | sample LARL113metaG_FD_71366 | JGI IMG/M metagenome (GOLD analysis project Ga0070717, IMG submission 71366) | Corn, switchgrass and miscanthus rhizosphere microbial communities from Kellogg Biological Station, Michigan, USA - LAR L11-3 metaG | ecosystem: Host-associated > Plants > Roots > Rhizosphere ... | reverse complement strand
CCGTCGTTGGCCTCGACCGTCGCGTTGATGTTGGAGTGCGCGGTGAACGCCTGCTGGAAGACCGTGGCGCCCACGTCATTCTTCCAGTCGGTGGCGATCTGCTCGCCCACCAGAGTCATTCCCTGGCTGTTGGTCTTGCCGGCCGAGAGCGGCGTGGTCTTGTCGCTCCAGATGGCGTCGTTGTAACCCTGGGCGAACGAAACCGCGTTCGGGTCAGAGTTCTGGCCGCCGTCGAGCTCGAAGACCTTGGCGCTGGAGACGCCCCAGTCGGAAACGCACTTGACGAAGCCCTTGCCGATGAGCTCGCCCACCTGGACGTTGTCGAAGCTCACGTAGTAGGTGTTCGTTCCTGTGAACGTGGCCCGGTCGTAGCTGATGACCTTCACGCCGTGTGACTGCGCGTAGGCCTGGATCTGCGAACCGGTGGTGCTGTCGAGCGGGTCCATGATCAGGACGCTCGCACCGGCGGTGACCAGCGCCTGCGCCTGCGACAGCTCGGTCGCGGCCAGACCCTGGGCGTTGTCGATTGTGTACTGCGACGACGTGTAGCCGGCCTGTGTCAGCGCCTTGGTCAGGTAGGGCAGGTCGTACGCCTGGTACCGACCTGACGTCGTCGTGTCGGGAAGCAGAATGCCTACCTTTCCGCTGCCGGCCTTGACCAGGTCCGACAACTTCGGCATGTACGAGAAGCTGGCGTCGAACGAGCTGATGCTCAGGTCCGACGGCACTGTTGCGGACGTGGTTCCGCCCCCGCCCCCGCTGCTCCCGCCACACGCCGCGACGAGAAGCCCCACCACCGCAATGGCGGGGAACAATCTGGCTAACTTCATGCGCTTACCTCACTGCAACTCTCCTGCTGCCTTCTTCCCGTTCCTCCCCCGGGGCGAGAGTGCGCCGACAGCAGGTCTTACTCCGAAGCCCGCAATGAGCTAGGCAGATTGTGTTGCCCAGCCTGAGGGCGTGTCAAGTTGGCCTCTCCGATGAATTTCAGGCTGGATGTAACAGTTCGGCCGAAAATTCTCAGCCATTTCTCATTGAAGCTCGGCCTAATATCGGGAAACCGTGAGCCGGGGGCGACTGGTGCTGGCTGGTTTGGGCCTTGGCGTGGTCGCGTCGCAGGCCGGCCACATGCTCGTGTTCGCCGTGATCTACGGCCCGGCGGCCGGGCGGGTCCAGAGCACGGGCGCGCACAGCTACTTCCCGGCCGTGGTGAAGACGAGCTTCGGCCTGACAGCCGTCTTCCTGCTCCTGGCCCTGGCCGCGGTCGGCCTGGCGAGGGTGCTGGCCGGGCGGCGGGTGGCGGCCGCGCCCGCCCCAGGCCTCGGGCGGCTGGTCGCAATGCTGTTCTGCCTCCAGCTGACCTTATTTGTCGTGCAGGAGTCGATCGAGATGGCGGCGGGCGCGCCGGCCACGTCCGCGCCGGCCCTGCTCCTTTGGGGCTCTCTGGGTCAGCTGCCCGTGGCTGTGCTGGCCGCGCTGGCCTTGCGCTGGATCGGGGTCCGCGTCGGCCCGGCCGTCGCGAGCCTGCTCCGGCCTATGGCCGGCGCCATCCGGCTCACGTCCTATGTCGTTGCGGTTCGCGCGGCGCCGCCGGCTCTCCAGGCCGCACCGGCGCTCGAAACCCTGACCCTCACGCTCACCCGCCGAGGCCCTCCGAACTAAGCGCGACGTTCCTTTTCGTTCGTCACGCAATAGATAAAAGGAGGAAACCAGCATGAGCAGGACTCGTGCTCTCGTCGTCGTCGGTCTGCTTGTGATCTTCGTTGCCGCGAGCGGGGTGATCATCTCGGCCGTCAGTCAAAAGGGCGGCCAGGCCCGCACCTTCGACGTGACCGTCACGCACGCAGCCGCGATGAGCCCCGACACGCTCAGGGCGAATCAGAACGACACCATCACCATCAACGTGCACAGCGACACCTCGGGTGAGGTGCACCTGCACGTGTACGACATCGCGTTCGACGCAGTCGCCGGCCAGGTCGTCAGCAAGACGTTCAAAGCCGACAAGACCTGCAGCTGCGACATCGAGTGGGAGAGCACCAGCCACCCCCTCGGCGTGCTCGTGGTCAGCCCATGACGCACGTCCTTCTCCACGGTTTCGGACCCCGCTACGACCTGCCGATCGCGACGGCGCTCTATCTCTACGCGGCGGGCGGTGTGGTGTTCATCTCTTTTGTGCTGGTCGTGCTTTTCGCCGGCGACCGGGTCGGGCCCAAGGCCACTGACTACCCGCGCCGAGCGGTGCCGTGGCTGCTGCGGATCGCCCGCTCACCCTGGCCGCGAATCATCGGCGGCCTGATCGGCGTCGCCGCGCTCGTCGTGGTCGTGATCACGGGCTTGTTCGGGTCGAGCAACGCGTTCTACAACCCCTCGGAGTACGTCGTCTGGATCCTGTTCTGGGCGACGCTCGTCGTCCTCTCCGGGCTCGTCGGCAACCTTTTCTACCTGCTGAACCCGTGGACCGCGATCTACGACGCGCTGGCGAGGGTCTTTCATCCGCGGCCGGTGTGGAAGATGCCCGGCGTCGGGGTGTGGCCGGCGACGGCGGCGTACTTTGCGTTCGCCTGCCTCGAGCTGACGACCGGGCTGGCGGTGCGGCCGCAGATCGTGGCCCTCGCCGCGATCGTCTACACGCTCGTCACCGTGACGGGCATGTTCCTTTTCGGACGCGACGAATGGCTCGAGCACTGCGAGGCGTTCACGATCCTGTTCGGCATCGTCGCGCGGTTTGGGCCGCTCGAGGCGGAGCGAGACGAGACCGGAAGGATCAGCGCCGTCTACGTGCGCCCGTGGGGAGTGGGCCTTTTGAAGCCGTGGGCGTCGGGATGGGATCGAGTCCTCTTCGTGATCCTGATGCTGAGCACGCTCGCCTTCGACGGCATCTCGGCGACTCCCGCCTGGCAGGACTTCACGATCGCGCTGAAGCCCTACTGGCTGCCGCTGGGCTCGTTCGGCCTGTTTGCGATCCGGACATTCGGTCTCGTGCTCCTCACCATCGCCTTCGTCCTCATCTTCATCGCGTTCATGGAGGCGGTCATCTATCTCGGGCAGCGAAAGGTCGACGTCAAGGCGACGGTCACCTCATTCGCGCTCACCCTCGTGCCGATCGCGCTGGTCTACAACGCGGCCCACAACTACAGCTACATCCTGGTGCAGTCGCAGTACCTCATCCCTCTGCTCAACGACCCGCTGCACAACGGCGCGCACCTCCTGCCGGCCGTGGCCGGCTACGTGCCGAACTTCGCGCTCGCCCAGGCCTCAACGGTGTGGTACGCCGACATCGTGCTCATCGTGCTCGGCCACGTCGTCGCGGTGTTCCTCTCACACCTGCGCGCCGGCGAGCGATTTCGAACTGCTCAGCGCGCGCTGCTGAGCCAGTACCCCATGCTTTTGCTGATGGTTCTGTACACCATGACGAGCCTGTGGATCCTCGCCCAGCCGATCACCAAGGAATTGTGAGCAGCCGCCGACCGACGCGGAGGGTCCCCACGCGGGCGCCGGTGCGCAAGCCGGTGGCGGGCACGCCATCCTGGGTCCTGCCCGCGGCGGTGGTCGCAGGTCTCGCGGTGGTGATCGCGGCGTTCCTCGTCATCCGCTGGTACACGACTCCCCTGCCACCGAAAGCCCCAAGCCAGGACACGACCGCGCAGGTCATCGCGATCATCACGAACCTGCCGAGCTCGGAGTTCGACACGGTTGGGCAGGGAACGGCCACGAACCTGGTCAAGCCTGTATCGGGCTCGACCCTGACCGGCGCGACGGGCAAGCCGGAGGTCATGTACGTCGGCGCCGAGTACTGCCCCTACTGCGCGGCGCAGCGTTGGCCGCTCATCATCGCGCTCTCGCGGTTCGGGACGTTCAGCGGGCTGCAGACCACCACGTCCTCTTCGACTGACGTTTTTCCCAACACGATCACGTTCACGTTCCGCGGCGCGACCTACAGCAGCCAGTACGTCGACTTTCACGCGGTGGAGACCCTCGACCGCGAACAGAACCCGTTGCAGACGCCGAGCTCGGCGGATCAGCAGCTCATGGATCGCTACGACTCCGGCGGCACGATTCCGTTTCTCAACTTCGGCAACCACTACGCGTCGACAGGCGCCTACTACCTGCCCGACACCATCAGCGGCATGAGCTGGCTCGCGCTGGCCGACACCCTGAAGCAGCCCGATTCGACGCAGTCCAAGGCGATCATCGGAGCGGCGAACCTCATCACCGCGGCGATCTGCAAGATGAACGGCGACCAGCCGGCGTCGGTGTGCTCGAGCGCGACGATCCAGAGCCTCGAGAAAAACCTGAAGTAGTGGATCGGCTTCGGCTCGTCGCGGTGGTCGCCGGCGTGGCGGGCCTCGCTGTGTCCGTCTACCTGACGGTGCTGCACTACCAGGGCGTGGTGCCGGGGTGCCCCACGACGGGACCGATCAACTGCGATGCGGTCCTCTCGAGCAAGTACGCCGTGCTCGGCGGCACGACGGTCCCGACGTCGGCGCTCGGCATCCTTTGGTTCGCGGTCAGCACGGGCCTGTGGATCGCGGGATGGCGGCGGGCCGTCTACGCTTGGTCCGGCGCGGGACTGGCGTACGTGGTCGCGCTCGTTTTCACCGAGATCGTCCTCCTGGGCGCGATCTGCCTGTGGTGCACGGCTGCGCATGTTCTCGTCCTGGTGCAGTTCCTCATCGCGGTCACAATCTGGGGCAGGGAGCGGCAGTGATCACGTTTCCGTTCGACGTCACGGTCTACGCCGGGCTCGTGGTGCTTTTCCTCGCGCACGCCTGGCTGGCGCGGCAGGCGCCTGACGCGGAACGCAAGCACACGCTGTACTTCTTCGCCGGCCTGCTCGTGTTGTGGCTCGCGCTCGAAACCCCGATCGACACGGTGAGCGACCACTACCTCGACAGTGTCCACATGCTGCAGCACGTGCTGCTCGCGTTCGTGGCGCCGCCGCTGATGTTGCTCGGGTTGTCGCGCGGCATGGTCGGCCTCATCGTGCAGATCCCCGGAGTGCGGTCCTTGATGGAGCCTGTGTCCGCGCAGGTCATCGCCGCGGTGGTGATGATCGTCTGGCACGTCCCCGCGCTCTACGACGCGACGCTGCGCAACGAGGGATTGCACGTCGTCGAGCACCTGATGTTCGTCGCCAGCGGACTGTTCCTTTATTGGCCGATGGTCGACGCGACCTCGTCTTACGCGCGCTGGCGGATGTCGCCCGGGGCCAAGCTCGTCTACATGCTGCTCGCGACGCTGCCCCAGGACGGCATCGCGCTAGCGCTGATCTTCTCCCGCGTCCCCTTCTACGAGTTCTACACGCGCGTGCCCCGGTTGATCGCCGGGTTCACGCCGCTGATCGACCAGACGGTCGCGGGCGCGGTGCTGATGATCTTCGGCAAGGTCACGCTGGCGATCGCGGCTCTGGTCGTCTTCTTCCGGTGGTTTGGCGCCGAACAAAGAGAAGACCGCGGCATAGAATCCGCGGTGAGGGTGCGGTGAAGTATTCCCAGTCGATACTCGACCTCGTCGGGAATACACCGATGGTGCGCCTCCACAAGGTCACCGCGGGCTACAAGCCCACCATCCTGGCCAAGCTCGAGGAGCTGAACCCCGGCGGCAGCGTCAAGGACCGGATCGGGCTGACCATGGTCGAGGACGCCGAGCGGACCGGGAAGCTGCGCCCCGGCGGCACGATCATCGAGCCGACCTCGGGGAACACCGGCCACGGCCTCGCGATGGTGGCCGCCATCAAGGGCTACAAGATGATCTTCGTGATGCCGGACAAAATGTCGGCGGAGAAGATCAGCCTGCTGCGCGCGTACGGGGCTGAGGTCGTGGTGTGCCCCACCAACGTCGAGCGCGAGTCGCCGCAGTCGTACTACTCCGTGGCCGACCGGTTGTCGCGCGAGGTTCCGGGTGCGTTCCAGCCCAACCAGTACTTCAACCCGCGCAACCCGGAGGCGCACTACGCCACGACCGGACCCGAGATCTGGGATCAGACGCAGGGGCGCATCGACGTGTTCGTGGCAGGCATGGGGACCGGCGGCACCATCAGCGGCGTGGCCAAGTACCTGAAGGAGCGCAAGCCTTCGGTCCATATCGTCGGCGCGGACCCTGAAGGGTCGCTGTACTCAGGGCCGATAGCGCCGTACAAGGTCGAAGGCGTCGGCGAGGATTTCATTCCCGGCACGATGGACATCAAGATCGTCGACCAGATCGTGCAGGTCACCGACAAGGAGTCGTTCATGGCCGCCCGGCGCCTGGCCCGCGAAGAAGGCATCCTGGTCGGCGGATCGTCCGGCCTGGCCCTACACGCAGCGTTAGAGGTCGCGCGCGAGCGCGAGGCGGACGACGTGATCGTGGTGCTGTTCCCGGACACGGGACGCAACTACCTCAGCAAGTTCTTCAACGACGAGTGGATGCGTCAGAACGGCTACCTCGCCCGGCTCGGCGCCGTGCGCATCCAGGAGGTCCTCGACTCGCACCCCAAGGGCCTGCCGCAGCTCGTCACCGTCGAGGCGGCGAAGTCGGTGGGCGAGGCCATCGACCTGATGCAGCGCTACGGCATCTCGCAGCTGCCGGTGGTGGAGGAATCGAACGGGCGCGGCGTCGTCGGCACGCTTCAGGAGCGAACGCTGCTCGACCGCGTATACCGCGACCCCGCGGTCGTGACGACCGCCGTTTCGGCCGCGATGGACCCGCCGATGAGCCAGGTCGCGGTCGATTCTTCGCTCGACGACGCCTTCGAGCCGCTGCTGCGCGGGGAGCAGGCGGTGCTCGTCGTGCAGAACGACAAGCCTGTCGCGGTGATCACGCGGGCCGACCTGCTCGAGTTCGTGGCACACCGCGGCCGGGGCTGATTTGCCTGCCGAGAGCGACTGGGGTTTTTCGACCCGCGCGGTCCACGTCGGGCAGGGACCCGATCCCGAGACGGGCGCGGTCGTGCAGCCCATCCACATGGCGACGACGTTCGCCCAGCAGGGCGTGGGGAAGCACAAAGGCTTCGAGTACGGACGCAGCGGAAACCCGACGCGAAAGGCGCTGGAGGAAAACCTTGCTGCGCTCGAGGGCGCACGACACTCGCTCGCGTTTGCGTCCGGGCTGGGCGCCGAGACGACGCTCATGTTGCTCCTCAGCCCGGGCGACCACGTCGTGTACATGGAGGACGTGTACGGCGGGACCTTCCGCCTTTTCGACAAGGTCCTGAAGCGGTTCGGACTGACGTTCAGCGCCATCGACGCGTCGGACCTGGACGCGGTCGAACAAGCGCTGAGCGAGAAGACACGCATGGTGTGGCTCGAGTCGCCGACCAACCCATTGCTTCGGATCGTCGACATCGACGCGGTGAGCGAGATCGCGCACAGCCACGGAGCGATGGTGTGCGTCGACAACACGTTCGCGACGCCGTACCTTCAGCAGCCGCTCCATCTCGGCGCGGACGTCGTCGTCCACAGCTCGACCAAGTACATCGGCGGTCACAGCGACGTCGTCGGTGGTGCCTTGATGACGAACAGCGAGGAGCTCGAGAAGGACCTTCGCTTCCACCAGAACGCGGTCGGCGCGGTACCGTCGCCCTTCGACTGCTGGCTGCTGCTGCGCGGCGTCAAGACGCTGGCCCTTCGCGTCGAGCGGCAGTGCGCGAACGCGATCGAGATTGCGCGCGCGCTGCAGGCCAACAAGAATGTGAAGCGGGTCTTCTACCCCGGGCTCGAATCGCATCCCAATCGCGCGGTGGCCGCGCGACAGATGCGGTTGTTCGGCGGGATGGTTAGCTTCGAGGTGGCCGACGAGGCGGCGGCGTTCCGCGTCCTGGAGCGCCTGAAGATCTTCGCGCTGGCGGAATCGCTCGGCGCGGTCGAGTCGCTGGCCGAGCACCCTGGCCGGATGACCCACGCCTCGATCCCCGCGGCGGAGCGGCAGCGCTCGGGCGTGGGCGATGGGTTGATCCGTCTTTCCATCGGCGTCGAGGACGCCGGCGACCTGATCGCCGACCTGGAGCAGGCCCTGGCCTAGCTTCCGGGCGCGGTCCCGAACCAGAGCCCGTAGTCCGGGCCGCGCGAGAACAGGTCGACCGCCGTCGCGCCCGTGGGGCACACGGCGCCAGGACCTGAGGTCCAGAAGCCGCCGACCTGCTGCCACCCCGACCAGGCGGTCCCGTTGAACCCCTGGTGCCAGATGCCGCCCGCGATCCCCTGGACGAACACATCGAGATGACCCGAGGCGCAGCTGGCCGGCGCGGGCGCGCCGGTGAAGATTCCGCCCATCGAGCTCCACGTGCTCCACGTCCCGGCGCCGTCGCCGTGCTTGCGCCACAGCGCGCCGTCGCCGCCGCGGACGAAGACGTCCAGGCTGTTGGCTCCCGACGAGACGACGCTCGGGCTCGCCGCGGCGACGCCGCCGAGGGATTCCCACGCGCCCCACGCCGTGCCGTTCCAGGTCTTGTGCCACGTGCCGTAGTTGTTGGCCCCGGCAACGACGAGGTCGAGACGGCCCGAGCCCCACGACGTCACCGACGGTCCGGTGGTGGCGACGCCGCCCACGCTGTCCCACGCAGACCAGGTCGTGCCGTTGAACGCGCGGTGCCATATGCCGCTGTCGCCGCCGCGGGCGAAGACGTCGATGTGGCCGGCTGCGTTCGAGACCGCGCTCGGGTCAGAGGTGATGATTCCACCCAGCGACTCCCACGCGCCCCAATTCGTGCCGTCGAAATGCCGATGCCACAACGCGTTGTCCGCGCCGCGCACGAAAACGTCCGCAGTGCCCGAACCCCAGGACGAGGCGGCCGGCGTCGACGTCAGGACACCGCCTAGAGATGACCAGCCCTGCGGCTCGACGCGCAGCGCTCCGACGGTGAACGACCACGTGTAGGGCGTTCCGTTGACGGTCAGCGACACGACGTAGTTGGCGCCGCTCGCGAGCGGTTGTCGCGGGATGACGATCACGCCGCCGCGCTCGGTCAGGAAGCTGCCGAGCGCCGCGTTGGTCGAGTCGATGACGCAGTGCTCGACCGCGACTCCATTGGCGGTCAGCGAATGCGTGGCGCTTGCCGTCGTGCTCACGTTTCCGCCGAGCTCGATGAACAGCGGCAGCCCAGTCGGTGTGGAGTAGCCAGGACACGCCTGCAGCGGGTCCGGCCATTCATTGCCGCTGTACTGGGTGAGCGGTTCGGTCGAACCGTTGGCCGGGAACATCACCGGAAACTTTCCGCCGGTGAACGAGTTGCCGCGGACGACGTCGAGCGTGGCGCCGAACTGCCATCCCGATTTCACCTCGCGATAGGAGCCGAAGCCGGTCGTCGTGAGCCGCGGGTCCATCATGCCCATCGCGTGGAAGGGCGCGCCCATCCACCAGTCGATCGCCGCATCGTCGGGCGTGGCGGTGGTCGAGCTCACGTTGAGGTTGCCGTTGCGCGCCGCCGTGTCGCCTTCGACCGTGTAGTAGGGGACGCCGGGCGTCTCATAGTGCGTGACGAGGTCGTTCTTGACCATGTACAGCGAGTGGTTGTAGTCGCCCGCGCTCCACGTCGTGTTCTCGACCACCGTCGGAAGGCCGGTGGCCATTCGCCACTGGTTGAAGCGATCGAGCCACACGCCTCCCGATGTGAGCCGGGGGCTGATTTGAACTGCGGTGCTCGCGGTTTGGGGAAGCACGGGCATGGCGGCGAGGACCGCCAGGGCTGCAACCGACCACGCGAGGCGCAGGACGTATGAGGTTCTGGCCACCTCGGGCCTTAACGAACGTCGGCGTGGAAACTTGCAGTCGTCTAGGGCGATTACCTGCTTCTGCCGGCGCAAGCAGGATCCATGCCCAACCGAAACCTGTTTCTGCCGGCGAAAGTGCCGAAAGCGGGTTTTAGCTAGCCGGTTTCGAGCCGCCAGAGCGAGCCATCTGACGATTTTTCGAGGATGTCGATCTTGGTGGTCGTGGGCTGGCAGACGGCGCCAGGGCCGCCGGCCCACTGGCCGCCCACGGCTGTCCAGGGCGTCCAGGCCGTGCCCGAGAACGACTTTCGCCACAGCCCGCCGTCAGCGCCCAAGGCGAACACATCAAGCGCCCCCGAGGCGCAGGACGACGCGCCTGGCGTGCCCTGCACGATGCCGCCCAGCGACTCCCAGGGCAGCCAGGACGTTCCGTTCCAGGCGCGATGCCAAACGCCCTGGTCGGCGCCCCTGACCACCACGTCGAGGCGTCCAGCGCCCCAGGAGACAGAGCCCGCGCCTGAGGTGAGGCGGCCGCCAAGCGATTCCCACGGCTGCCAGGTCGTGCCATCCCACCAGCGATGCCAGAGGGCGAAGTCCGACCCCATCGCGAAAACGTCGAGGCGATTCGCGCCGGACGATGCGGCGCTGGGCGCTGAACCGAGGTGTCCGCCCAGGCCTTCCCAGGGCAGCCAGCTCGAACCATTCCATGTCAGATGCCACAGGCTGTTGTCGCTGCCGCGGACGAAGACGTCGATGCGGTTGGCGGTGCCCGACACCGCGCCCGGACCGGCGTTGGTCACACCGCCGAGCGACTCCCACGCGGCCCACGCAGTGCCGTTCCACGCGCGGTGCCACAGCGCGTTGTCCGTGCCGCGAACGAAGGCATCAAGGCGCCCGGCCGCCCACGAGGCGGCGGAAGGATCGTCGAGCATCCGGCCGCCGAGCGAGATCGCGTTGTTGTAGTAGAGGCCGACGAAGATCCGCAGGTAGCCGCCGTCGTCATCGGCCCACGTCGAGACGTGCGTGTTGCATGCGCTGCAGTAACCGGCGACGTCGGTGGTCGGGACTCCGTTGTTGTTGGTGACGCCGTCGTTCATCACGTCCGTGTACGAGGTCTGGCATCCGTTACCGGCGCCGAACAGCACCGCGATCAGTCCCGCGTTGAAGAGGTCGGAAGCGTGGCTGATGAAATATGCGCCGACGTTGTCCTGGTAGTGGCCGCAGGTGTTGTTCATGGTCAGGAAGTACTGGTTGCCGACGGGCACCTGCCACACGACCTGAGGACGCGCGGTCTTCGCTTTCAGCTCGGCGACCCACGACAGGTAGCGGGTGAAGTTCGGGTAGAGCGTGTTAGTCGGGTCCCACCAGTGCGTGGAGTTCTGGTTGTTGGAGCCCTGCGCCTCCCACCAACCGGCGTCGTGGTCGTCGACGTCGTTGAAGACCAGGTCCCACGTGCTCCCGAATGCATTGCTTGCGATGCCCGCGGAGTCGAGGAACGCGGCGGTCTTGTCAGCCTCAGAGATTGCGTTGACCGCGGGGTTGGTGTCGCTGGCGATGTCGATGCCACTGGCCCACGCAGACGCGTGGATGGCGAGGAGCGCGTTGGGCGCGTTGGCGTCGCGCAGCTTGAGCAGCGCGTCGGCGAATCCCTGCACGGTGTCGGGAATTCCGGCGACGTCGGCGAAGCCCGAGCCCGCCACCATCGCGCTCACGGTCGTCGCATCACCGCCCGCGGCGCGCTGCTCCATGTAGCCCCAGAAGTCGGGCTCGACGTGCACGACCACTGTCTTGCCGAACGAGCCGGCGAGCTGCATGAGGAGCTTGAAGTTGGCGTAGTACGCGTTCATGGTCGACGCGTTGTTGAGGTTGCTGTAGTCGCGGTCGGATTCGTTGGCGCCGGTCGAGGGCGTCGACTGCAGCAGCTCGTAGTACGTGAAGACAGGGATGTAGCCCGCGGCGCTCGAGTCGTTCATGTACATGCTCGCGAAGGCGCCGGTTGGCGAGTTCCAGTTCTGCCACGGGTTTGCGGTGTTCACCCCGCCGGCGAGGTACTGATAGCGGTAGCGCCAGGGCACGCCGCTCGAGGTCATCCAACCGATATGCGATGGATCGTTGGCGAGTCCGAAGTGAAGGCGATCTTGAGGAAGGGTGGAGGCCGTGCTGCGCGTCGCGACATGGACAGGAGTTGCTGCCGAAAGTAGAAGGAGGATCGCCAGTGACCCGAGGGCGATCGCGCGGCGTTGGGCTGTCATAATCCTCACCTTGCGACGGGGTAGAGCGGTCGGGTTCATCCTTGTCCTCTTCGTACTGTCGCTGTCGGCGGTGATTTCCCCGACAACGCACGTTTCTTCTCTTCCGGTCGCAGCCTCGACCGGCTGGACAACCTATCACAAGGACGGCTCCCGCAACGGCTACGACGGTAACGCGCCCTTCTTTCCGCCGTCCGGTGTGCCGAATGCGGTGTGGCAGACGGCGGCCCTCGATGGATCCAACCAGGCGGAGCCTCTCGCCTATGGCGGCGTGATCTTCCAGGCGACCGAGAACAACTCGATCTACGCGTTGAACGAAACCAATGGAAGCCAGGTGTGGTACTGGCACAAGTACGCTTCGGTGCCCAACCCCGCATCTCCGTGCGGAAACATCAATCCCGTCGGCATCACGAGCACGCCGGTGATCGATCCGGCGCTCGGCCTGATCTACGCGGTCGGCTTGGTCTCCGCGGGTGCAGGGATAGACAAGTGGCAGCTGTTCACGGTGAACATCTCCACCGGAATAGAAGCGTTCCCGCCCGTCGACATCACGACGACCGGCCTTGACCCGGTCGTCGACGAGCAGCGAGCTGCGCTGGCGATCGCGCCCACCGGCCTGACGGTGTACGTGGCGTTCGGGGGATGGATCGGCGACTGCGGCAACTATCACCCGTGGGTCATCGGCGTGCCGGTGGGAACGAGCCGTGGCAATGCGTTGATGGTCTACCAGCCGCAAACCGGGAGCCAGGCCAAGGCCGGCATCTGGGGCGCCTCAGGACCCGCGGTCGACGCCGCCGGAAACGTCTACGTCGACACCGGGAACGGGACCGAAAACAACTGCTCTAATGCGTGGGACCACAGCGAAGCGGTGATCAAGCTTTCGCCCTCTCTCGCTGAGCTCAGCACCTTCGCGCCGACGAACTGGTGCAGCCTCAACGCGGCCGACTCTGACATCGGCTCTCTCGGACCGCTGCTGTTGCAGAACACCGGCGAGGTGTTTGCCACCGGCAAGCCTGGGGACTGGTACCTCCTCAACGGCGCCGCGCTCGGCGGAATCGGAGGCCAGATGTCGACCGCGCATGTCGACTCGTGTCCGACTTCGGATGCGGTCTTCGGCGGTCTCGCTTACTTCGCTCCGTATGTCTATGTGCCGTGCGACACCACCGGGCTCGTGGCGCTGAAGGAAAACACCGCGGTCACACCGCACACGTTCAGCGTGGCGTGGCAGAGCAGCTCATTCACTCCGTCGGCGCCGATCGTCGCCGGAGGCGTGGTCTGGACGATGAGCAGCAGCTCGCTGGAAGGGTTCGACGCCGTGAGCGGTGCCTCGCGCTTCAGTGTTTCGATAGGCGGTCACAATCGCTTCTCGACGCCGACCGAGGACAACGGCTGGCTCATCGTTCCCGAATCGAATCGGGTGCACGCCTTTTCGTTCGGCGCCGCCGTGACCAGCTTCGGCTACGGCGGGCACCTGGCCTCCGGGCCGGCCGCCACCTCGTCGTCCGCCACGCGCGAGGACGTCTTCGTCGCCGGCGTCGACAACGCGGCCTGGACGGCCACGCTGACGGAACCTGCGGGCACGTTCAGCGGCTGGTCGTCGCTCGGTGGCAGCATCCGGCACGACCCGACCGCATCGACCTCGTCGGCGACCAAGCAGGACCTGTACGTGGTCGGCGCCGACGGTGGTCTATGGACCGTCACGTGGAACGGGACGTCCTGGGGCTCCGTGTACCGACCGCTCTATGGCCACATAACGTCGAGTCCCGAGGCGGCGGCGGGCGCCGCACTCAACCGGATCGACATCTTCGTCGTCGGGGTCGACGGCGCGCTGTGGCAGTCGACAACCGCCGACGGCGGGACGACTTACGGGCAGTGGACTTCGCTGAACGGGCACATCAACGCCAGCCCGGGCGCGGTGTCCTCCGCCGCCGGTTCGCTGGACGTGGCGGTGCAGGGAATCGACGGTGCCCTGTGGCTGAACCACTGGAACGGGACATCGTGGAGCGGCTGGACGACGCAGTTCGGCCACCTGGTTTCCAGCCCCGAGCTGGCGTCCTGCGCCGCCGGCCACCTGGACGTGTTCGTGGTGGGTCTCGACGGAGCGTTGTGGCAGAACGGGTTCAACGGCGGCGCGTGGAGCGGCTGGCACTCGTACGGCGGGCACTGGAACTCGGACTTCGGCGCCACGTGCCGGAAGGGCACGACGACCGTTGAGGACGTTTACGGCCGAGCGGTCGACGGCAGCATGTGGGCGGTGAGCGCGACCGCGAGCTGACTAAGCCGCGGGGACGTCGGTCTCCCAGAGCTGGCCGTCAGATCCCCTCTCGACAAGGCTGATCGTCGTGGTTGTCGGCTGACAGACTGCGCCTGGCCCATCCGACCAGCGTCCGCCGACGAGAAGCCACGGGCCCCAGGCGGTCCCGTTCCAGGCCCTCTGCCAGAGCGTCCCGTCGGTGCCGGCGACGAAGACGTTCAGATGCCCGGACGCGCATGATGCCGCGTCGGGTGCTGCGGCCAGGTTGCCGCCCAGCGACTCCCACGCTGTCCACGTTGTCCCATCGAAGGCGCGGTGCCACAACGCTCCGTCGACGCCCGCGGCGAAAACGTCGAGCTTGCCTGAGGCGGAGGACACAGCCCCGGGACCGGAGCCCAGCTTCCCGCCCAGCGATTCCCACGGCAGCCACGAGGTGCCGTTGTTTGCTCGGTGCCATAACGCCCCGTCCGTCCCACGGGCAAACACGTCGAGGCGGTTGGAGGCCCACGAGGCCGCGTCGGCACCGCTGCTCAGCTTGCCTCCCAGTCCTTCCCAGGTGCTCCACGCGGTGCCTGTCCACCAGCGATGCCACAGGCCGCCGTCTGTCCCGCGGACGAAGACATCGACTCGATTAGCCGAAGGTGCCACGGCGCCCGGTTCCGAGGTGACGGCGCCGCCGACCGACTCCCAGGGCTGCCAGGCTGCGCCGTTGAAGGCGCGGTGCCAGACGGCGCCATCCGTCCCCACCGAGAAGGCGTCGATCCGCCCTGATGCCCACGACGCATCATCGGCGCCCTGAACGAGCCTGCCGCCGAGCGGCGTCCACGCAGTCGCGAAGTGGGCTCTCAGCTCGGCCCACAGCTCAGGCGCGCTGCCGCCGTAATTCAGGTTCCAGATTCCAACCCCTCGCAGCGCGTCCTGATTGACGAGGTCGTACTTGAGGCCAAGGGAATAGGCGTCGTCAAAGTAGAGCTCGCGCGTGCAGTTCATCGTCGTGTTGAACCAGGTATCCCAGCGCTCCTGGCCGGCTGGATCGTTGGCGTCCCGATGCGCGGTGTAGGTTCCGGGCTGGACCTCGGGTGCAGTTGGCTCGCCGACGGCGTCGAGATATGTGTCGGCAACCACTGACGAGGTCGGGTACTGGTTGGGCGTCGGGGCGCCCACACAGGCCTTTCGGCCGTAGTACGGCACACCGAGGATGACCTTGGCGTTTCCGGCCACGGATGCGTACTGAGCCGCCGTGACCGTGTCGTTGTAGTAGTAGCCACCAAGCGGGCCTGTGGGGCCAAGGCAAAAGCTGGTGCATCCCGGGGGCTGCCGGTAGTAGTTCGAGTACTCGAGGTCATATGCCATGACGAAGAAGGAGTCGACCTTCGGTGCCAGACCCGGGATGTCGAAAAAACCGGCCGGGTCTGAAGCTGCACTGGCGTAGGTGTCGATCGATAGGTACGAACCGGAGGCCAGAGCCCCTCGGAGATTCGCTACAAACGACGTAAGTGTGTGGCGGGCCCAGGAGGAATCGGTCGTGCCGCAGGCGCCGTTCAGGCCTTCATAGTCGACGTTGACGCCGTCAACTCCCTTGGCCTTGACCTCGTTGACGGTTGCGGTGACCGTCGTCGAGGCGTTGGCGAGGCCGCCGCACATGTTTGGTGTTCCGCCCGAGAAGTCCTGGAGAACGATCGTGAGCACAACCTTGGTCCCCGCCGCGTGGGCGGTGCTGACAAGGCCCGTGAGCTGGGTCGAATTCCAGGTCGTCCAACCAGCGTCCTGGGCGATCGTGCCGTCGGCATTGATGTGCAGCCCGAAGAAGGCGACGGTAGAGAGGAGCGAGAAGTCCCAGCTGGGATAGCCGACTGTGGGATCAGCCAGGCTGCTGGCGAGACCGAAACCGAAGACCTCGCGCTTGGGCCCGCTGACCGCCATGATCGCCTGGCTTGGGCGGCTAGCTGGGTGCGCAGCAACGGCGCTGTGGGGCGCGATGCCGAGAAGAGCGATCTGGAGAATCGGTACCGCGGCGAAGAGCCGCAACCGTTGCAGCGACATCCGCATGTGGTGGGCCGAGGAACTTTAGCATGCAGCAGCCCCGTGACCCAGGTAAAACGAAGCGGGTCCCCGAATCGGGGACCCGCGATTAGTTGCTGATCAGATCAGAGGTTAGCTGGCGAACGCCGCGACCGCCCACATTGCACCGTCGGCTCCCCGACCGTACACGTCTTCTGTGGTTGTCGAGCCATTTCGGCAGGTCGCTCCAAAGTCCGAGGTCCAGTGGCCGCCGTAAGAGTGCCAGCCACTGAAAGCGGTACCGTTGAAACCGTTCTGCCACAGGGCGCCGTCGAGCCCAACTACGAACACATCCAGGTGCCCAGGCGCGCACGAGGCCAGCTCAGGGCTGCTCACGAGGTGTCCAAACTGGGTCGTCCAGCCACTCCACGTGGCCCCGTTCCAGTGGTTCAACCACAAGCCGCCGTCAATTCCTTGCACCGCGACGTCGAGGGTGCCGGCGGTTGTCGAAACCGCGCCCGGGCTGTCGTTGATATGCCCATTCAGTGAGCTCCAGCCGCTGTAGCTGGTGCCGCCGTTGGTTGTGGTGTTCTGCCATAGGGCGCCGTCGAGTCCTACGACGAAGATATCGATCCGGCTGACTGCAGCACCAGCGGCAGCCTCAGGGCTGGATGTGATGTGGCCAAACAACGGCGCGTATGTCGTGCCCCATGATGTGCCGTTCCAGGTCTTGGTCCAGAGGCCGCCATCAGCCCCCACGACGTATAAGTCTTGCTTGGTGGCAGACGATGCTGCTGCCGTCGGGTCGTGCTGTATAACACCTCCCAGCGACGACCAACCACCGAACGTGCCGGCCGGCATCGTCAGCGTCCCAGTCCAGACCGCGTTGTCGACTCCGGCAACGAATACATCCTCGCGGGTCACGGCGGCGGCTGTGGCTGCTGGTCCAGACGCCAGATGGCCACCGTAGCTGTACCCGTAGCCGCTCAACGTGGCGAGGATCTGGGCGGGCGAGGCAAGAATCGACATAGCAAGCACACCGCCGACCGCAAGCGCGGGAAGCAGTCGTACTAGGACCCGTCTATTCAGCATCAATTACTCCTTCTCGCTGGCGGGGCAACCCCACATGGACAGAACTACCGAAAACTTGAGACAGGGCATCTGGGAGGGAGCGCCAAACGTGCACAACCTAGGATCCTCCCTCGACCCCAGGCGCGCAAACGATTTTGTAATCAAGACCCTATCTGCCACCCGCTCCGGTGTCAAGGGTCGTACGCGGGCAACAGGTTAATTCCAGTAAAGCCTTAACTTTTCAGCTCGCAGACACTTCTCGGCCGCTAGCTGACGAGAAGGTTGCGGTACAAGACCATGGACCCCCAGTCGCCGATTTTGACCAGGTTCGGCTGCGCGTCCAGGAACTCGTAACTCTTCCAGTCGAGCTCGTGCGCCAGGAGGACGTATTTGATCTCTCGACTGGCCAGCACCTCGGCCCATCTGCCCTCGGGCCCGAGTGAGACCAGACCGGAAACGGCCTCCTGGTCTGGAGTTGAGGGCGGCGTGATTCCCGGTACCTCAGGATCGAGGCTCACAACAATCGGCACCCCGAAGAAGCCCGGTGCTGGCGGCGCCACCACCGAGTTCTGGTTGTGGACGAAGGAGTAACTCATGTATTCGTGCCAAGGCAGGAACACCGTCCGACCAGGATTGCTATCGGCCCTGAGCGTTCGGTCCGCCGCATACCAACTCGCGGGATAGGTGGACGGACTGATCTCGCCGTGCGTACCGAACAGCAAACCATTCCCGTAGTACAGCGGAATCGCGATCGCCAAAGCGGCAAGGCCGGAGGCTATCCACTCACGATGCTGGGCTGACGCGATCCGCTCGCGAGCCCGGGAAATAACATACGTGGCGCCTCCGGCTGAGAGCTGAGAGTAGGCAAGCGCGAGCAAGGCGGCCCATTTCCCGCTATCGCGCATTCCTCGATACGGGGGGAAGGCGGCCTCCAACCACGTCACGACCGCTTCTGTGACGCGACTCGAAACGCCAATTTCCAGCGCCACGCCGACGACCGCGGCAAGGAGCAGACCAATGGCCCAGCTCCTCTCGCGCCCACTCTGTCTCCATATGCCCACCAACGCACCAATGGCAGCAAGTATCAGAACTGCGAGCAGAACGTCCGGCCAAATTGGAACGAAGGCCTTCATTGAGGTGAAGCGCCCAGTAGCCTCGGCCCAAAAGCCATACAACCCAAGCACGTTCGGCAGAAGACCAAGCCGATCGTCAGGGACTACTGCGTAGGCCGCAAAGTCGGCTGGACTTATGGCCGCGATCCTAACGCCCTCCGAGCCGGTTCCGAGCAGGATCGGCGCTATCCAATACGCATTCAAGGCCAACGTGGCGACCGCCATGAGGAGCAGGGCAACTACTAGCCGAAAAAGCGCCCTCGAGTCTCTCCAGAGGGCAAGCAAGGTGGCGAGCGAAAGCGCAGCCACGAGGACGGCTGCCAGCAAAAAGAAATGAAGGCTTAGGACGGAGTCAACGGTGATGGCAATTGCCGTCAGGGTCGCGCCACGAGCGGTCGGCTTGGCGAGGAACCGGCGCGCACTGAGCGCGACCCACGGAAGCGCCGCGTAGGCCGCTAGAACTAACCACTGCCCGTAAAGCAGGCGGCCGTACACGAACGGGTTGGCGAGGAACATCGTTGCAGCCACGGATCGACCGATGGGGCCCAGGCCGGGTGGGGCGAAATAAGCGCCGAGTGCAGCAGCTAGTAATACGGTGACGAGCAGGGCTTTGCTCACGACCTCTGCCGAAAGAAGCAGCGATAGGGCTGCCAGAGCCCAATCAAACGGCGCGGCGCTGGTGACCGAATTCGGGAAATCGAATCGCCGTGGCCCCGGCCAATCGGTCCCAAATAGGTATCCACTGGACAGCCAAGGAAGGACTACAAGCGCCACGAGGAAGCCAGCCCATCCGGTCGCGCTCGCTTGTTCCGACAGGGTGGCGCGGCTCCATGAGATGCGAGCCCCCTGGTGACCTACGCCCATATGTTGTGGCTTAAGGACATATAGTGTTTAGGCGTTTTTTGGGGGAGCCCATCGGAGTAAGGCTCCCGCAAGGGATTTCGAGTTAGACCTTTGTTTGGGGGCGCAGTGATAGATCCGCGCGTCAGACTCACGCTTCCATCTCTGAGCGCTCTCCGTCGTGAGACGGGATTGCGTCAGGTCATCGCCCACAACATCATTGTGGCGACCGGCACCGTGCTCGCTGGTGTTCTCGGAGTCGCGT
>Ga0070717_10000933_pt1 | contig 19493 bp, 20 predicted proteins | sample LARL113metaG_FD_71366 | JGI IMG/M metagenome (GOLD analysis project Ga0070717, IMG submission 71366) | Corn, switchgrass and miscanthus rhizosphere microbial communities from Kellogg Biological Station, Michigan, USA - LAR L11-3 metaG | ecosystem: Host-associated > Plants > Roots > Rhizosphere ... | reverse complement strand
TCGTCGGGCTGAGGGCTTTTGGCGAATGTCTTTATTCCCACAAATCCGAAGCTGACGACGGCAGTGGAGAAATCCGCGCCTCGAAGCCCGAGGACGCCCCTCTAAAGTCGGGTCCGTCGCAGCCACCCGGCCGTTACAAGGCATTTCGCCCAAGCTCTGCTCGCGCTCCGTCAAACGACCTGTCGTGCATCGACAGGCGTGGACAGCCGACGATTGGGAGATAGCAAATGTCAGAACTATTCAAATTTCCCTACGCCTTCGTCAGGCATAATGACTCAGCCAGCACCACTCAAAACCCTGGCTTTTGCAAATCAGCGGACAACGAGCACCACTCGGCACCGCTAAGGAACGACCACATTGTCTTGTGGGCGATAGACGGACTACTGGCTTTGCACGCCGTCCTCGTGAGATGGCGAAGCCGCCGACGAACCTTTCGTGCGCTTGCCGATCTTGATGAAGAACAGCTTCGGGATGTTGGACTTACGCGCAGCTACCACAAGAGTTATCGGGCGCTTGCGGAGCTCGATGATACTCAGCTTTGCCACTTGAGCGAGCTCGGGCTTCACGTACGCCGCAAAGTCAGGCGGTTTTGAATGCGGAGTCATTTCCATGTCTGAGCCCAAAACGCGCCTTAAAACGCCCCTCAAGACGGCCCTTGGCCGCGTCGCTGTCCTGTGGCGCGGTGATGCAGCGACGCGCCGCGACGCGACGCCAGAGACCAGCAGGTTCAAGGCTGTCTTCGCGGCGCTCGGCGACGTTGGCGTCGACGCCGAACCGGTGGTCTACGAGGATGATGTCCTCGACGCCGTGCGCACTCAGCTCGCCGCGCTTGATGGCGTGCTCGTATGGGTCAATCCCATCCACGAAGGGCGCAACCGCGCCAGGCTCGACGCCCTCCTGCGTGAAGTCGCCGCGCACGGTGTCTGGGTGAGCGCACATCCCGATGTGATCCTGAAGATGGGCACCAAGGAAGTGCTCCATCGCACGCGCACGATGAGTTGGGGTTGCGACACGGCGCTCTATCGAACGCCCGAGGCGATGCGTGCCGAATTGCCCGCCCGGCTCGCTGCGGGCCCACGCGTCATCAAGCGTAGCCGCGGCAACGGCGGCCAGGGCGTCTGGAAAGTCGAGGCGCTGGCAAGTCCGCACAGCCGACCAATGGTTCGCGTATTGGACGCGACCAAGGACGTGCCGGAGGAACTTGCGCTGGACGCGTTTCTCGAACGATGCCTTGAATATTTCGCGGATGGCGGCGTGATCGATCAGCCATTTCAGTCACGTCTGAGCGAAGGTGTGGTGCGTTGCTACATGGCAGGCGATCGCTGCGCCGGCTTTGGCCACCACAAGGTCAAGGCGCTGGTCGATGCGCCGGCCTCGCGAGCGGAAGCCGGACAGCGACTTTACACCTCCAATGCCGACCCGCGCTTCCAGCGTCTGCGTCGGTTCATGGAAGACGAGTGGACGCCGCAATTGATCTCGCTGCTGAACATTCCGCCGCAGGACCTGCCGATGATCTGGGACGCGGACTTCATGCTCGGCCCAACGGGTGCCGATGGAGCGGACACTTACGTACTTGGCGAGATCAACGTCAGTTCGATATTCCCGATGCCCGACGAGGCGCCGGCCGAAATCGCGCGCCGGGTTGCCAACCGGCTGCGGTCGAAGCTCTGACTATTGTTGAAGCTCCGCTGGAGCCAGGAGCTGACATTTGTGCCTCGCGTGATTGTGTAACAGCGCGGCCAACGCCTATGTAAACCGCCTCCAAGGAGAGCGGCGATGCCAGACTTAACAACAATCATACAGGCTAGTACGGCTCACGCTTGGGTATATCTGCCAGTCGCGATCCTACTTGGCGCAATGCACGCGCTTGAGCCCGGTCACGCCAAATCGCTGATGGCAGCCTATATCGTTGCAATCCGAGGAACAGCAGCGCAAGCGGTCGTTCTCGCGACATCCGCCGCCGTGGGACACACGATTGTCGTTTGGGGGCTTGCCATCACGGCACTTGCGCTGGGTGAACGTTACATTGTCGATCAGGCAGAGCCTTGGCTGACGGCCTTATCGGGCATTCTCCTAGTATTGCTTGCGTTGCGAATGTTCTGGGCCCTGCGCAGTCACCATCACAGCCACAGTCACCATCACGGGCACGAGCACAATCACGAGAACCGAAGCCACACGCATCAGCCGCCAACCATCCGCGGTCCTGTCACCACCGGGCAGATCATCTGGTTCGGATTTACAGGCGGGCTCATGCCGTGTCCCTCAGCCATCGCAGTCTTGCTCATCTGCATTCAAATAAAAGCGTTTGCTCTTGGGGTCGCGATGGTTGCCGCGTTTAGTCTTGGGATCGGCCTCACCTTGATCGCTATCGGTCTCGCCGTTGTTTGGGGCGCGGGCAAGCTCACAAAGACCTGGCCTGGTTTTGAGCGGGCAGCACAAAAGCTCCCTCATCTGTCCGCCGGATTTGTTTTGATCGTTGGCTCTATCATGGCCGTGGCCGGCTTGAATGCCGCCGGGATGTTCTCATCGCGTAAGCCGCACTGATTTTGCCCGCGTCCGCTTTAGGTCATTAGCGGAAATAAATCCAATTCATGTGGACTGGGCGGAAAGCTAATTACAAATATTGTTCTATAGGAGCATCTCCGACCGTCACGTAGATCAGTGCTCCCTGAAGGCGCGCGATGATCTTGTTGTTTTCCGCCGGATCGACGGTGATGCAGCCGAGGCTCCGCCCCAGCATGCCGTTATTCTTGGCGCGATAACCAGCTGTCGTGTACCAGTTCGGGTGAATGACCCATTTATACGGCGGCGTGTGGTTGATGTAACGATTGTACGGCGCCATACCCTCGAGGACGCCAACGATCATGTTTCGATAAACGGTTTTGTCGTAGCGATCCACGATCGTCCGGTAATGGCTCGTCACCTCGGCAGACGCGGGTATGCTCTTGAGCGGTCCCAGCGGGACCATGTCCAGGTCCCGCTGAAAGCCTTTGAATTTGGTGGCTTTCGCGTGGGGTCCATTGCTTTTTCCATGCGCCGCGAAGTGGGCGGTAACCTGATCTGATTTGAAATCCAAAATGTAGAATCTCTTGTTCGCCGACGGCTGAGAAATGTCGAAGACCGCGAACACGTCTTTTTTGGAGAAAGTCGGCTGGCGTGAGATCGCAGCGGCGCGCTGAATTGCGGCCAGGGGAGCGCCGAGTTGCTCCGCCTGTTGCAAAAGGGAATCGAGTTTGCCGGCAAAGTCGTCCTGCTTTGTGACGCCCGCCGGTGGTGCGTCTTTTGACTGCGCGCGGGCCGCCAGCGGGCATGCCAGCGCACCAGCCAAAACACCGAGAAATTCCCGTCGCCTCATCCCTGCCCCCGACTCAGAGTGAGCATCGTATCGGCTCAATGGGGGGCGTTAATAGAGGTTGAAATCGGTCTCGCTACCGCAGCAGGAAATGCTGGCTGATGCCCGCTTTTGGGCCAAAAGCGGGCATGCGCCCTTATTCGACGACCGCTGCAACATTGGAAAATTCTAATAGCGAATTTGACGAGACCGGGAGCTGCGACGGGCCGAAGATCCGCAGGGGTTGTAAAATTGATTAGGCACGCAAAACCCGCCGATACCGCTCACCGTTGCCCTGCACTGCTCGATAGTGAAAAAGCCGCAGTTAGTGGCACCGCCAGCCATCCCCCCGTACTGGGCGCACCATCGGGTATTGTCGCACGGCAGCGCATTGGCTGGCGTCTGCATCAGCACTACGGGCGTAACAAGAAGCGCAGCCATAACACTCGTCGCGAAGCGCATTGTGAGCCCTCCTACGTTGTTACCCTAACTTACACCTGTAAGCTGATTTTCATCCCCGGCATTGGCCTTTGGTCCAACCCAAGACTTTATTTCAGGTGCTCTGGCCAGCGAGACAAACTGAAAGTGACTCTTCGGCGGCGAGCGAAGGGAACACTTCACCCACCCGATGTCGGCTTTGCCTTTGCTGGCGGAACCTTATCTCCTCTCCGACCGTTACATTCTGGTTTCAGAATGGTGCGGCGATGTTGGTTCGATCGGTTCTGACGATGACTTGCTGGATGGCCGTCGCGTTTTCAGCCGCGTTTGCGCAAACTGAATCGCGGCCGGCTTCCGACCAGACACTCAAAAATCCATCGGAGTTTGAGTCGATCGCCAATCAGGAAGATCGATCACGCGCGATCTTCACCGAGATCGGAAAAGTTCTCACCAATCCACGATGCATGAACTGTCATCCAGCCGGAGACCACCCGCTTCAGGGCGCTGAACATCGCGAGCATGCGCCGCCAGTATGGCGCGGCGAGTCCGGTGCGGGGGTTCCTGGCGCGAGTTGCGCGATGTGCCATACCGAAAGCAATTTCACGCTGCACGAAGCCGCGCGCTATCAAAGCATCCCGGGAAATCCGCGCTGGCAGCTCGCACCGTTGTCGATGAGCTGGGAAGGAAAAACACTCGGCGAAATCTGCCGACAATTGAAAGATAAAGACCGCAATGGCGGCCGCGACCTTGCAGCGTTGCAGGAGCATGTTGCCAAGGATGATCTGGTGGCCTGGGGCTGGAATCCCGGACAAGGTCGCGAACCCGCGCCGGGCAATCAGCAATTGGCCGGGGCACTGGTCCAAGCCTGGATCGATAGCGGAGCGCATTGTCCGTAATCGGAAATCGCGCGCGCAACCTGACGCTACTTGTCAATCAAAAGCAGCCGTTCGCTGGACGCTGGCTCAGCTAACGCCGGGTACTTGCGACGCCTTCGATAACGGCAATGTAAATCTAAATAGTGCGCCCCCACTTGGACGATTTTCCGCCCAAATTCTTCCGCCGAGGGTTTGGACGATGGTGCTTGTGATCGATAGCCCAAGCCCCGTGCCCTGACCCTTGGTCGTGTAGAACGCATCGAAAATTGTGTTGAGCCTTTCCGGAGGGATTCCGGTCCCCGTGTCGGCAACCGACACTTCGACTGAGTTATCGTTCACCAACGAAGTGCTGATCGACAACGCGCGCTTGCCGGGATCGCAGTCATGCATGGCCTGGATCCCGTTCACCGCCAGATTTACAAGCGCTTGCTCCAGCTGAATGCGATCAGCGCGGATCGGCAGAGGCCCATTCGGCCTGTAGGTGTCAAGTTGAACGCCATTCCTTCGAGCTTCGCCCCCAATGATACCGATCGCGTTCATGATCACGTCATTGAGGTCGAGTTCGTCAGTCTCGACTTCGGTCTTTTTCTTTAACAGGTCCCGCAAGTTGGAAATGATATCCGTTGCTCTCCGGTCTTCCTTCTGAATGTCCGTAAGTATCCCTTCAATCTTTTCCAGGTTTGGGGGGCTTCGCTTGAGATACAGCATTGCTGCGTCGGCATAGCTCTGGATTGCCCCTAAAGGCTGCCGGAGCTCATGAGCGAATGAGTTCGACAACGCGCCGGCAATCCCGGTGCGATTTAGATGAAGGACTTCGAGCAAGCGTTGACGCAACTCTCGTTCAGCAATCTGACGGCGACGGCGTTCGACGACCAGCCCCGCAATCACACCCGCCTGAGCAAGCAGGACGCTGCCAAGGATAATCATCTGCCAGCGATATCGCTCCCATACGTTGGGTTCACGGAATTGCACGATACTGCCCGATGGCAGGCGGCCTTCGCTGATATTCCAGTGACGCAATTCTCGCCAATCGTATATCGGCGAGCCGAAAACCACGTCGGGCATTTTAATAGCCGACGGACTTTCGCCTTTTAGAATGCGAAGCGCCACTTCGGCACCCTCCGCGCCCAGCTTCTGCGTCTGCATCAAAGGACCACCAACGATGCCCCGGCCGATTTCATAATCGCCCATTCCGAAAATCGGCACCGATGCAACTTCGCGCATCGTCTCGAGTGCACGGTCTTGCGAATAAGGAATGCCCGCCGCATCCTCGGAAAGCAAAAACCAAAAAATCGAAGCTGTCGGCGGCATTGCCGCCGCGCGTTTCAGCATTTCGTCAAACGTCAGATCGTTGAACCATTCGATCTTCAAGCGATCTGCGAGGGGTTGAAAGTCGCGGCGCAGTTCGGACGTCCAGTAGCGCTCGACCGGTGAGTTGCCGACAACAACAGACACTTCGGTCGTTTCGGGCCGGAGTTTCAGAATGTTCGCAAGATATGCGGGAAGGTCGAGGTCAAGAAGAACGACGGCATCCTTCTCGGTCAACGAATAGGCGGGTATACGCCGCCTGTCTGCTCCCACAATCAATATAGGCGTGGAAGGAAACAGCAGTTGGCGGTTACGTTGCACGAAGAATGCCGACGGCGCGCCAATCGGAACTATCAAGTCAAGCTTGCGGCCGGCGACGAGAGCTCGCATGTACTCGACAAACGGGGCTTCGTCTTTCGTGTCTTGAACACGCGCCGTATCGAGCGAAACCTCGTAGAGGTCGATTGGTTCTTTGGAATTTTTGATCAACTCGTTGCGAAAACTTCCGGCCATATCGCTCCAGGGCGAGTAGGCATGCCCGAACGCATGGACGATCAGAACGCGCCTTGGCTCCGCAGACCAGGAAGTCATGGTCCATAAAAGGACCGCGGCGCACGCCAGTGCTGCGCGTACCAAGCCCGGCCGTGTGCAAGCGCGAACAACCATTCGCCAACTATTCCCCACTCATAACCGGCCAATAGCAATTGGCCCAAGGGGAAACAGGGGAAACAGACGGCACCAAAAGTAATTAAGCCAAGTCCGGTTTACTCCCGAAAGCGGACGTTCGACCACGCTAATGCGATCACGGCGTGGCTGAGGTAAGGTCGCGTGGGCAACCCAGTTATGAGGGGAGGATAAGATGCCTTACGCATCAGTTACGGCACTCATCTTCGCGCTAGTAGCGATCTTGCACGGCTGGAGAATCTTTAAAGGGTGGACTGTGCAGATCGGACCCCATCCCGTGTCTATGAATGTTTCGTGGGCCGGTCTTGTCGTTGCTGGTCTGCTGGCGATTTGGGGCTTTTCACTGGGCGCGTAGCGACGAGCAAAACTCTGCAGGCTCAGTTCAGTATCGCCTTTGCTTCCGAAGTTCGTCGGTCCTCTTTCTTCGGTGCGGCAAGTGCATGCCAACCGCTGTGATGATCAGAATCAGCAGCACAAGGAGCAAAATTTCGAGCGACCCATCGCCACCGTCAGGCGAAATTCCAATAAACTTTTCGATATAATTCATTACGCCCTTCGCTCTACTCAAGCCTGTGGCAGAAGCCGATGCTTGCCCCTACTGAACGACCGGCTGAGCCGCTGGGAAGCTCCATTTTCCCTTGAGAATTTCCTCGTGTGGACGATAGAGCCGCACCATGTAGTTCCAGCCCTTCTCGATCGGCAGACAGTTTGGAATGTTGCCATCGCAGCCGCCAAATTGGATGACAACCGAGCCGTCGGCACTTTTCTTTCCGGTAATGTTGTTGATCGTGTAGGCGTCTTGTGAGTTCTTCTCGAAATAGCCTTTCTCATTGTAACGACTGACGGACCAGAAACCGTCCACCGGCACGTCCTTGACGACGAGTTTGTAAACCGTGGCACCATCATTTTTGGCCGGCACGACGTTCAGATAAGTTGCGTCTTTCGGTGGGTTTGCACCCCAAGCGGAGGCTGCTCCAATGAGGCGTTGCACTGGGTCGACCTGGTCCTCGGTCCCGAATGCACGGCTCGTGTCATTGCCTGTCGTTGCCAGCACCAACAGCGCATCGCGTATCTTCTTCTGGCTTGCCGGATCCCATTTCGGCACCTTGAACGTGCCGGGGCCGCCGGGTTGCTCGACCTTGATGGCGTCTTGCAGCGCACGCGCCTGTTGCAGGTCCTTAGGATCGTTGGGGTCGACCAGAATACGGAACCCGAGCAGCACGTAACGGGTGCCGACTTGCTGCCTCGTGATCGTGTGTGGCTGCGAATTGTAGATCGCAGGCCAGGTATATTGATTCTCATTGATGATCTGCATCGAGATGAAGCGCTTGCCGGCATCCGGAAGCGTGACGGTTACCGGACCCGCCTTGAGGTCGAACACCCCTGCTCCGTAGAGCGTATCGCGGTTTTGGCGGATGATGTCCTGTTGATCGATTGGTGTGACGTCGCGCTTGAAATACAATTTGCCGAAGCCACCGTTCTTGAGAGCCACCGCGCTGAAATAGAGATCCGTTTCAGCTCGAGCAAACGTGCTTGGTGTAACCGGAATGACGTTGTTGGCCGGTACCTGTCCGTGCGCGGTTGTGATCACCGACAGTGCGATCAGCGTGAACGGCAGGGCAAATTTCATTGCAAACCTCCTTGAGGTGGGAAGCAGCGCGAAGGCTACGACGGCAGCCGGCTTTCCCGTCTGGTATCCGTTACTCAGGATAGAAGCCTGAGGCTATCAACCCCGCAACCCCGTCTACGGTCACTTTCTTTACGTAGGCCCATTTCTGCGAGGGTTCAGTCTGACCCGGCTTTGGAAACATGTAGTCGACCCATCCCGATCCTTTTGTTTCAGCGGTCTTTATAATTTCATTGTGAAATAGCTTGCCCTTGGCATCCTTTTCACCGGTCACGTTCGTTCCTTCGCGCTTCGGGAAGGCCGGATTAAGCAATACGTTTCCTTTCAAATCGTAGGCAAACAAATACGTGCTGCCGTGAAACCACTCACTGTCCTTTTTTCTGAACTCGACGAACGCTGACTTGCCCACCTTATCAACGAGCGCCGCAGCCTCAATAACCAGCGCTTCAGTCTGCTTTGCCTGCTCCGACGGCGGCGGGGCTTGCTGCGAAATTGCCGGCGAAGCGGCCGCGCACAATAGTGCAATGGCTGTGAGCAAGACCTTCGTGTTCATGACGGCTCCCTGTATTCAGGAAGTCGCCCCCGTATCGATACGCGTTGATGTTACCGCCGTGTAGGGGATGCGAAAAGGCCGTTACGGGATGTCCTTCTGGGCCAGGCGAGCCCTTTTTTAGCCACCGTTTGTATGCTTCTCTGAGCACGACGGGGATCATCCACAGTTTTGGTCAGCGCGCAATTTTTGAAATGCACCATTTACAGTTTCGCCACCTCCTGACGCACGTTTTGACTCGCTTATTTGTCGTCTGTGCGGTCGCAATGTTTTTTATCGAAAGCTTCATCGTATCGCCCAGCGCGTCGGCGGGGACACTCGATGATGTTCGCGCAAGAGATAAGTTGATCTGCGGCGTCAGCGAAGGACTCCCAGGTTTCTCGAAAAAGGACGAATCGGGCGTCTGGCGAGGCTTCGACGTTGATTTTTGCAAGGCTGTCGCGGCTGCCGTGCTTGGTGACACTGCGAAGGTCGAATACGTTTCACTGACGGCGGACGTTCGCTTCAATGCGCTGACGGACCGCCGCATCGACCTTCTGTCTCGCAACAGCACCTGGACCATGTCACGCGACCTCGAACTCGGCCTTGAGTTCGTGGGCATTAGCTATTTCGACGGACAGGGATTTCTTGTTCCAACTTTGCTCGGAGCCACAAGCGCTCTTCAACTCAATGGAGCCAGAATCTGCGTCGGTACCGGCACGACATCTGAACAAAACGCCGCAGATTTTTTCCAGAGCAGAAAACTCAAGGTCTCGTTTCTGCGATTTACGGAGGGGACGGACGCCCGCGCGGCATACGCGTCGGAGAAATGCGACGCATTCACCGCCGATCGTTCCGCATTGGCCGCCGCACGATCGCTGCTGCCAGAGCCCCAGAATCACGTCATTCTGCGTGACGTCATATCCAAGGAACCGCTCGGGCCTGTAGTGCGCAAAGATGATGCCAAGTGGATTGGTTTGGTACGCTGGACGCTCTTTGCCTTGATCAATGCCGAGGAGCTCGGGTTGGACTCAAAATCGATTGCGGCGGGCCAGGGACAGCGGGCGATCGAGCTTGCCGCGCCAGCAACGAAGTCACTCGGGTTGCCAAATGATTGGCTCGTCAAAGTGATTGTCGGTGTCGGCAATTACGGCGAGATATTCGAACGCAATCTGGGAGAGAACACACCCTTGGCCCTCGGCCGCGGAGTGAATGCGCTGTGGACGCAAGGAGGGTTGCTGTACGCACCACCGATGCAGTGACCGGATTCGAAAAGATGATCAGCAAACCGCCACGATATAAAAGCGCAACGTTACCAGGAGCGATCCGACGCATTTTTGCGTCAACTGTTCTGCTTTGTTTCGCGCTGGCATTGCAGTTTTCTGATGCCCAGGCCCAGATCGTCAGTTCTCCTCGCGATCTTGCCGTGATCCGAATTAATCTCCTCGACCTGCTGGCAAAAGAGCCGAATCTGCCGCTTCCGATTCGCCAGCGTCGCGAGGCGCTGGAGGCCTACTATCAGACTTTCGGAGGCGAATTGCTCTGGCTGGCGAGCAGCCGTGCGAACGCGCTTATTTCGCGACTGAAAAATGCCGAGGCTGATGGCCTCGACCCAAACGACTATCCAAGCAAGCAGCTCGCAACCATCAGCGCGACCGGGCCGTCGGCTGACAAACGCGGCCTTGCCATTATCGAACTCTATTTTTCCTCGGCATTTCTTGAATATGCCTCGGACCTCAAGGTCGGTCGCTTCCTGCCGAGCAAAGTCGATCCCAATTTCTTCATCGAAAGTCGCACCATCGACCAACAGGCCGCACTTAAGGATCTCGCGCAGACCGACAGCATCGATCGCTTTTTCGATGCGTGGCAGCCGCCGGGTCAGCGCTATGCCGCACTTCGCACTGTGCTCGCAAAGTACAGGGCACTTGCCGCCAAAGGTGGCTGGAACACGGTCCCGCTGGGAGAATCCATTAAGCCTGGCATGAGCGACCCACGTATACCCGCCATTCGTGCCCGACTTTCGCTAACCGACGTCGCCAGTGGCGAAGTCGGCACAGCCGAGGGGCAGCTCTACGGCAATGCATTGGTCGAAGTGGTCAAGCGCTTTCAAGCCCGTCAGGGCCTCGAAGGCGACGGAGTGATCGGATCCACGACAATCGTGGCCATGAACGTACCGGTGCAGGAACGCATCAAGAGCATCATCCTGGCCATGGAGCGTTTGCGATGGATGCCGGAGAACCTGGGGCAACAATATCTGATCGTGAACATCGCTGGCTTCGAGCTGCGCCGCGTCAACGCAGGTAAAGTCGAAGAACGCATGGCAGTCGTTGTCGGCAAGCCCTATCACCGGACGCCTGTGTTCAGTGATCGCATCCGGTTTCTTGAATTCAATCCGTATTGGAACGTGCCGCCGGACATTGCCGTCAACGAGGAATTGCCGGTGCTCCGAAGGAACCCTGCGGGCCTGTCCGCGCAAGGCTTTGAAGTGGTCCGCGGCAATCAGGTGTCAGACCCCAGTTCAGTTGACTGGTCCAGCGTCGGACCCGGGCATTTTCCGTATCAGTTGCGGCAGCGGCCGGGTCCCAACAACGCGCTCGGTCGTGTAAAGTTCATGTTCCCAAATCCACACAATGTCTATTTGCACGACAGTCCGGCGCGCAATCTGTTTGAGCGCAACGTACGTGCCTTCAGTCACGGCTGTATTCGCTTGTCGAGACCTCTCGACCTTGCCGAACAGGTTCTTCGCGTCGGCGGTGTACAAGGATGGACCAAGGAACGCATCAACGACGTTGTTGCCTCGACGAAAAATACCGTGGTCAACTTGCGTGAGCCTTTGCCCGTCCACATCACCTACCTGACCGCGTGGGCTGATGACGGCGTTGCAAATTTTCGCCAGGATATTTACGGGCACGACGCCAAGTTACTTGCCGCCCTGGAAGGCAAATCCATCGCGTGGTGACAAAGACACGAGCCAGCGGTTTGGATTGAACCGTTATCGCAACGGCTCGGTGTCGCTGACTTTCTGCCACGTTTTGTCCGGATTGAATGCGGTCATGCGTTCCGCGACTTGAGTCGTGTTCGGTCCAAGGTCTTTCTGAAAAACGGTGCCGGCATGATTGACGATAAAGGTCATCACGCCTGAATTCCGGTATTCAGCTGGATAGGCCACGAGTGCGAACCCGCCGATCATCTTGCCGTTCACAATATACTCGAGTTCACCGCCGGCCGCCGCCGCCCCTTGCTTGGTGAGAATCTTGAAGTAGTAGCCGTGGAAAGGGCTCCGTCCGGCGCCGACGCGATATCCTTGCTTCGTCGCCTCCGCAACAAGTTCGCCCAGGGGACTTGGCGGTTCACCTTGTGACGTCGGCCAGTACAGCCCATCTTTCTTGCCGGGCTGACTGATGATTCGCTGAGCGTAAGTGTTGACGCCAGCACCCGTGCGGTCTTTTTCCGCGTACTCGTCCTGCGCATCAACATAGGCGAGAGCGGACTGAATCGCGTCGAGCTCGTTTTCGCCGATCCGACGAAACAGAATCTCCTCGCGGCCCGCGGCAGTGTCGAACCGCCAGAGTCCATCCTTTCGAACGAGCGGAATCGGAAGCGGGAAGTCGTCCGGTCCTACGACCATGATCGCCTTGCTGTCGCCTTCCATTGCGATCGTGTGCTTTGAATCGAAGGCGGCGATAAATTTTGCTCGTGTTGCTGCATCCGCGACCTCGTCTCCCGAAGACACGATGTCTTCTCCATCGGGACCGAGCACGGTCACGATGGATTTCGAGTCACCCGATTTCGCGGCGTTGACCAAAGCGGTGGCGGCCTCTTCCGGAGTCTTGAAAGTCTGCTGGGCCATCGCCACTGATGTCGCAGCGCAAAGAAACGCAGCAATTGTCAGCGAAAAAAGAGGTTTGCTCATTAGTGCATCCTCGCCGTCATCGGCACACGGGCACCCGACGCAATCCAATGCTCGTAGGTCTGGAACCTGACGCCGAGCCTGTCGTAAAGGACGCGCAATGTACCATCGCGATCACGCACCACCGCCTTCGGCATGACAGTTTGCACTTCCTGCGCCATCACGCCGACATAGGGACGGTCGCTGCCGTTGTAGCTGAAGCGATAATAGCCGAGGCCATTGGGAAGATGACCGAGCAGGACGATATCGTGCTTGAGCGTGATGTCGGACCTTCGGCCTCCACCGCCACCACGACCTCCTCCACCACCACCACGACCGCCGCCACCGCCGCCACGGAAGCCGCCACCACCACCGCCGCCACGGAAGCCACCGCCGCCACCGCCGCCACGGAAACCACCGCCTCCGACACTCGCGCGACCGCGCGCGGACGACCGATGAGCGACCCTGCCCGATCCAATATTTCCCAAAGCGTTGCCGCCTCGTCCGCCTGAGGGCCGCTGCGCAGCGCGTTTTCCGCCTGACGGCCGATTTGCACCAGGTTTTCCCTTCGAAGGCCTTTGTCCTGCGCTGGGCCTGCCGCCTGCAGGTCGCTGTCCAGCACTTGGTCTTTGTCCTGCGCCAGGCCTCTGTCCCGCACCCGGTCGATCGCCGCCAGGTCTGAGAACTTGGTTGCCACCGCGACCGCGGAAATCCATCCGATCCTGTACGCGTCCGCGATCGCCGCCGAACTTCTGACGCACGTTACCGTTGTTGTATCTGACACCTTGCCGATGCTCAGGCCGGTGCTGCCAGTTGTTGCCGTTCAGCGGATTAACGCGTGGCCGATTGACGTTGATATTGCCGTTGCCCCAGTTACAGCCGCCGCCCCAGTAATTTCCGCCCGAGCCCCAGTTTCCCAGAGCCCAACCCGCGCCGAACGCGAGCCCGGTCGCAATGAGTCCGGCGCCGATATATCCGGGATACCCCCAATAATATGGCGGGTACTCCGGATAAGGCCACGCGCCATAAACGACGCCGGGATCGTAGTATGGCACGTAGAGCGTTTCGGGGTCCGTTGGCTCAATCGTGATGACTTGCCGACCCTGCTCCTGCCGTTTGGAAACCGTCTGCTGCTTGTTCGAGGCCAGCTTGTTGTTCGCATCGGCTTTCGTCCGCAAGCGCTGAATGGCGTCCATGACATCCGCCTGCTGCGCGAGGACCGCATCGCCCAGCTTCTGCGTCCAACTGAGCTTGTCACTCATCATAGCCAGAACATCCGGCGTGGCCGCTAATGACTTCACGCTCTCGTCCCAGCCCTCTTTATCTACTGCGGCCTTCAGCTCGTCGCCCTTGAGTTTCTTGTGTTCTTTCACCCAGCGGTCAGCCTGTATGACCTCGAGGGGATAGGTCGAGGCCATGAGGACCAGAGAGAGCAGCGTGTCGGGGTACAAAGCGATGGGTGCAACAAGAGCGTCGAGCTCGCCAGGTTTCAGCAATTGATCAGTCTGGGTGCTGGCCGGTGCCGGTGATGCCGGAGTCTGGGCGGTTGCCGCGAGCGGGGCCATCACCATGAAGGCCAACACAAATGCGGCTAGGCGGTGCAGAGTCATACGTATCCCCGAGAGTATCGACCATTCAGCATTTCATACCGAAATCCTGGTCCGTTTGATCTGAATCAAAACATTCTCCGCGTGCTGGATTTCGAAGCGGACACCAGGGTCAATCGCTAACGTTGTTCTCGTTCGCCACGCACAGCGTCTTTTGCGGCGCGCTGCCACGGCCAGCAGCCCTCAATCTCGGTTTCCAGGGAGAAGCTCAGGAAGGTGCGGATCAGTACGATTCCAGCGAGTAACCCGACGCTCATAACTGTTAGCGGGGCGGTGATCGTGGCGATGATGTCTGCGCCCACGAGCAGTTCGAGCCCAAGCAAGATCCCGCGACCAACATTCGAACGGTAATTGGGATAGGCGGATTGCCAGTCACCTGTGCGCGTCCCATCCCGGATGAACCACCAACTTGACAGGACAATTCCGCCAACAATGATTGCGACGCCTGCGAGCTCCAGCGCCTTGGCAATTTGATCAACGTAGGCGTGGATCTGCTCAGTCAATTTTTATCTCTCGATATCGGCTTCTCCGCCGAAAGCAGACAATAGCGCGCATTGCTTCAATCCATAACGCGCTCAAGGGCAAGTTGATTTCGAATCGTCAATGTCCGGGTGATGGACCCGGCTCGTTCCACGCAACAACCGACCAAAACAAAGCCGTAGACTAAGCTTTTGACGAACAACCAGAAGTTGGACCTTGGCCCAACATGTTGTCTTATGTTGATCTACCTCGTGCTCGTCTTCTTCGTCTTGAGTTTTGCATTTCAGGACCGGACCAGGATCAGCTTGAGCTATGTCAAAAACTCCTGCCACTCCTGGACCTATGATCCATCTGAGCAGGTGCTGGCACCTGCTACGGAGCGGTCCCGGCGTAGGGCAAGGTATCCCACCTCACGCAACATGCTGGGGCCGCTTTGTTTCCTTGGGAAAATATATTTGGGAGGCATAAATGCTTGGCTTTAATCGTTCAGCGAAAATTTGCGCAGCTGTATTGGCGGCCGCGATCACGCTGACCAGCGTATCGTCACAGGTTTACGCAGCGACAGGCAACGTACGCTTCCATATCGTCAAGGCTGGATTCATTGTCGGCATCGGGGGCGGCTCCGGCGTCCTGAATTTCAAAGGCAGAAATTACCGACTCAGCATCGGCGGCATCAATGTAGGCACGATTGGCGCGTCAGCGGTTGACCTGGTTGGCACTGCTTCCAATCTTCGAACCGCAGCTGATATCGTGGGCACGTACACGCAGGGCTCTGCTGCGATTGCCATAGTGGGCGGCGGACGGGTTGCGACGCTGCAGAACGCAAATGGCGTCGTTATAAGGGTCCGCGGACCGGCGATCGGTCTCGAAGCCTCTCTTAGTCTGAGTGGGATGACGATCTCGATGCAGTGAGGACGGATTAACATGGCTGAAACAACCAAACTCTCTGTCGGTCAAGCGATCGACAAGCTGCGCGGCACTGAAACGCCGAAAACCAAGATGACCCGGCTCGACGAGAAAATTGATGATCTCGACAAAGAGGCACAACGCCTCAAAGCAATGAGACGCAGCCTTGGTCCAAAGGGTGATCCCACAAAGCGCGACTGAGAAACGTCCGCGTTAGGCCATTGGCGGACGGGCGCAACGCTGGCAATGTCTGCCAAGATCGAGCGCAGCTGATTTGCGCAGTCGAATAGTCGTGAGCGTCACCGAGATTTCTTGAACTACTGATCACTTGCGACTTTGCTCGTTATTCGGATGAGTTCGGGCAGGTTTTTAACGCCGAGCTTTTTCATCCCTCGGGACCGGTTCACTTCAATCGATTCTTCTCGAATTCCAAGACCCGCGGCGATTTTCTTGTTTGACATGCGACGAACGACCAGCGCCAAAACTTTACGTTCGCGCGAGGTAAGGGTGTCGACACGCTTTGCGACAGCACAGCAGTGCAACCTGTCACTGTCCCGCTTTGCTGCACTTCTGATAGCGCTTAGCAATCCGGCTCTTTTGGCGGAGTTGATCAGGTCTACCTCACATACTCCAAAGGCCTGCGCAGGTGATGCTTGGTCGCCCCCTATAAAAATTATCGGGCGATCAATGCCCGCCTGCACAAGATCCCGTTCTACGTTGGTGGCGTCCGGCCCTCGCATGGATAGATCGAGCAAGATGCATCCGTGCACGGCTTGGTCATGGTCTTCAATACAAGCCTGCAGCGCCGTATAGGCCTTGGTCTCGTAGCCGGCTTCCCGCAAAAGGCGGTTCAGGGCCTCGAGTGTAACGTGATTGTCACCGACGAGAAAAACCGTGAAACGCCTGGGGCTAGTCGTCCGCATCAAAAATTCCTTGACCACCAATGGTTTCGAAAACCTTTTCTCAGAGGTGTGCGGCTTCTTACGTTCGTCCAAGTGGGATCGACCGCATTGCGCTAGATCAAAAAGGTCAGTGCGCACGTAGGGCATGATTGGCTTGGGCTGGGTTCATTCCAGCTCAGCGTCAGCAGTCACTCTTGCGCAAAGGAGAACTTTGTATGGGTATCCTTGACGAGTTGCTTGGCGGCACACAACGCCAGAAAGAATACCGGGATTTCGTTGATCGATATGAACAAGGAAGTCCGTCCGAGGGCTACTCGGATCAGGAAGTACTGAAGCGATATGGTGATGTGTCGCACGCTGTGCCGGCTAATCAGTACACTCAGGCGGCGATAGAGGCGCTTGGCAAGCTGTCGCCGGAGGACCGGGCGGCGTTCCTGAAGATGTTGCAGGAGAGAGCCGCGACGCTTGGCGTGGCGTTGCCGCGACAAGTGACACCCGAACCCAAGGAGCTCGGCAAAGTGCTCACCGATCTGCACGGAAAGCCCGGCCAACTTCGGGATATGCTCGGCAGTGGCGACGTTCAGGCTCGGGAGCAAACGCAGCGGTCGAACCCGATTATCGATATGCTGGGCTCACCGCAGGCCAAGGCCGTGCTCGCGGGCATCGCGGCCATGGTGGTCAAGCGCGTCATCCAGGGTTCGCGAACGGTGTAACGCACGCGTGAGCCCGCATTGGATGAATGATGCGGGCGGGTGGTCGTGCGTTTGAGTGGAGGCGCAGATGAACTTGCGTCGGCTTTTGGTACGGATGCTGCTGATATTTTTTGTCGTCGTGCCGACTCCCATGGTGGTTTTGGCGCAAAACCAACCGTCGCCCGCCGCCTCACCAAACGCGCAATCGCTCAAATCCCAAGAGCTCGACGCCCTCGTCGCGCCAATCGCGTTGTATCCCGACGATCTACTGACTTCGGTCTTGACGGCATCGACCTACCCTCTCGAGCTCGTGATGGCCGATCGGTGGGTGAACGAGAACAAGGACCTTAAGGGTGATCAACTGAAGGCGGAGGCGGAAAAGCAGTCGTGGGATGGCAGCGTGAAATCGTTGGTCACCAGACCAGACGTTCTTTCAATGATGAGCAGCAGGATCGACTGGACCCAAAAGCTCGGCGACGCAATGCTTTCTCAGCAGCCGGACGTGATGGACGCGATCCAACGGCAGCGCAAAAAGGCCGAGCCCAGCAACAAGTCGAGTCCGGCCAAGCAACAAAGGGGCAACGCGCTTGTCATTGGCAATGGCGGCTACAAAAGTGCCGCCGCCCTGAGGACACCGAATGCCGACGCGTCCATCGTCGCAAAAACGTTGCTTGCGGCTGGCTACGAGGTGACCGAACTGCACGATATCAGCAAGGCAGATATCCGGCCGGGCATACGTGACTTTCTCGATAAGGTTGCGGCTGGCGGGCCCGACAGCGTCGCCATTTTCTATTATTCGGGTTACGCCGCGCAGTCCAACGGTGAGAACTTCCTGGTTCCGGTCGACGCTGTTGTCAATCAAGCGAGCGACCTGGCGGGCGAGGCTTATCGACTGAAAGATTTTACCGACGAACTGGCGAAGACACCGCTCGCGGCCCGGATCATCATACTCGACGGGTCACGCGACCATCGATTAGGCGCCGCAAGTGGCAAGCCGCTGGCAAGAGGCCTTGCGGCGGAAAATGTGACCTCCGGGACCCTTGTAGCTTTCGCCGCGGCGCCGGGCGCAATTTCCATCGATGGTTCTAAAGATCAAAGCCTCTATACGGGGACTCTCGTGGCAACGATGCGCCAGCGAGGTCTTGATATAGAGCAAATTTTTAAAAAGACCCGGCTTCAAGTGAGCAAAGCGACGTCGCGCGCACAGATACCGTGGTCGGTATCGGCGCTCGACGCCGAACTGCATTTGTTCGGTGCGTCCAGTCAGCAAGTTGCTCAAAATGAATCAAAGCCAAAACCGTCGCGAAGCAGAAGAGCGAGGAACCATCAAATACCGATTGGCGCCTTGCGGGAGTTCATAAGGCGGGCGCCTTTCTGATAATGCGGAATGCGTCATCCCTTTAGCGAGGTCTGCCCGGCTCTCACCGCGTCGACTACCATGCGGATGGCCTGGATGACGACTGGGGCATTGTCGATCATGATGTTGTGTCCCGCGTGAGTGTCGGTGATGTGCACCGCGCCGGGCACGAGCGCAGCGAGTTGTTTCTGGGCAGCCGAGTTTGTCCGGTCGACGACCGCTCCGAAGTCCGGCGGTGTATCCGCCGGCAGCTCACCGGCTTGGATGAGCTTCGGCACGACATCGACAAACTTGTCGCTGGCCGTGAGCACGACGACCGGCATGGGTCTTAGCGCCGCCGCGCGTGCCGTCTGGTCCAGAGTCTCGTCGAAATCCTGCCGTTCCAGATCCGGATAGGCCGCGAGGGCCTTGGCCGGCCGGGCATTGACGTGCTTCCAGATCTTCCACTCCTCAGGAGTCATCTGCGCGCGAAGCTCGGGCGTGAGGACGTCAACGAACACGATGCCTTTGACTTCGTCGGGATGCTGCCCGGCGAAGACCCGTGCGATCGTGCCGCTGAAAGAGTGCGCGACAAGGACGTACGGGCCGGGGACGTCGGCCGCCTTCAGCAGGGCAACGAGGTCATCGACCCCGTTTTGAGGACTGGTCGGCTGCGGCACCGGGTCGCTGCGGCTGAGGGTTTGATCGAGGTGCGGCGCACCAGGTCGGTCGTAGGCACATACCCGTGTTGTCTTCTGGATGTCGTCGTAAACGGTCGGCCCCTTTTGATCGGCGGCGTGCCACAGGTCAGACGCCGTGTCGGTACCGGAGATGAGCAGCACGGTGGGTGAACCGCTGCCATGACACTCGATGTACATCATCCGTCCCC
>Ga0070717_10000932_pt1 | contig 19501 bp, 13 predicted proteins | sample LARL113metaG_FD_71366 | JGI IMG/M metagenome (GOLD analysis project Ga0070717, IMG submission 71366) | Corn, switchgrass and miscanthus rhizosphere microbial communities from Kellogg Biological Station, Michigan, USA - LAR L11-3 metaG | ecosystem: Host-associated > Plants > Roots > Rhizosphere ... | reverse complement strand
CAGTATTGCAAGCCCTGCCGCTGTTCGGGCTGAATCTTGGTCCGCTGCTGGCCAGCGCCGGAATTGCAGGGCTGGCGATCGGTTTTGGCGCGCAAACGCTGGTGCATGACTTCATCAACGGATTTTTCATTCTGCTGGAGAATCAATATGACATTGGCGACAGCGTTCGCATCGCGGGCGTAAAGGGGACAGTCGAAGCGATGAGCCTGCGCCACACGTTACTGCGCGATGAGGACGGTACGGTCCATTTTGTCCCCAACAGTGAAATCAAGATCGTCTCGAATACAACTCGTGATTGGTCGCAGCTCACGTTGCGTGTCACCGTTGCCTACAGTGAACCTAGCGATCGAATTGTAAAGCTATTGCAGGAAGTAGGAGATGAGGTGCGCCATGACCCGGTGTACGCCGAGGACATTGTGAGCGATATCCAAGTACCAGGAATTGATCGCGTCGGAAATGGTGAGGCGGAATATCTAATGCTGGTCAAGACACGCCCAAATAAGCAATATGCAGTGAGCCGTGAATTGCGCCGGCGAATCAAAGACTGCTTCCACAAGCAGAATGTGCAGACGCCGGGGCCGGGCCGGATGTATGTCGTTGATCAGAATCAGGCTAGCTAAGAGCCGATGAAGGGAGTCTCATTTCGAGCAGCACTCGCCGGGAAGGCTGCTGCCGCTGGGGCATCCCACTAAGTTCGTAATTCATCGAAGTTAGGGTAATTTAGCTGGGAATTGTTCCTTCCCCGCGCGCGGGCGAGACGCCCCCGCCACAGCCGGCGAGACGCCGGCGCTACGGGGCGCGGAAACGTAGCGAGAGCCGCCGAGACGCCAGGTGCTACGCAGATGCTGGCGCTACGGTCTGGTTATCTCCTGGAGGGTGAGATGTGCCTGATCGATAGCACAGTCGGTATATGCGTAAGCCGCCGCTCGGCGTTTGCGATGCCAGGCGACCGAAGGGCTTGCGCGCAACCTCACAGGGAGTTTCGCCGCCTTCCAGCCAGAATTTATCCCCCAAACGGGTGCTTGCATCGGTTCGGGTGGATTCTACCGTCGCCACCCCAAAAGCTCCCCCACCGCGCGGTGCGCCTGGTCAATAGCGCAGTCTGTGTAGGCCTCGCCTCCGGCGTCCGAGTTGGCGATGGCAATCCTGCCAAACTGCTTCCGTCCCAGCACCCAGGGCTTTTCCTCTTCGGACCAGTCGGGGTCGAACAGCGGATTGTCGTGGAAGGCATAGCCGTGCGCCCAGCGGTTTACCGTGATGCCTTCAATATCCCGCGCCGGGTCAAATCCCGCCGCACCCAACATGCGTCCTAGCTGCTCGCGAATGTTGCGTTCGAAAGTTGAAAATGGCGTGCGCAGCAGTTCCATCCGCCCCGCGCGATTCTGCTCTCGTTGCGGCAAGCCCGGTTTGCACGGAGTCCGAAGCATGAAAAGTACGGCCGGCTCCTCAGGCTTGCTGGGGAACTTGTAATCTCCCAGGTTCACCGGGAAATCCAAAGCAACATAGTTGTGGTAACTACCCGGCGCATCAATCTGGAATACGCCCAGCTTCTGGAACGCTGTCCAGTTGCGGATCGCCACATGCGTATATACCAACGGACTTTTTACCAGCAATGCCAGCGCAGCCCGCTGCTTCTCCGGAAGTTCGGGGCAGAGATACGGAATCATCCCGTTGTAGCAGGCCAGCACGCAGGCTTTCGCCGTCACCGAACGCAGCTTTTCTCCCCGCATGTAAGCGACTTCCACTTCCTTCGCCGTTTTCGCCTCGCCCACATGGCGCACCCGCACCACAGTAGTGTTCAACCGAATCCGCGTCTTCGCCGCTGATGACGAAGATGCCGTATCGAGCTTGCTATAGTCCACTCTCGCGGTCACCACGTCTTCCATCGTGTGTCCCGGAATTGCCTCCGGAATCAACGAACGAACTAGCAGGCGCGCGATCGAAGCATTGCCATCCGGGAAGTGAAAAATATAGGGGTCGGGCTTCTCGTCGTTCCCGCGCCCCTGGCCTTCGCCCAGATTCAGACCCTCAAAGCCGGGGTATCCATACTCATCGTAATCATCGCCCTCCATATAGCAGAACAGAGCTGGGACTGCCTCGATACCAACACAGAAGAGATCGTGCGTTTTCTTCTGGAAGAACGGCAACACGTCCGGATGCACTTTCGCGATCTTCGTCAGGAAGTCGGCATAGCTCATCTTCAGCAGCCGTTTCCGTTTTTCTTCCACGGAGAGACCCGGCAGATAGTCCACTTTTTCGGTGTAGAGCCGGCTGAGGTCGCGCTTCGCCACCTCCGACAGCGGCGTATTCGCGATAAACTCTGCCCACGGCAGTGAGTTTTTCCCCGCAACAAAACGGTCTTCCCCAAACGTTTCTTTGTCGAAGAATACGCCCGTGCCGAGCTTCAACGATGCAAACAGTTTCTGGTCGAAGGCTTGATAGAACTTTTGTAGATCGACGCCCAGTTCCGCCAGCAAGGCCTTGGCAACCTGGCTGTACTTTGATGGACTCTCGATCGACTGCGTTCCCCCGTAGCAGAGCAACCTGCGACCGCCCGCCTCAAACTCATTGCGCTTGGCGTGCCCGCCGAAGTCGTCATGATTGTCCAAGATCAGAATGCGCGCCTGTGGACCCGCGCTCGTGCGGTAAAAGTGCGCCGCCGCCAGCCCGCTGATGCCGGCTCCTATCACGACCAGATCGTATGTCTCGCCAATCGCCTCGGGCTTACCGGCCCCTTCCCAGTAGTCTCCATCCCGTAGCTTGTGCGCAAAAGTAAACGAGCCGTCATGGTTGCCGCGCATTCCAGTCCGCGCCGGTGGATAGTAATCCGGCGATTTTTCCGGATCAGCCTGGAGATCGAAAGCACCAAGTGATTGGGACGGGATAATGGCGACGCCGAGCGTCAGCGCAACACCGTTCAGAAAATCGCGCCGCGTGATGTCGCGGCACATACCGAGTTCACGATCGTTCAAATCGCCCAACAGACGCTCCAATTAACGGTTTGGCCTTCTGATCTGTGTCACGCAAATCACGGATTGTCGGCCTTCTTCACCGCCGACTCTGCTCCCTGGAATCCGATGCGGCTGTGGGTCCCGTCGCAAAACGGTTTGGTCACCGATCCGCCGCAGCGGCACAAAGAGAATGCCGGCTTGCCAGTGAGGTCATACTTCTGGCCATCGGCATCGACCAATTCGATTGAACCCTCTGGAGCTTCCACCCGATACGGCCCGTTCTTTCTGACGGTGATTTTCACTACAGCCATGAAGCCTCCGTTCAAGACGCTGATCAGTAAGCATAAGAAGATATCAGCTTCCGGCAGAAGCTTGCCAGCTTAGGTTGTCAGCAATGGATAAAACCAACGCGAGGTCTCACGCCGCCGCGGCGCGAGTACCCAGCATCTTTTGATACAGTGCGAGGTATTCATCGATCATTCGTTTAGCATTGAAGTAATTTCGCGCCAGATGGTAAGCGCGATTCGCATATGCGCGGCACAGATCGGGCTGGTCACTTAAGCGGCGGATGACTTTCGCCAGGTTGGTTGCGTCATTCGCGCGGAAGTAAAGAGCGGAGTCGCCCCAGATTTCACGGAACGGCGGAACATCGTTGGCGATAATCGCGCAGCGGGAAAGAGCCGCTTCGAGTGCAGTCATGCTGAACGGTTCATAGCGCGAAGTAGCCGCATAGATTGTCGCGCGGCTGTACAGAGAACGCAGTTGCGCCTCAGTTTGCGGGCCTTTCAGTGCAACGCATAGATTGTCGGTCGCAACCTTTACGTCTGCGCGGATGGGAACCTTGGGCGGCTGCACGGGCCCGTCTGTGGCCACGATGCACACCGGAAGCGGATGCGTCTGCTGCGTGAGTAGCGAAACCTGCTTGCCCGGATCGAGCAAGCGGCCGACGGCAAGCACGGAATCGTCTTTGCTTCCATTGGGATTGAAAAAAATCGGATTCCGGCCGTTGTAGATGACCTGCTCGCGAGCGGCTTGCGTATAACAGGAGTGGATGAGGTCAAGCATCCATTCGCTGGGAGCGACGACCACGTCGGCCTCGGCCAGTCCCTCCGAGATAACACGGCGGTACCACTTCAGCCAGCGGCTTTCTTTGGGCTCTCGCCCATGCACAACCTTCCACCAACTGACGAGATCTCCGTGGGCTACAACCACGCGTGGCACATTCACCGGCAAACTGCCATAGCACATCTGGTTAAGGTGTAGCAGATCGGGTTTCAGTTCCTCAACCAGGTTGACGAGATAATCGGAAGAGTCGTTGAGATCCTGCTCGCCTTCCTGCATCCAGTCAAGACGAAATGCCGTCGGGCGATATTCCAATCCGTGCAGGTTGTTCATCCAGGTAATCTGTTCGGGCAGAGGAATCTCGCCGAAGCTGACGAGCGTGACACACGCTCCGCGACTCACCAGGCCCGAAACTAATTCGCGGGTATAAGTCCAGATGCCGCTTATCGTGTCAGTAGTGACGAGAATGTGCAAACACGCCTCCACACCCGGGTTGTGGCGCCAGCCGAAACCCCGCGCTGGTGCCGGGATTCATTGTAGTGGGAAAATGGCATTCGACGAAAGACTTTTGGAATGGAGCGAAAAAATTGCACTCAGTTTCCTTGGAGCTGCCCGGACGAGGGCGTCCAGGCCCACAGTATTTTACTGAGCCGTCCGGTTCTTAAAGCGCGCCAACCTGAATAACGGATCCGCATCGCCGCCCTCCATCACCAGGCGAGCTACCATTTCGCCGAGGGCCGGTCCATGTTTGAAGCCGTGCCCCGAGCCGCCGCCGACTATCCAGACATTGTCATGCTGCGGGTGACGGTCAATGATGAAGTGGTCGTCTGGGCTGTTCTCGTACTGGCAAACTCTGCTTTCGAGCAGAGGAGCATTCTTCAACCCGGGGAAACGGAGCCCCACATAGTCGCGCATCGCCTTGAGTCCATCGGCGCCTACGGTTCGGTCACCCGAAGTCGGATCGAATTCGTCTCCACGTGTATCATCGGCGACTTTGAAGCCGCGTCCCTGATTTCCCGGAATGCCGTAGACGAAACGCTCACGATGATCAGCCCAAACCGGAATCTTGCCTTCAGAGTAACGGTCATCTCCCGCGGGGGTGCCGAAGAAAAATACTTCCTGCCTGGTGGCGCGGATGCGCCTTCCGATAGTCTGCGGAAAAAGTTTGCCCAGCCACGGACCGCAGGCGAAGACATATTGATCCGCCGTGAGCTTCGAATCATCTGATAGCAAGAGCCCATCCCATTTCGCCTCTTCGAGGTGCTGCTCCGGCTGGACAGCGGCCTGCTTATACTCGCCGCCTTCAGACCGAAATGCTTCGAGCACGGCCTGGCATGCAATCCGCGCCGTGAGGAACCCGCTCTCAGGCTCGTAAACTCCCCAGCGTACGCCTTCAAGGTTGATCTGCGGCCAGCGGCGCGCCAGATCGTGTTGGGAAAGCTCTTCATAGGGAATACCGGCTTTCCGCAGCAGCGGCAGGGATCCACGCTCAAAGCTGTCGTCGGCCTCAGCCGCCATCCACAGCACGCCAATGGGAAACATCAGTTGGCGGCCCCAGCGCTGTTCGTGTTCGCGCCATAGCTGGATGGCGCGCGCCGCCATTTCCGTGTATGGCTGACTGGGACCGTAGGTGCCACGAATAACTCGCGTCTCGCCTCCGGAAGAAGCACGAGAGTTTCCCGGCCCCCACGAATCGATCAAGGTGACGCGCGCGCCACGCCGAAGTAAGTACAACGCTGTCCATCCTCCGAAGGCGCCCGCTCCAGTCACAGCAATGTGAGTCTGTGTCTTCATCTTGACCTGAGCCCGATCGTGATCATTGAGAATAGCCGCAGGTGCACGGCTCGGCAAACCAAAGCGACCGCTTATGGCGGTCAAGCCACCAAGGGTCGCGCCCCACTTCAGCAACCAGCGGCGAGTCCGGCGGCAGGAACGTGATCTGTCGATTGCACGGAAAAATGTATCTATCATGCTGCTCGTTCTAGAAAAGAAAGTATGCTGAGAAGGCGCAGCCGTCAACGATCAGCATTCTGGTACTGAGAGTGCTAATGCTTGACATGGCCCAACTCATGTTCCTAGAATCCAAGTGTGGGAGTTTCGGCTGTTGCCGTCCTAAGCTATTGTTTTTGAGTGTTTTAGCCGAATGGCTTCCTCGCGGTAAAACTCTATGCAGTCCGGCCAGCCAATCGGCGAACGCGAACGTGAGATTCTTACGGCAATCGTGGAAACTTTCATAACCACGGGCGAGCCGGTAGGATCGCGCACCTTGGCGCGTGGCAATCGTGAGGGGCTGAGTCCTGCGACCATCCGTAATGTGATGGCCGACCTGGCCGACGCAGGCTTTCTAGAGCAGCCGCATACGTCTGCGGGGCGAGTACCGAGCACTGAGGCGTACCGCTACTACGTCGAGCAGTTGACGGGCAAGGCGCACCTGTCGCAGGAAGATGAGAACATCGTTCATGAATCGCTGCACGGCATCTCAGACGTGCAGGAATTTATGGAGCGAACGTCTCATGTTCTGTCGCTGATTTCGCGGAACGTAGGTGTGGCAGCCGTCATCCGAGGTCCCAAGAATGCGCTTGAGCACGTTTACTTCTCGCGCCTGGGTGATCAGAAAGTCTTGGCCGTAGTGGTGACGCGTTCAGGGCTGGTGCGCGACCGCGTGCTGCGTCTGGACTTGCCCCAAAGTGACCTCGACGGGGCGGCGCGTTTCATTAACGATAACTTCCGCGGCTGGACGATGGAGGCAATGCGCTCCGAACTGGCGCGGCGTTTGGAGCAGGAGCGTAGCGAATACGATCGCCTGATGGTGTCAGTCGAGCAGCTTTATCGCCAGGGAGCTTTGGCGACAGATGACAGCGCGCAGGTAGTTTTCGTCGAAGGCGCTGCAAATCTTGTAGCCGGTGAGCAGGATCGTCAGCGTCTGCAAGAATTATTGAAGACACTCGAAGAAAAGCAAAAGATTGTCGATTTGCTGGGCGCGTATCTGGATGCGAAGCAGGAAGCCGTGCGCGTAGTGATTGGATTGGATGAAGCTCTACCGTCGATGCGCAACTTCGTGCTTATCGGAGCACCGGCGCGTGTGGGCGGCGAAGTCATGGGATCGCTGGCGGTAATTGGCCCTACCCGCATCGATTATCAGCACACGATGAATGCAGTTTCTTACATTGCACGTTTATTTGACAAAATTTTGAACGAATCGGAATGAGTAGAGTTATGGCAAGGACGAACGGAAAATCAGAAATAGAACCGCAGGAACTGGATGCGCAGCACGAATTGCCGCCAGCGGATGGTGCTGATGAAGCAACCGGCGATCCGCCCCAGCTTGGCGAACGCGCGCAGACCGAGCGGGACTCGGAGCTGGAAAAGTTAAAAGCGGAGCGCGACTCGGCAATCGACCGGTTGGCGCGATTGCAGGCGGAGTTCGAGAACGCGCGCAAGCGTGCGGCGCGGGAACAGCAGGATTTTCGCGAATACGCGTTGGCGGACGCAGTAAAGGGGCTGCTTCCTACTCTGGATAGCTTTGAGCGCGCGTTGAAAGCCGGTGAAGCGGAAAAATCAGAATTCCGGGGCGGGGTTGAACTCATCTATAAACAATTGCAGGATGCGCTGGCAAAGTTGGGATTGCGTCCGATCCCCGCGAAGGGTGGGCCGTTTGATCCACACCTCCACCAGGCGGTTGAGATGGTGGATACAGATGGAGTTGAAGACCACCATGTTCTGGAAGAATTACAGCGCGGGTACAAGCTGAAAGACCGGCTGCTGCGTCCTTCGATGGTGAAGGTTGCGAGAAACTCAAAACACTAAATTGGAAACTTGGAAAGGACTGGGGAGAGGCCTATTCTGACCAGCAACGGAAAACGTGATTATTACGAGGTGCTTGGCATCGCCCGCGGCGCCAGCGATCAGGAGATCAAGAGCGCATACCGCAAGCTGGCGCTGCAATTTCATCCTGATCGCAATCCCAACAATCCCGACGCGGAAGAAAAGTTCAAAGAGTGCAGCGAGGCATACGCGGTCCTAGCTGACTCGGAAAAGCGCGCCACATATGACCGCTTCGGCCATGCCGGGGTTGCAGGCGTGGCAGGCGGCGGCGTGGGATTCGACGCTACGGTCTTTCAGGATTTCAGCGATATATTTGGTGACTTCTTTGGGTTCGGAGATCTCTTTGGCAGCGGAGGTTCACGCCGGCGCAGCCGCACCCAGCGCGGCGCCGATCTGCGCGAAGACATCACTCTCGAATTTGAAGAAGCCGTCTTTGGCACCGAAAAGAAAGTCACGGTGCGGCGGCATGAGACTTGCGAAGACTGCGGTGGCTCGGGTGCAGCGGCTGGCAAAGCGCCAGTCACCTGCCGCTCCTGTGCCGGCCGCGGGCAGGTTCGCTACCAACAGGGATTTTTCAGCATTGCCCGCACTTGTCCAACCTGCCAGGGCGCAGGCAGTGTGATTACCGATCCTTGCCCCAAATGCAAGGGCGAAGCGCGCGTGCTGCGGCAGAGAACCGTGGACGCAAAAATTCCCGCGGGCGTTGAGGATGGAACCCGAATCCGCTTTTCCGGGCTGGGCGAAGGAGGCGTACATGGCGGTCCGCCTGGAGATCTTTATGTTGTTCTGCACGTCAAGGAGCATGCATTCTTCGAGCGTGAAGGCAACGATCTGCACTGCGTGATTCCGGTCTCCTATGGTCAGGCGGCGCTCGGAGCAGAAATTCGTATACCTACACTGGATGGCGAGCAGACGTTGAAAGTGCCGGAAGGCACGCAGTCAGGCACTACGCTTCGCATTCGAGGCAAGGGCGTGCCTGTACTGAATGGCCGTGGCAAGGGCGACTTGTTCGTTGAAGTGCGCGTTCAGACACCCAGCAAGCTCACCAAGCGGCAGCGGGAGTTGTTACAGGAGCTCGACGGATACACAAAAGTCGAGAACAAGCCGGAGCACCGCACTTTACTTGGTAAGGTCAAAGATATTTTCAGCTAACCTTTCGTAGCAATTTAACCACCAAGGGCACAAAGGAACCCGAAGGAATTCCTGGAGCGCTTTCCTTCGTGTATCTTCCTGTCCTTGGTGGTTATTCTTTTTTAGCGCATGACCCGACGCCGCTGGATCGCCGACGAAGTCTCTGGCAATCGCGCCGCTCTCACCGGCTCGCACGCCGAGCATCTGGCGCGGGTTCTTCGCGGGCGGATCGGACAGGAATTCGACATCGCTACCGGAACCGATACCCGGCGAGGTTGGATTACTAGCATCAATAACGATCGAGTTGAGTTTGAATTAGGCGAGCATATTCCGGCAGTTATTACTGCCAAGATTACGCTCGCGCTTTCTATTTTCAAATTTGACCGCATGGAATGGGCGATCGAAAAATGCACGGAATTGGGAGTTGCGCAGATTATTCCAGTTGTCGCCAGCCGTACTGAAGCTCGTCTCGCTGCGGCCGCGGCCAAACGCGTTGAACGGTGGCAGCGCATTGCCCTGCAAGCTTCAGAACAGTCGCGCCGGAGTTCACCGCCGCAAATTGATGCGCCGATGAGATTGAAGAACGCGGTTTCACTGCCAGGGTCGAAACGCATTCTTCTGGCAGAATCGGAACAGCAGATGATGTTGAAAGACGCGCTCCAGTCGGATGATGCCAGCGATGATCTGATTTTGGCCCTCGGACCCGAAGGCGGATGGACAGAAGCAGAAGTCAGGTTGTTTCGCGATTCAGGATGGACTTCGGCTTCGCTTGGCAACTCAATCCTTCGCGCCGAAACCGCAGCGATCGCTGCCGTGGCGGTCGTCATTTCCGAACTGACGTAAGAAATCCTCAGCCATCTCTGCTATGCTGCCGGGCAATGGCAGTACCCAAGCCCACGCTGATTCCACAGCAATTTGCGCCCGACGAACGCCAGCGTGAGGCGATTGAGCACTTCCACGGGCCAATGCTGGTGATCGCTGGCGCAGGCACCGGCAAGACAACAGTCCTGACACGGCGCATTACTCGCTTGGTGCGCGAAAACCTGGCCCAGCCCAGCCAAATTTTGGCGCTGACCTACACAGATAACGCTGCGCATGAGATGCGGGAGCGCTTACAGAGGGAACTGCACGGAACCGATATCTCGAAGATGCAGGTGGCTACGTTTCATGCGTACTGCAACAACCTGCTTATTCGCAGCCGGAAAAAATTCGGCGTTCTGGACGATAAGGATTTGTGGATTTACCTGCGCCGCCGCATCCGCGAGCTAAGGCTGAATTATTTCGTCCGTGCCGCCAACCTCAGCCAGTTTTTGAATGATCTGCTCGACTTCATGCGCCGTTGTCACGACGAGCTCGTGGGTCCTGAGAAGTATGCAGATCATTTGCGCCGCGTCGAAGCGGGCGAATTGCCCGCACCACGCGTTTGCAAGTCCAAAAATGCTGCATCGCTCTCCGATGAAGAGACGCTCGGACGATGCCGCGAAATCAGCAGCGTATTCGCTACCGTCGAGCACATGCTTGATGAAGAAAATCTCGGCACCTTCAGCCACATGATTACGCGAGCCTATGCATTGCTGCAGGCGGATGCGAACTTGCTTACTCAAGAACAGCAAAGGGCCCGTTTCATTCTGGTGGACGAATATCAGGATGCGAACTTTGCCCAAGTCAAAATTCTGCGTCAACTCGCTGGCGAAGAGCGCAACGTATTCGCTGTCGGCGACCCTGACCAGGCAATCTACCGCTTTCGTGGGGCTTCTAGCGCGGCATTCGCATTGTTTCAGAATCAATTTCCGGGCGCAAAACTGGTAGCTCTGGAAAAGAACCGGCGTTCGACTTCGCCCATCCTGAATTGCGCATTCGCGCTGATCTCGAAAAATCCGGCCATTAGCTCCGAGGCAAAACGGCAGTTCGCGTATCACCGCTCGCCGCTGGTTTCCGCTCGCGAGGAAGACGCGGCGCGCGAGGGCAATACGCTTCAGAGCAATCCAGTCGACGCAGTGCTCCTCGCCGCCAGAGAAGTTGAAAGCTCCGACCTTGTAAATCAGATCCAGCAAATCCAGAGAGCTACACGCGCGCTGTGGAGCGATTTCGCCGTGCTTTATCGTCTGCACTCACATCGCGACTATATTGCTACTGAACTGGCCGAGCACGGCATTCCCTTCTCCATTGAAAATATGGATGTCATGGACACCCCTGAAGCTCGCGACCTGTTCGCGTGCATAGGCGCAATCGTTTCTACGCAAGATGGCGCGAGCCTGTTCCGGATAGCTTCACTCCCGCAGTTCCGCATCAATCCCGAAAAACTGCGAGCGGCAATTAAGGCGCTTCCCAAGGAAGAGCAGAAGTCAAGTTTGGCCGATGTCCTCGCTAAGATCGAGGGCGGAAGCGCAGTGCTCGACGCTTTGCAGCAAGCACGCGGGGAAATCGCTGAGGCTTGCGCGAAGGGCCGCGCTGCTCTGGAGATCGCGATGCAGCGCTTTGCGCTGGACGGCTCTTCCGCGATCGTACACGTAGTCCTCCATTGGATTAGTGAGTGGGAGAAGAAGGCGATTACGAAAACAGGGGAGCTGGGGGAGTTGCTCGAATATCTGGACTATTTTCGAGAGGCTGGTGGGACCATCGCCATGCCCTCACGCGAGGAGAACGCGGTCCGGCTGATGACTGCGCATTCGGCTAAAGGCCTTGAGTTCAAGCATGTCTTCATCCTTCGGGCGAACTCGAATTCCTTTCCCGCCTCGTACAAAGAACCGTTGTTTGAGCTTCCGCAGGACCTTCGCAATGAAGATTCTGTTGCGGAGGACGATGGGAAAGAGTTGTCCAACCAGGAGGAGCGACGATTATTCTATGTCGCCATGACGCGAGCGTGCGATTCGCTCACCATTTACGCCCGCCAAGGGAAAGGAAAGGATTCGACTCCGGCTGGATTCTTGCGCGATCTGCTCAAAGATCGTATCTTGACGCGCTGGTTACGTAAGCGCCACGCCCGCCCATTTCAAACAGATATGTTCGCGGAAGCTTCCGCGGTGGCAGAATCGCCAACCACGCGGTGGCTGAAGCTTCCTCCAGCTTCGGACTTGAGCAGCAGGCTTAGCGCTACCGCAGTGCAGAATTACGAAATGTGTCCCCTGCGATTCAAACTGGAACGCGAGTGGGGTCTTCCGCGTGAAGTGCCCGCAGCCATGCAATACGGCGCGGTAATGCATCGTGTCCTGCGAGCCTATTATGACTCGGTCCGATTCAAGAGGCCGTATTCCGATGAGGCTTTGATCAACCTTTTTCGATCTGATCTCGCCGACGCGGGCATCCAGGACCGCTATCAACATGAGCTTTATGAAAAACAAGGAATCGCACAGTTGCTGGAGTTCGTGACAGCTTCGCGCCAGGGGCCTTTCCCGAACGTGGCGCACATGGAGGAATTTTTCGAAGTTCGATTTGGTAAGACAGCGGTCGTTGGACGCATTGACCGCATTGACCGCACAACGGATAACGGAATCACAATCACGGATTACAAGACCGGCAAGCCACAATCGCAAGAGGGTGCCGATGAGAGCTTGCAGCTCTCTATTTACGCCTTGGCAGCGCGGGAGAAGTGGGGATACCGCGCCGAGCGTCTCGTTTTCTATAACCTTGAGGAGAACGCAGCCGTGACCACTACCCGCAGCGAACTGCAACTGCGAGAAGCGAAATTGAAAGTAGAGAATGTAGTCGAGAATGTGGCTGCGGGAAACTTCGAGCCCAAGCCTGGGTTCTACTGCAGCTTCTGTTCCTACCGGAATCTGTGCCCTGCGACAGAGAAGCGGGTGTACGCGACGGAAAAGAGCACGAAATCTAATTAAAAAGCAGATTCCTCGCACGCTCTCGGCTCGCTGCGCCTGCGAGCGGCTCGGAATGACAATTGTTTTTGATTCTCGCGCAAAAAACTTAGGGGACGCTTTCCGCGTCCCCTTTTTTGCTTCTTGCTCTTGCTTTAGTGTTTCTTTTTCTTCTTGGCTTTCTTCTTGGTTGCCATGAATCTATTCTCCCTTTCCATTTCTCATGGATAGCAACGGTCTTCTGTTGCAACTGATTGAATGTATAGAGACAATAAAAAGTGATGTCAAGAAAAAAATGACGCGCGCGAGCGCTGTCACCCTGCACCAAAGTCACCAGAGAGCGTTGCAAGAGAAATTTTTCTCTAATTTTTCTCGCGCTCGAGCAAACTTTTGTTATTTGGAGGAGCGAAGGAACGCGGTACAGCCTTGTGCTCGTGGCAAGTCGTCGCAGTATCGAGACGCGTAGATGCTATCCGTCAAATTGACCACCGACCGGGGTGTCGAACTTTTTCCAATCACGCGCATCTATAATTGGAAGAGAGCGAACTTCACAGCAGGAGCACATAAATGGCTGCTTCGGACGATGTCGTCATCATTTCCGCGTGTCGCACCCCGGTAGGAAAATTTCAGGGGAGTCTCTCTGATTTGAGCGCGCCCCAGCTTGGCGCGATCGTTGTGCGCGAAGCGGTGCAGCGAGCCAGATTTGATCCCAAGCAAGTGGACGAATGCATTATGGGGAACGTCGTGTCCGCAGGCTTGGGTCAGAATCCCGCGCGCCAGGCAGCAATTTTCGGCGGCTTGTCTCCGGAAGTAGGTGCCATGACCGTCAACAAGGTTTGCGGCTCGGGACTGAAAGCAGTCGGCCTCGCGGCACAAGCAGTGAAAACGGGAGACAGCTCGATTGTGGTTGCCGGCGGGATGGAATCGATGACGAATGCGCCGTATCTTTTGCCGCAGGCGCGCAAAGGTTATCGCCTCGGCAATGCGCAGATCATCGACTCAATGGTCCATGACGGACTGTGGGACCTTTACAACAACTACCACATGGGAATCACCGGCGAGAATGTGGCGGAGAAATACGGCATCACGCGCGAAGAACAGGATGAGTTTGCACTCAACTCTCATCGCAAAGCCGTCTCCGCGACAAAAGAATGCCGGTTCAAAGCGCAAATTGTTCCTGTAGAGCTTCCGGCGCGCAAGAAAGGCGAAGCTCCAATCATTTTTGATAAAGACGAGTCGCCGCGCGAAGACACAACGATTGAGATTTTGCGTTCGCTGAAACCGGCCTTCAAGAAAGATGGAACGGTCACTGCAGGTAATGCGCCCGGAGTGAACGACGGGGCGGCGGCAGTCGTGGTCACGAGCGCAAAGCGCGCGCAGGAATTGGGATCCCAGCCGATAGTCCGCATCGTTGCTCAGGCAACGAGCGGCATCGATCCCAAATGGGTGATGATGGCCCCTGTCAGCGCGGTGAGAAAAATATGGGAGAAGACCGGTTGGAAAAATGAAGGTGTGGATCTCTACGAGCTCAATGAAGCCTTCTCAGTCCAGGCGCTCGCTGTGATGCGCGAGCTAGGCCTCAATCCCAACAGAGTAAACGTCAATGGTGGTGCCGTTGCCATCGGCCATCCGATCGGAGCCAGTGGGGCACGGGTCCTGGTCACGCTCATCTATGAGATGATTCGCCGTGATATGCATCGCGGTATCGCCGCGCTGTGCCTTGGTGGCGGGAATGCGGTGGCGATGGCTGTCGAGCGCTAACGCATTAAACTACGAAACCGCCGCTGACGTTGAGCGACTGCCCGGTAATCCAGTGCGCTGCTGGTGAGCATAAAAAGAGAACCACGTCTGCGACCTCATCGGCGTTCCCTAGGCGCCCGAATGGACTGCGTTCGATCGCCCGACGCAAGACCTCCAGATTGGAAAAATGCTCGGCTGTCATATCGCTCTCCACGTATCCGGGAGCCACAGCATTTACCCTAATCTTTCGAGGAGCGAGCTCCAACGCCCAGCTTCTTGTGAACGAATCAACCGCAGCTTTCGTCGCGCCGTACAAGCTGCGCCCAGCAGCGATTCCGACTCTGCCGGCCACAGAAGAAATGTTAACGATGTTTGCTCCATCTTGGAGATAGGGCAAGGCGGCCTGAGTAATCCAGAACAGTCCTTTCATGTTCGTATCGAGCATCGCGTCCAGTTGCTGGACTGAGGTTGATCCGAGCGGAGTCGACCCCCAAACGCCTGCGTTGTTCACCAGGATATGCAAGCGCGTCCCTCCGAGGTTTTCAAACATCGCGTCGATAGTTTTCGGCACCCCCAAATCAGCTTTCAGCAAACGTGAATGTCCAGAGATTTCACCGGCGACCGATTGCGCGGCGGCTTCGTTTTGATGGTAGTGGAGCAATATCTCTGCGCCCGCGTCCGCAAGCTTCAGCGCGATTGCACGGCCGATGCCGCGCGAACTGCCGGTGACGAGCGCGGTTTGTCCTTCGAGCAGGCGCATGGCCTGCCATTATATGTGCAGATTATTTGCTGGGTGGAATCGGCAGCGTGACCGTGAACAGGGCGCCCCCGCCGGGGCCCGAAGCAGCTTCTATATTGCCCGAGTGCTCGCGGAGAATGGCTTTGCAAATACTCAAGCCCAGGCCTGTTCCGCGTCCCGGCCGCTTGGTCGTGTAGAAAGGGTCGAAGATGTTGGGCAAAATTTCGGCTGAGATGCCCGGTCCATCATCCTGAAAGACGGCCGAAACGGAGTTGATTCCCTTCTCCAAGCGCACTCTTAAAGTGCCAGCGTCCCGTACGTCGCGCATGGCCTGTTCCGCGTTCAGAATCAAGTTCAGAAAAACCTGCATGAGCTGATGGGGATCGCCTTCGACAGGTGGCAGAGTTGCATCCGGCAGAAAGTCAACCGTAATGTTGTTCTTGCGCAGCGAATAGGCGTGCAAGTGCATTGTGCGCTGGACCAATTCGGCAAGATTGATCGTGCCTTTGCCGGGCGACGGTAGGCGGGAGAAGTACATGAGGTTTTGCACGACGTCGGCAGCCCGGCGTGCTTGCTGCTGCAGCATGGCCAATTGTTTACGAACCGGCTCAGAGGACTCGCTCTCTTGCAGCAACTCGGCGACTCCCATGATGCTGGTCAGAGGATTGTTCAGCTCGTGGGCAAAGCCGCCAATCATCTGTCCCATAGCTGCCAGGCGTTCGCTTTGGATGATCTGCTGCTCCAGTTTCTTTTCTAGGGTAATGTCCCGCACGGAGACGATCACGCCATTCACTTTATTCTCCGCATCGAACAGCGGGCTTCCCGTTGCCCGCATGGTGCGCCAGCTTCCGTCACGATGCCGCGCTCCGTACTCGCTGAAGCCGAACTTCTTCCGGCCGGTACTGACGTCACGATAAAGCGCGACCAGCTCGGGAGAGTGGTCCTGCAGATCTTCGAGCTTCTTTCCCAGGAGATCTTCAGCGTGATAGCCGAGCAGGTCACGAATGCGCGAGCTGACAAAGCTGTAGGTTTCGTTCAGGTCGATGACCAGAATCAGATCGGGGAAACTTTCCAGCAAATATCGCTGGAACTCCTCCTGGCGGCGGAGCGTTCCTTCCATTTTCCGCCGCTCAGTGATGTCCACCAGGGTACCTTGATAGCGGATGACCTCGCCCGCGGCATCGCGGACGGCGCGGGAAGTGTCCTGAAAAACGCCAACGCTTCCGTCTTTGCGGCGGAGACTGATCTCTCTCGTCCGTTCACCTCCCCGATCTCCGGCGCTCCTGCCGAGAACGGGAGATTCGCTGGGATCGGAATTTAAAGCGGTCGCGGTTAGAGCCATTAGCTCGTCCTTGTTGCTGTAACCAAGCATCTGAACGAGCGCAGCGTTGGCTTCGAGCAGGCTGCCCTCCGGCGTGCTAAAGTACACTCCTTCCTGCAGAGTTTCAAACAGTTCAGTGAAGCGCCTTTCCTTTTCACGTTCTTCGGTGACGTCGCGGGCGAGGGCGCTGGCGCCGACAATTTGATTGTCATGTAGGATCGCATTGAGCACGCACTCGAAATAGAGTACTCGAGAGCTGTTCTTTACCCGCACCTGTACAACTCCGGACCAGCGCCGTCGCTCCAGAAATCTCGCCAAACCACTTTCAGCATCGCCGAGTGCGGGTTCGAGGGTGAATTCATCGGCCTTGTGGCCGACGATCTCGGAATATGAGAGTCCCAGCAATTGCGTGACACGCCGGTTCACGCTGCGAAGAGTTCCGTCCAGGGAAGCTGCGAAAGCGACATCATCGAAAGAATCAATTAGCTCCTTAAAGCTGCGCTGTGAACGGGCCAGAACCTGACTGAGTTGGTCCAGTTGCTGTTCGGAGGGCACCGCCCCGCCGCGCTTTTCCAACCCGTCCAGCAGGTTTCGCAGCTCTGAAACTTGCCGGCGCCGTCCGTAGACGTAGACGGCAAAGAGCACCGCAACTGCGACCAATCCAAGGGCCACCAGGCCAAGATGGGTAGGGAAGATTCTGCAGCCGCTCCCAGGCAAGTGCCGCAAAGCCGATGGCGAGCAGAACGAGAAACCACAAGGCCAGCCGCCAAAGCCGGATCTCTTCCTTTTCCAGGTGGCGGGTTTGAGTTTGATGCCCCGCCTGCTTGTCTTGGTGTGGCATAAATTGAGGCCCCGCTGCGGACAGGGAACAGCAGTGGATTTCACCCGTGTTCTCGAATCGTAGTTCACTGGGAGGGGCCGTACAACGAAGCGCGTGTTAGCAACTTGGTTCGCTGGCCGACGGCTGAAATGGTCGCGTGTCACTTACGGTTGTGACATCCGTCACAGCGAATTTGTGATCCTGGCAGTAACGTGGATAACGCCCTCCCCTCTCGCATACGGCCGGGTGTATCCCACTAATCGATGCTCTACAAGACCTTAAGCGCCGCAGTCTACGGCATCGATGCCAACATCATCGAAGTCGAGGTCGATGTCTCCGGTGTCAAGACTAATGAAGATCATTTCCACACCGTAGGTCTGCCGGACGCGGCGGTTCGGGAAAGCCGCGACCGTGTGCGAGCCGCTTTGAAAAATTGTGGGTATGACATCCCACTGACCCACATAACCATCAATTTAGCTCCGGCCGACATCCGCAAGGAAGGCTCCGGCTTCGATTTGCCGATGGCGCTCGGAATCCTGGGCGCCTACGGGGGCCTGAATAAGAAAGAAGTTCCTGATTGTCTGTTCGTCGGTGAGTTGTCGCTGGATGGCGGCGTGCGTGGCGTTCGCGGTGCCCTCCCCATTGCTATCGAGGCGCGGGGCAGAAAGATTTCGCGCCTCATCGTGCCCGAACTGAACGCGCGCGAGGCTGCCATGGTGGGCGGGGTAGAGGTTTACCCCGTCCGCTCCCTACTTGATGTCATTCGGTTTGTAAATACCGGAAACGGAGTTCAGCCACTCAAAGTTGATGGCGACGGTCTGCTGAACGAATCCCAGCATTATGTGGTGGATTTTAAAGATGTCCGCGGGCAGCAAACTGCCAAGCGAGCTTTAGAAGTTGCTTGCGCTGGCGGCCATAACATTCTGATGATCGGGCCTCCAGGGTCGGGCAAAACGATGCTGGCGAAGCGCATGCCGACGATCCTGCCTCCGTTCTCGTTTGAAGAGGCGCTGGAGACGACCAATATTCATAGTGTGGCTGGAGTGCTCGATCCGGGCGGGGGCTTGGTCGGAGTCCGGCTGTTCCGGTCGCCGCACCACACAATTTCTGACGCCGGTCTCATCGGCGGAGGCGCCGTTCCGCGTCCTGGCGAAGTTTCGCTGGCGCACAATGACGTGCTGTTTCTCGACGAGCTCCCCGAATTTCCGCGCAACGTGCTCGAAGTGATGCGCCAGCCGCTGGAGGATGGCACGCTGTGCATAGCGCGTGCATCAATGTCTCTGACTTTTCCTGCGCGATTCATGCTGGCGGCGGCAATGAATCCCTGTCCCTGCGGATATTTCAACGACCGCTCGCGCGATTGCCATTGCACTCAACCGATGATCCAACGCTACATGGCAAAAATTTCCGGGCCGCTGCTGGACCGCATCGATATTCATATTGATGTTCCTGCCGTGAACTATAAAGAAATGCGCGCTGGCTCCGAGCCGGAAAATTCAGGCTCCATTAGGGGGCGGGTTATGCGCGCGCGTGAGATTCAGCTTAATCGCTTTGCTTCCTCGTCGCGCGTAAGGTTGTACTGCAATGCGCAGATGCACCCTCGCCACATCCGTTCGTTTTGCGAACTCTCCTCTGATTGCGAACGACTCCTGGAGCGTGCCATGACCCAGCACGGCATGACGGCCCGGGCGCATGACCGGATACTGAAAGTAGCGCGCACGATTGCCGACCTCGAAGGCGCGGCTGCAATCGAGCCTAAGCACATTGCGGAGGCGATCCAATACCGGACGCTAGACCGGACGTTCTGGGGGGTAAGAAGCAGCAGTGCTTGGTGTAGTGCTAACTGGCCGTGTTCGACGATATGATCCGGGTAGCCCGAGGCAACGCAGGTGCCTGTTGTGCTGGTCTAGGAAACTAGCAAATGTAGTTTCCTAATCTTGTGAACCACAAACGACGCGAAGTTGCACAAAGGGTTGAATACTAACCTAAGTTCGTCACCAGTTCCGGTGATTCATACGATTTTTTGCTCTGCGGTCGAACAAGTGTATTTGCTTGCAATCGCCGATTCTCAAAAGTCAATGTAGTGTAGACCAACCCTCT
>Ga0070717_10000930_pt1 | contig 19511 bp, 27 predicted proteins | sample LARL113metaG_FD_71366 | JGI IMG/M metagenome (GOLD analysis project Ga0070717, IMG submission 71366) | Corn, switchgrass and miscanthus rhizosphere microbial communities from Kellogg Biological Station, Michigan, USA - LAR L11-3 metaG | ecosystem: Host-associated > Plants > Roots > Rhizosphere ... | reverse complement strand
ATCGCCGATCTTTGATTCCTTCGGATCGTAAACGGCCTGCTTGTAGTAGTTGGTTACGGTCCAACTTTCCGTCGGAGCCGATGACATCGTTGTGGCGGCATAAGCACCGGAGACAACGGCGGTGGCCACCAAACATCCAGCAGTAACCTTTTTCATTGGAACTCCTCTTTTCGTCTGATCAAATCGCAAGAAAAGCCCCGAGGATAAATCGGGCCTTCGCTTCACTGATGATGCAAGTGGACGAGCCAGTAGGCGCCGCCGCCGATGGCAATCAACGACGGAATACCCAATAACAAGATGACGGCACCTCTTCCTCCAGAATGCATTTTGTCCACTCAAAACGAATGTGCCGGCTCAGCGTTCCTATTGCGCCGTAGATAGCAACGAACGCCTCAAAAGAATTGGTCGGACCCCGTTCCACCGAACTCATAAAAAATATGCTGTAGAGTAACCTTTGATACAGACGCCGCCGATTCGGTTGCGCACAATCTTGGTGGGTGGAGTGTTGTCATCATGGACGTTATAGAGCGTTGTTTCGTCGTCACAGCGGCAACGAGCTTTTTTGCCTTGATCGGCCTAATAATTGTGACCCTCTAAAAAGTAGCCCTGCTTTCTCTACCGACTGCCACTGCTCGGCGTACCACCTGCAATTTTGAGCAGCCTCTCGGCGCATGATCGCTGAGCTTTTCCCACGGTGCCGCACCTCCTGTTGGAGGCGCGCTTCTGAAGAAAGTGAGTCAGACCGGTACGGCTTTCCGTATCTGCGAATGGCTGAACTGCCTTGAGCCAAACTCCGCCAAATAGGCATCAGCCGTTATCGGCAGATCGGCTTGGTTGACCTCGAAGCCGTTCCTTTTGGAACGGCCCAGCCCCGCGATCGTTAGCGCTTCAAGAACTTGTTGGAGGAGGTCGCGCCATGGACAAAGATCGAGTTGCCGGTCCGGCAAAGGAATTCGCTGGGAAGGTCGAAGGAGCAGCCGGAGACGTCGCGGGTGATCTACGGACCGAGGCCGCCGGTCGTGCTCGCGAGGCCGCAGGCACGGTCCAGGACCTGTACGGCCAAGCCAAAGACGCCGCACGCGAAGCTGCCGACGCCGCCGCCAGCTACACTAAGCACGCTTATGCGAATAGCGGCGATGCGCTGCACGATGTCTCAAAAGCTCTCGAACGGAAGGTTCAAGAGAATCCGCTTGGCTCGCTTGTGATCGCCGGTGTCGTTGGGTTCGCGCTGGCACTCTTCATGAGGCGCCCGCCGAGCCGCCCGCCGCGTCGCTGGCGGTATTACAGCTGACGCCAGAAGCAGCGCCAGGCTACCACGATGCGCGCAGCGCAAAGTGTTTAGCTTGAAAAAGGGTCAGATATTTCGAAAAAGGGTCAGATATCTTCGGTTTGGCAATCGGTGTTGCGAACGGCTGCGATCCCAAGCAGCTTTTGCGTTCACCGCAGTGGTTGCGATCTTGCTCGACGTCTCGTCAGTTTTCTTCTCTTCCTCGAGCGTCTGATCCACAAGCTCGACCAATTCGTTCCTGCTCAGTTTGGTGGGCCCATGACTTCAGCGTGCCGTAACGCGAGACCTCGTAATGCTCAACCGCCAGCGCAGCGGCGAGCAGTCCCGCGTCGAGCGCCGCCACCGCCGGCCGAGGGCCTTCGAGCGAGTGAGCCAAGTGCAGGCCTTATGCCCGTCGCCGCACCTGGGAGACGCGCCTACCTTGAAACCTTTTGTTCCTCAACGTGTTGCAAAATAGAGGGAGACTGTCCCTGGTCGATTGGCGGCGTTCGTCGGCCTATTTTGCCGGCCGGGTTGGCGCCTCTTCGCCGCATTTTGCTTCCAAGAGAGTAAGCCATGAACGTCCACGACCGATCCGAAAGGGTTTTCCGCGTTTCCGATTTCCCTCCCGTCGCCTACTATGAGCCTATCGGCGTTGGCGTAGCCGAGGTCGACAGGGACGGCCGGATCCTGCGCGTGAACCGGCAATTGTGTGAGCTAACCGGCTACTCTATAACGGAACTGGCGGGGCGCACCATTTTCCAGGAAACGCTTCCTGAGGACGTCGACGGCGACCAAGCACAATTCAATCGTCAGCTCGCTGGCGAGATCGACCGCTACACTGTTGAGAAGCGCATTCGCCGGAAGGGCGGTGGCCACTTCTGGGCGGAAGTCGTGTCCTCGAGCGTGCGGGACGCTGCGGGTGAGTTCCTCTACGCCGTGCGGGTTCAGCACGACATCACTGTCCGCAAGCAGGCCGAACTGGAACTAGCCCGTCGCATGGAGGAGCAGGCCGCGCTCTTTCAGTTCTCCGAATGCCTTCAACACGAGACCTCATCCCAGGAGATTTACAAAGTTGCGCTCGAAGCGATCATGCGAGGCCTCGATTGCGGGCGGGCGTCCATCCTGCTGTACGATCAAGCGAGTATCATGCGTTTCGTGGCCTGGCGCGGTCTTTCGGATGACTATCGGAGAGCCGTCGAAGGACACTCGCCCTGGCGCAGGGAAGAAAGAAGCCCGCGACCGGTGATTATCCAGGATGTAGCCGGTTCTGCTCTGCCGGAGGCGCTGAAGGAGATCATCCTCCGCGAGGGTATCGGAGCGGTGGCGTTCATTCCGATCCTGCATGATGGCCATCTCGCTGGAAAATTCATGGCCTATTACGATAAACCGCAGAGCTTGACGGAACCGCAGATCGAGGTCGCCCTGACGCTTGGGCGCCTGCTCAGCTTCAGCATCGCGCGACTGAAAGCCGAGGAGACGAGACGCGCCGCCGAACGTGGCGCCATTCAGTTGGGCGCCATCGTCGAATCTTCGGAAGACGCGATCATCAGCAAGGATCTCAACGGAGTGATCCAGACCTGGAATACCGGTGCGGAGAGGCTGTTCGGCTATACTGCGGAAGAGGCAATCGGCCGTCCGGTGACGATATTGTTTCCGCCGGACCGGGAGAACGAGGAGCCAGGGATCCTGAGCAGGATATTGCGAGGCGAGCGGATCGATCACTATGAAACCGTGCGACGCCGCAAGGACGGAACTCTAGTGGACATCTCCCTGACGGTGTCGCCGATGCGGGATAGTACCGGCGCGATCATCGGCGCATCAAAGATCGCGCGCGACATCACCGAGCGGAAGGATGCGCAACGCAAGCTCGAAGAGAGCGAGCAGCATTTGCAGGATTTGCTCGCCGCTATACCGGCTGCCATCTACACCACCGATGCGCAGGGAAGGATCACCTATTTCAACCAGGCGGCAGTCAAGCTTGCCGGTCGCACGCCCACGATTGGCAGCGACGAGTGGTGCGTGACGTGGAAGCTATTCAATCCGGATGGCACGCCGTTGCCGCACGATGAATGTCCGATGGCAGTTGCGCTCAAGGAAGGTCGTCCAATCCGCAACGCCGAAGCGATCGCCGAACGGCCGGACGGGACACGCGTTCCTTTCATTCCGTACCCGACCCCGCTGCGCGACGCATCCGGCAAGGTCGTCGGCGCGATCAACATGCTCGCAGACATCAGCGAGCGAAGGCAGGCGGAGACGCAGCAACGGCTCTTACTGGACGAACTCAACCACCGCACTAAGAACAACATGCAAATGCTGCAGTCGCTGCTGTCGAGCGCCGCCAGGAACGCCAGCAGCGAGGAAGCGAAGCGGGTGCTCGAGGCGGCGCGCGGAAAGATTGCTGCCATGGCGGCGGCGCAGCGGGTGCTGTACGGTCGAGCCGACGCCAATCGATTCGACGGAGACGAATTCCTCAAGGCAGTCTGCGAGACCATTCGACAGACCCTTCCGCCGGACATAGCCATAAGCTGCAAACCCACCGCTTGCATCCTCGCGAACGACTCGGCGATGCCGCTTGCGTTGATCCTGAACGAGCTTGTCACCAACGCGGTTAAGCACGGTATCAAGGATAGGGCGAGGAAGGAGGTGCGGATCAGCTTAGCAGAGCGAGATGACCATCTGACGCTGTCGGTCGAAGACGACGGCGACGGTTTCGATTTGAACGCTGTGCGCAGGACGTCTTCGGGGTTGCAGCTTGTGAGCGGGCTGGCCCGCCAGCTTCAAGGCAACTTCGAGGTCACTCGTAGTCCGTCAACGGCAAGCCTGCACTTTCCCGAGACCCGACAATTATGAAACACTGTGAAATCCTCTAGCACGATGGAATCATTTGGCCTTGCTCTCCGCTGGATCCGAAAAAAGCAGAAGCTTCGAGGGAAAGTCCGGCCCCACTCGGGTGCTTATCGCCGAAGACGATTTTCTCGTCGCGATGCAGATGGAAGAGACCTTATCGGCAGCAGGTTTGCTGGTTGTCGGCGTAGCGGTAACTGCTGACGAAGCAATCGACCTCGCAAGGCGCGAACACCCGATTTTGGTCGTGATGGATGTTCGCCTCGGCGGCAAGCGCGACGGCATCGACGCGGCGAGGGAGCTGCTTCAGCAATTCAACGTCCGCTGCCTCTTTTCGACCGCCAACGATGATCCATTTACCCGCGAGCGCGCCGAGGCCTATGCGCCGCTCGGCTGGCTGACGAAGCCTTACACAATGGCATCTCTCTTGGCTGCCGTAGCAGCCGCGCTCGCTGCCCTCGAATAGTTGCGCGCGCAGAAATCATAGGCATCCACGATCCCGTTGCACTTGGTTGGTGCGGTCTTCAGCCAGACGTGGGAGTTGCTCCCGCGAACCAGCTTGCGTTTTGACGCCCGCAGGTCAGGGAATAAGAGGAACCTGGAGTGAGGTTGCGCCGTCGACTTAACGGGCCGAGGCACCAATAATCGCTTCGAGCGCGGTGACGAGGAGGGACGGAGCAAATGGCTTCTCCAATCGCACAACGCCGCTAAACCGCTCGGGAATTTGCAAGCTGCCATAACCGGTGGCAAACAGGAATGGGATCTTGCGTTCCAGCAATGCGGCCGATATCGGAAAGACACTGCTGCCGCTCAGATTGACGTCCAGCACGGCGCAATCGATGGGCTGATCACCATTGATGACGCTGAGTGCTTCCTTCATTGTGGGCACAGGACCGACTACCTCTGCGCTTTGCTCGATCAGGATATGCTTCAGATCGTCGGCAAGGAAATACTCGTCCTCGACGATCAAAATACGGCGCCCGGCAAGCACACCTCTGACTATCGGCCGCATCTCGCTCTCGTCATGCTCCGCTCGGCAGTTGGAAAAACTCTAGTAAACGACATGGAGGTCGCGGAACATAACATAGGTTATTGAATTTGGTTCCTGACAAGCCCGAACTAGGCGCCGGAGATCAGTCCGTGAGCCATCTGATCCGAAAGCTTGAGCATTTCGTCCGGCTTTCGCCGGCCGATCGCGCTGTACTCTACCGCGTTGGGTCAGAACGTGTGCGCAACTTCGGTCCCCGGATCGATATTGCCCGGGAAGGCGACAAGCCGAAATATGTGCATTTGGTCCTCGCGGGCTGGGCCTGCCGCTACAAGCAGCTCGAGGACGGCCGGCGCCAGATCGTGGCGTTTTTCTTGCCCGGGGATATCTGCGATCTTAATGTCTTCATCCTGCGCGAAATGGACCACTCGATAGGCACCATCACTTCGGTCATGATCGCCGATCTTTCCCGGGAATTCTTCGATGAAATCGCCGCCGGCTATCCTCGCATCGCCACGGCGCTCTGGTGGGAAAGCCTGGTCAATTCTGCGATCCAGCGCGAATGGACCATGAGTCTGGGGCAGCGCACGGCATTCGAGCGCATGGCCCATTTGCTTTGTGAGATCTTCTTCCGACTCCGGCTGGCGGGTCTCACACGGGAACACGGTTGTGACTTTCCGCTCACCCAGGCCGATCTCGCAGACGCCACCGGCCTGTCGAAGGTTCATGTGAACCGCACGCTGCAGGAACTGCGCTCTGCCGGGCTTATTGTCCTCAAAGACAAATTCCTGATTGTCCCGAGCCTCGAACGTCTCATGTCTGCGGCTCTATTCAACCCCAATTATCTGCATACGGAACATGAAGGCGTCCAACTCGACGCAAACGAATAGGCGGCGATAACCGATTCGCTCCGCAACCCAGGATTCAGGCATGAACGACAGCGTGCGAAACGACGAGATCACAATCGGACGAGATGCCGCCGCCGCGCGGTCGGCTCGGATCAAGGACGTGACATTTCAAAGTGAATTGGAAGCGCCATCCGTCGAGGGTGTGAGTGACTTACTTCGAGAAAGCGAAGCACGCTTTCGCGAATTCGCCGAAGCATCCTCTGACGTGTTGTGGGTCAGGGATGCCGAAACCCTGCAGTGGGATTATCTCAGTCCCGCCTTTGAAGCCGTCTACGGCATTTCGCGCGAAAGGGCGGCGCGTGCCGGAGACAACCTGTTGCAATGGGCCGACCTGATCGTGCCGGAAGACCGCGCGCACGCGCTTGACTGCATTTCCCGCGCACGTAACGGGGAACGGATCAGCTTCGAATACCGCATCAAACAACGGCATGACGAGACCATCAGGTGGCTGCGCAGCAACGTTTTCCCGATGACGGACCAGCACGGCCGGGTGCGGCGCATTGGTGGGATAGGGCGGGACATCACTGCCCTCAAGCAGGCGCTCGATCACCAGCAGCGGCTGCTTGCCGAATTGCAGCACCGCGTGCGCAACACGCTGGCTGTCATTCGGTCGATCGTTCGCCGCACGGCGGAAACCAGCGAAACGGTCGAAGACTTCGCCAATCACCTCGACGGGCGGTTAGGTGCATTTTCCCGCATTCAGGTCGCTGTGAGCCGCGATCCGCTGGCAGGTTTCGATCTTGCCGAGCTGATTTCGGAAGAGTTGCGAGCTGGTGCCGCCCGGGAGGGCGAACAATTTGCGCTCCACGGGCCGCCAGTCCGCCTGAAGGCCAAAGCGGCCGAAAGCCTCGGCCTTGCCGTTCATGAGCTCGCCACCAACGCCCTCAAGCATGGCGCTTTCACCGTCGACCACGGCTACATCGACGTGCGGTGGTCGAAAGAGCATCGCGAGGATGTTGTTTGGCTGTCGCTCGAGTGGAAGGAGAGCGGCATGATGGGTCGCCCTGTCGAGCAAAAGAGGGAAGGTTTCGGCAGTATCCTGCTCCGGCACACGTTGCGATATGATCTCGGCGCCGAAGTGACACGTGCTTACGAGCCGAGTGGATTCCGTTGTGAAATCGCGTTTCCGCTCGAGGCACGGACCTCCGACCCTGCGTAGCAAACTCCCTGGAACGACCTTCCTCAATTCTTGCCTGGCAGGATCGTCTCAAGGACCTGCCGCGCGGTCACCTCGATATCCCTTTACAAGGGACCATGGGAGAACCTCGGATTAGAGTTTGCCAAATTGAGGAAACGAAAACCCGCCACGCGCTGTCAGTGGCGGGCTCCGACAGCTTTGCAAATTCAGCTAGCTAATCGCTCTCAATGCAAAGTTGAAAACCAGTTGTCGACGTCTTTTTTGGCTTGATCCTTGGCGTAGCCATAACGCTTTTGCAGTGTTCCCTCCAGTTGATCCCGTTTGCCGTTGATTGTGGTTAGGTCATCGTCCGTCAGCTTGCCCCATTTCTCTTTGACCTTGCCCTTCATCTCTTTCCAATTGCCTTCCACTCGGTTCCAATCCATTTGCTTTTTCTCCCTTCGCTCATGCGCTAGAAGAACTTCGAACCCATCCTCGATGTTCCTAAGGCGGCGCGAGAGATGCGACGCAACGAAGGGGAAGACAACCACCGGGAACGACAGTGTCGCTAGCTAGGCGGCGCGAGCGAGCAGAAGTTAAGGCCGGCTTCCCAGATGTCCAAATCATCGTGCCGAGCAGCAGCGCTTACTTATAGCCAAGCGCGTCAAACTCCCGGAATCGCGAGCAACCAAGCAGCCGACTAAAATACCTGAAGGAACGCGCAGCCTTTTCGCGGCTTGAATAGGCAGGATTGGATCTGAACATGAACCCTGCCGAAAAGACCAGTTGGCGCGGGGCCGTATCGGCTCTGCTCCGATCCTACGTCGCAGATTGGCGCGGATGGGTCGCGCGGCTCGTAACCGGTTATGCGGTTGCTACCGTCATGCTGCTCGGTGGAGTTCTGGCGGTCTTTGCTGCTATCGCGGTGGCGGTCACGGCGCTATTCCATTTTATCGAGCTCCGCTACGGAACGACCACCGCCTATGCCGGTGTCGGAGGCGGTCTTGTCGTCTTGGGGATGATCCTGCTTCTTGGCGGGTGGGCAATGCTGCGACAACGGACGCCGCCTATTCCGCGGCCTGGTCGGCAAGCACAGGCCGCAAAGTCCATGCTTGCCGGGTCCGCTGCGTCACGCGTGCTTGCCGGGCTGAGCGAGGTGGAGACCGCTGAACCGCATCCGATAACGCAGGTGCTTGTCGGGGCCGCCGTGACCGTGCTGATTGGATGGATCGTGGCCTCACGCCTTCAGTCCGCGTCGCGCGGACGCAGGGCGCCTCGGTGAGCAAGCGAGCCCTCCTCGGAAGCGACCTCGCGCTTATTGCAGGCACGATCATTGCCACCTTGGCTGTTCAGAGACATCTTTCGAAAAATCTGCACGCCGCAATCGATTCCGTTGGGCCGAAGACGCCATCACATGACCCATACGCCGGAAACCCGCTGCAGATTCTCGCAAGGAGATGGAAGTATATTTTTGTCGGCACTTACCGGCGGATCGATCGCGATCGGATCCTTGCGACCGCTGCGGGCGTGGTGTTCTATGGACTGCTAGCGATATTTCCTGCAATCACGGCGCTGGTTTCAAGCTACGGATTGTTGGCGGACCCCTCAACCATTTCCGACAATCTGCGAAGCCTCGCGTTGATGCTGCCTAAAGATTCCTTTGCCATTGTCCAGGAGGAGATCGGGCGCGTCCTCGCCAAGGAGAACTCCACCCTCAGCATGACGTTCATTTTCGGTCTGCTCCTTGCAGTCTGGAGTGCCAATGCCGGCGTGAAGGCTATCCTCGACGCCCTCAACGTTGCTTGCGAGGAACAGGAAAAGCGCAGCTTCATCAGGTTGAACCTCGTCTCACTTGCCTTCACGGTCGCTGCCTTGGGAGCGATTCTGGTGATGGTAGGGGCCGTCGTCGGGGTGCCGCTCGTCCTTGGGCAATTCGGCCTCGACTACCGTGCGGAACTGTTCGTTCAGGTCGGCCGGTGGCCAATCTTGACGTTGGTGTTGCTACTGGCCCTTCTGGTCCTCTATCGCTACGGGCCGAGCCGTACCCCTCCGCGCTGGCGCTGGCTGGTCGTCGGCGCGTTCGCCGCTGTCCTCTTGTGGCTGATCGGCTCGGCGCTGCTGTCGTGGTATTTGTCGAATTTCGGAAATTACACAGCCACGTACGGCTCGCTGGGTGCAGCGATCGGTCTCATGACTTGGATGTGGATTTCCGCGATCATTGTCTTGTTCGGGGCGGAACTCAATTCGGAGATCGAACGACAGGCCCTCACGACAGGATGAAGTCGGAACCGGCGTCACCAGCTTCCTGCGGATCGGCTTCGAAAAACCGGATTAGCAGGTGGTCGTCGAGCACCCTCTTTCATCAGGGGCGATCTCTACGAGACCTGCACGTTCTGCCGTCTCCCAACCCCGCCAGCTATCGCAATGTCCGGCGGGGCTTTGAGCTGATACCTTCTGGGTCTCTTCCTGTTACCAGTTCACCGAATCGACCCGTCAGGCTTGCTTCCGTTCCGCTGAGGGGCGAACTGAGTAAGCCGGGCGAAGAGTCCGGAGGCAAGGATGGGACTTACGCGATATCTTTCCGATAGGAACGATTCTCGAGCCATACGAGTTTGCATAACGGCTCGAAGTTTGCGTAACGACATTCTGGATGCTTTGATCCTGCTGGAGGACGTACTGTGACACTCTTGAGGTGGGCGTTGCTCTTCTTCTTGATTTCGGTCGTTGCCGGCATTCTCGGCTTCACCGATATCTCGGCGGCTTCCGCCGACATAGCGCGTGTTTTGTTCTATATCTTCGTCGTGATCTTCCTCGTGCTCTTGATCCTGGGACTCACGATATTCCGAGTGTAGGTGGCGAGCCGCTGTCACAGCTACCTTTCCGTGAACGCCCGACAGAGCATCCAACCGTCGAGACTGCGGACCTACCGGGCCATTCGAAGCCAACGGCGCGGCTTCCTCATTGGCCGACTAGGAGTGACTACTCAGATCGGTGCGTAAAATCCGTCACCCAGCCTTTGCAGGCGGCAAAGGCCGCACCGTAGATGAAATGCGGCGATCAAATCCTTCCCAGCAAAATCAGGATCAGCAGGACGACTATGATAAGTCCAAGCCCGCTGCCGCCATAGTATCCGGTGCCATAAAACGGTCCCCCTCCAACTCCGGAAAAGCCACCGAGCAGGGCAATGATGAGAATGATCAGAATAATCGTTCCGATTGACATGAGCGATTTCCTCTTAGGGCGCCAATGATCTTCGCTGGCCGTCAGGAAGGTTGGAGGTTCCGGTTGCATCGCGACATCGCTCGCGCTGTCTGCCTGGCTGCGCGATTGGGTTGCCGCCATCAACGCTAACCTTTCATGCCGGCTTCAATGCAGCACGTGCTCTCTATAGAGCAAGTCCTCGTGCGATGCGAAGGCGGACATCGCTGCCCGCCCCGACACAGGATGAGCGGCTCAGCCCGAGACGTCAGGCTGGCAGTATGTCCACTATCTCACCCGTCCGCGGATCCACGACCACGATTTGGTCGCCGACCAGGAAGAACTCGTAGCCGCGCCATTCCGGATAGATGGTCACGACATCGGATGGAAGCGGGCGCAGGTGCACGCGTTCGCGCGGAACGCGGGTGCCGACCGAGATTGAAAAGTCGACATTGTTCACTGCCTCAACATGTTCCCTGCGGATCACGTCCACAATCTTGGTACGCTGCTCGGTCGACAGCTTTGCGCCGGCGCCCGCCTGACCTGTCGTGCTCTGCGAGCGCTCGTTGGCGGGAGTCTGGGCGCTCTCACGTCCCTCTCGACCTTGGGTGTTCATGTTCTTCTGCTGGCCTTCACGGCCTTCGGCTTTCATGTTTTTTTCCTGGCCCTCGCGGCCTTCGGCCTTAGCGCCGGACTTGGGCTCGTTTTCGGTGCTCTGGGTCTTCGACTTCTGGCCGGCGGCCTTGTCTTCAGCCTGATGGCCCTTGGCAGCGCCAGTCGACTTCTCCTGCTCGGACTGAGTCGACTTCATGCCGGAAGGCTCCGTGCTCTTCTGCGTTGTCGCACCTGTGCTGCTTGCGCCAGTGCTGGCTCCGCCTGATTGCGGGCTGCTCTGCTGCGTTGCGGCACCGCCGCCTTCGCGGTTCATGCCGCCCTGCGCGTTAGCTGCGGAGGCGCCGGCGATTAACGCAATGGCCGCAACCGAAACCAGAAAGCGATTTGTCATTAGCATCTCCTCACGTGTCTGCATTGCCCTAGCCAACAACGAAGCAAGCTACGACCCGTTCCTAGCTAGATCGCAGTTTCCACGGCGTTGGACTTTCGAGCTACAGGCAAAAGAACGCAAAAAGAAAGGTCGGCACTGCGGTCGGCGGTCAAGAGCCGCCCGTGCTTGACGGCCGCTAGATGGCGCGCCAAGCTCGGACCAGTCTCATGTCGGCGATCTCAGTCCCGGAGATGTCAGCCACTCGTTGATGCGAGAAGCCGCCTCGACGTGACGCGCCTTTCGGAGCAGGTGCTCCCGCTCCAGGCATGGCGGCAGCTTGCTTGCCTCTTCACGCAAGTGCTGCACCTCTTCTGTCAGTCGCTGCTCTAAGGTCGTCGCCTGTTTGAATCGGCGGCGTGGTTTCATGGCGGCTCCTCCTCAACCGAGGTTGATGGCCGCCATTCTATGGCGAGCGCCAGCGGAAGGCGTTTTCATAGGATAAGCGCTGCTCCTAAAAGCAGAAATTCTGCAAAGCTGTTAACATAGGTAACAACCCGGCGGCGGCGTTGGATTATGGTGCATCGATCAGGTGCTTATCCGCTCAAGGATCAGCCGAATGGCCCGACGATTTGGTAGCCGCCTGCTCGTTGGGAAACCGCCGCTGCGCGTCCTTCGCCGACGGAGCGCACGAGTGCCTGAAGATGCGCGTGCGGCCAGAAACTCGGGTGCGCCGCCAGACCGACCAAGCGGCTATAGAAATAATGGCCCAAGCTCCTACCGCGGCAGCAAAGGCCATCGGCGCGTGTCGCTCTGCGAGCAGCGTAAAGGCCAGTGCGAAGCCCAGTAGGCCAATACTTCCGAGGGCCGCGCCGGCTGCATCGAGCGCGGCGGCCTGCTGACCGCGCCTTTGCCCACGAAGGCCGGCTTCGCGCTTTCGCCGCTCCTCATGCCTTTGAAGCAACGTTGCGCTTGCACAGAAGATGGCCGGTAACGCGAGAAAAAGACCTCCGACTGAAGGTCCAAACCGGCTGCTGATCATACCCGTGAATGCGGTCGCGGCTCCGCCAAGCACAAAACGAACGAGATATTCATACCAATGCCCTTCCTTGAGGGAAGACAATGATATCTTCACGATCACGCGCTCGCTCCCAAGAGGAGGTGCAAACACAATGCGGCGGACAGCCAAACGACGAGAGCAATGACGGTAGCGGGAAGCGCATTCCAGCGGCGGCGTATCAGGAGTTGGCAAACGGCGATGCTATAAACGAAAAGCGCAATGGCGCCCCACATCGTCGCCTGGCTCTGCGCGACGGCGTAACTTGAGCCATGCTGCAGCAGTGCGATTGCGAGCGTCGCGAGAGCAACCGATGGCGCGGCTCCGAAAAGGCCTGCAAAGCTCTTGGGCCGCAGCATGTCGCCGAGCAGCGCGAAGGCCGAAACGGCCAGGCCACCGATCAGGAAGCGCGCGAGATATTCCATCACGCCTCTCTGCGACGTTGTTTTTCCGAACCCAGCGTAATCGGGCGGATCAGCCGTTCGACGAGAGCGCCCACCGCAAACCCTGCCACAACATCGCTGGCCCAGTGCGCCAGAAGCAAGATACGCGTCGCCGACAGAGCGACCGCCACTCCACGCGCGAACCGTCGCTGCGGTGATGGGAAGAGGCCTGCCGCCGAAGCGAGGGCACCCATGTGAAGGGCGTGCCCCGACGGAAAAGCATCCCGTGGGCGGCCGGAGAAAGGCACTCCGCGCCAATGCCCTTTCACCGTGAGGCGATCGGGCCGCGTCTGATCGACCACGGACTTGAGGAGATGGGGCAATATTGAGGACAGCAGGGACACTACCACCATGTGATTTGCCACGGGTTGGAGAGCCGGGCGTCGCGCGGCGTACAGCCATCCGGCGATGGCGAGCGCCAGCAGCACCTTTTCGTCAGCCCCCCACGTCAGGAACTGGGCCACCTCTTCGGCCGCTGGCGTCGTGTGTGAGGCGATCGCATTCGCGATACGTTCGTCGGCTGCGGTCGGCTCGATCGTGACGAGCGCCATGGGGATCTCGTCAGATTTGGGCGCTCGGCGCGCAACGGATTCCGTCACGCGCAAAGGCAAGGTCGCTTCGCTGCTCCCAACCTGTTCTCGCCGCCAAATTGTCCTTCACGAGCATCACATACCTCCTCCGTTCATAAAGCCGTCACGGAGCCTCCGGTTCCCCAGTTCGCCCGATCTGTCGATACGGAGGAGCAGAGCGATTGAGAGGGCTCGGATGGGTAGCAGTGTTCGGACAGGTACGAATACGCACACGGTTTCGGTGGCGAGTTAGCAGGTCTGGAAGAATGCCGGTGCCGGTCGACTTATCCAGGCATGGCCGTAACCCTCAACATTCTCGAGAAACCCATCGAGCGCATCCGGGAAACTTGCGAGATGATCGGGGCTGGCGACAAATTCGACCGGGCACTTCCCGAACTTGAAACGTATCTGGAGAGCGAGATTGCGGCCGGCGAAACCAGCGAAGCGCGCCTTACTTTTGAGGGTCTTTGCTTTCTCAAACAGGCATTTGCTCGCCCCTGACATGGCCGGTCCATAAGTTGACGGCGGGACAGCCGGGCGCCACGCTACTAAAGATCGACGGCGAATAGCGTGGGTGACGGATCCCCTTGAAAGCCATTTATAGTGTTGGGAATCGCGAACTCCCGCTTCCTACCCAGGCTTTCGTTAGGTCCTTTAGGATGGAGGTCGGCATGACGCGATTGCGCGAAAAGGCTCAAGCACGCACCAAGCAGGTCGTCGGCCAGATGATCGGTGACGACAAGCTTGTAGAGGAGGGCAAGGAAGAGCAGCAACGAGCGGAAGGGGAAAAAACTGGTGATCGGCGCAGCCGCGACCAAAGGCAGGAGTAGTGGCCGCTCGGAACGCCCGAGACTAGCGCGAAGATTGTTACAGAGCCTGTAGCCGTCTTGTTCTTGTCTTTGGCGTCTGGTTCAGAAGGCGTTGCAATCCAAGCGCTCCGCGGGAGCTCCACTGTCGGTGACAGGTAAAGGACCGACGTTGAGAGCCATCATCGCTTCGGCTGCATCTTTCAATGTGTCCTCCGGCGTGCAGAGCTGCACGTCAGGGGTCATTGCGTCGCAAACTTTCATCTGTCACGTCGTTCGTTGCAGAAAACGAGCAAAACCAAAGATCACCAGGGCTGTTCCTATCGGTGCGTCGCATTCTGCTTGGTATCTTCACGAGACCAGTGACAACTCGATTGTTCGTGCGTTCCTATAGCGTTGGAATGCCACGATGGCCCGGTTGGCGAGCAACAGCCCGTTGCGCTGGCCTTGCGCCATCATGAAGCTAACCTTGCCTACAAGAAACTGGTAGGTCTTGCCGTAGTTGTCGATCTCGCCCGTCCGTTCGAGAAAGTCGATGGCAATTTGGACCGAGTCTTCCATAAGCAGCGGCGGCGCGTCATCTCTGAACCAGGCTGACATGGTCTTCTTCCGTTGGAATCGGCGAACGCCGTCAGGTAGGCATTGCTCGCGTCCCTGAGATTCTGGCCTTCTTAGGGAAGATTGGAACGCGCCATTCGTTCCTAAGTCTCGGGGCCAGCGCTCGCAAAATTGGAACCGGAGGCCACTACGCTCGTTGGCTCCAAGCGGAAGAACGGAACCTCTTGATGAAATCGAAATCCGTCAGCGACGGCGTGGAGCAAATTCATCACCGACTTTGCCAACAAGGAGAAAATCACCGGCGCCTCGGTATCGGCGATCGGCGCGTTTTCGCAGGCCAAGGTCGGCTGGTTCGATCTTGCAGCCAAGAAATACAGGCCGATTGACGTCAACGAGCAATGCGAGGTTCTGAGTCTGATGGGGGATGTGGCGCAGGGCGACGATGGTCAAGCGAGCCTTCATCTGCATGCGGTACTCGGCCTGCAGGGCGGCTCGCTCCGCGGCGGCCATTTCCTGTCTGGTTCGGTTCAGCCCACGCTTGAGGTGACGATCATGGAAACGGTGGTTCATCTACGCCGACAGAAGTGTTCCGACTTGGGCATCGCCCTCATCAGGATGGATTGACTTTGCACGCCCCGCGCTGCCAGACACCAGCCTGATCGCCGCGATAAGCTCACGCAGCGTTTCAAAATTGTTTGGTTATTACCCGTTGCATGGTCGGTCATCGAAGGCGGTCGAGTAGCTCGTCGTAGTCGTCACAGGTCACAATTCGGAACGATTCTCTATCTGATCAATTGAACACAATTGATCAGGAGATGAGCCATGAGTGATGACATCCAGTCACCACCGTTGGTTTACGAGGGTCTGGACCCTGCTGCAGAGCCGAAATCAACCATCGCGGAAGTCTCCGAAGCTGTGAAGGACACGGCTCATCGTGTTGGCAATGCGATAGAGGCTGGTCGAAAGCCGGGCATGCCGCTGAGCGTCTTGAGCAACGTAGTCCGCGAAGCGCCCCTTGCTTCGCTCCTAGTAGCTTTTCTATTGGGTGTGGCCGTGGCCCGCCGTCGATGAATTGGTGGGCCAAGAAGATCAGTTTGATGCCGGGCGTTTTCGAAGCGCACGCAAGCCCGAAATTCAGTCGCGTGAAAATCGTTCCCGACACGCGGATGTTTTGAATTGCGAACGTCCGAATAGGCGGTCTCCATTCAGGAACTTTGGGTGTTTTGCCCTGTTCTTTGAGGTGTGGGCGCGGGTTCACAAGGAATGGATCATGAAGTACGTATTAGCAATACTAACAGCAGCAAGCATATGCGCCGGAGTGCCCGCAAGCGCGGAAGAAGTCGGTGTCGGCGTTGGAGTTGGCCCGGCCGGAGCTGGGGTGACCGTAGGTCAGGGTCACCGCGACCGAGATCGCGATCGAACAACCGTGATCAAGGAGCGCGAGCGCGAACCACGCGATACAACGGTCATCAAGGAGCGAGACAGGGAACCTGATCGCAAGGTCATCATCGACCGCGACCGCAATTAAGATCATCAAGCGTTCTCACCCTGACTACAAGACCACCCGCTCGATTCATCGGGCGGGTTTTCGTTGGTTGAGGCAAAGACCGTTTGAGGTCGCCTTGCGGAGGAACGATAGATCCCTTTCTGCATTCCAAGTAATGGGGCTTTCAATGGAGGAGACAATGGGACGAGGACTTCTGCTCTGGCTGCTAGGTGTGCCTATTCCGGTAATCATTCTCTTGTGGTTGTTCTTCGGCCACTGACGTGTAGGCTTATGGGTTAATGGCAGCGACGCGATGAGGTCGCCAACTGATTTGCCGCTCGTGCAAGAGCGGGATGCGCTTCCACCATCTGGCACCGAACGCTAGGCCGCAATTTCACGCTCCTTTGCGTTGCCAAACCGCGTTGCAGTTTCAGCAACGCCCACAATGTCCCTTGATAACAATGTCCTTCGTCCTTTGATAACGATGTCCTTCGATAAATGCCTCACGATTTCTTCTTCGGGACCTTTTTGCCTTTCTTACGGGCCTTCGAAAGGCCGATTGCGATCGCTTGCTTTCGGCTCTTTAATTTGCCGCCCTTGCCGCCGCGTCCGCTCTTCGCCTTGCCCTTCTTATAGCGGCGCATCTCATTCTTTACGTCGTTACTCGAACTCTTCGGGTACCTGCGCTTTTTCTTTGCCTTGCGTGCCATGGCGTTTCTCGATTTAAAGAAATCTTAGAACCTTCAAAGCAGCCGGCTGTTCCAAAACCGTGTGCGGTTTCTTCCGCCCTGTCTGAATACATGGGATTTCGGTCAGGCGGAGTTGGATTAGGAACCAAGTTCATCTCCTTGGATTGTCAAGACGACACAAGTCACGCCTCCGGGAGATCTGTCTATGTCCGAAAAGAACCTCAGCGCTCTCTTTCTCGACACGCTCAAAGACATCTACTATGCCGAGAAACAAATCTACAAATCTCTTCCTAAAATGGCGAAAGCCGCCAGCTCCGACCAGCTTCGAAACGCGTTCGAGAAGCACCACGATGAAACCGAAGGTCACATCGAACGTCTGGAAAAGATATTCAATCTTTTAGGAAAGCCCGCTCGTGGCAAGAAATGCGACGCGATCGAGGGTATTCTCGACGAGGGCGAGGAGATCATGGACGAATACAAGGATGCGCCAGCGCTCGATGCGGGATTGCTCGCTGCGGCGCAGGCCGTCGAACATTACGAAATCTCGCGCTATGGCACGCTGAAGTCCTGGGCTGACAAGCTCAGCATGAACGAGGCCGTGAAGCTGTTGGATCAAACGCTGGCCGAAGAAAAGAAGACGGACGATACGCTGAGCAAGATCGCAGTATCCGCGGTCAACGCCGAAGCCGCATGATAAAGCGAATGCTCGGGAATGTGCAGTTGCAGCATTCGCTGCGGTAATCCCTCTTCCTTTCACCCCGGACTGCGTCGGGCCTGCTTTCCAGGTCAACGGATTTCAGCGCCGAACAGGAAAATTTGGAAGGGGTAATAGGTCCAAAGCTTGAGGACGATAAGAGTGCTGGCGCGCCATAGCCGCTGCCTGGTGCGGCACGGCCCAGATACCAGCCGATCAGCGATTTGCAGGCGGTAAGTACACCGGCGCTGAGGAGTTACCTTCGAGCGGAGCACTCGGAGCCGGCCGGGGAGACCAGGCGGCTCTTTCTCTTTTACGGCTCGCCTCCGGACAAATGGCAGTGACCCCTGCGCGACCGCGCCGACGTCGCGCTTCGCTCCATGACATTCGATCCGAAACTCGGGTAGATTTCAACGTTTGTCGGGGTCGCCGGTTAGGCGCTGCAGGACCGCTTGCAGCGCCTCGGACGAGTACGGCGTCGGCAGTCTCGGCTTGCCCGTGAACGGCATGGATATCCTGGCATCGGCGCCATAGCCGGTGACGAAGACATAGGGAATCTTCAGCGCGTGGAGCCGCTCCGCGATCGCAAAGCTCTTCTCGCGGATCAGGCCGACATCGAGCAATGCAAAATCCGGCGCGCGTTCGGCGATCATGTCGAGCGCTCGCGCGACATTGCCTGCGGTACGCACCGTTGTTACCCCGAAGCCGAGAATGGTGTCCTCGAGGTCGAGCGCGATGATCGGATCATCCTCGACAATCAGGATGTCACGGGGCAGGGCGGGGCCGTCGGGAGAACCGGGTTCCATGATCTCATCCGTCGCGATTGCAATGGGTTGGTCAGGACGTCCGGCACCGACGCCTTGGCAGCACATCGGAGGGTTCCCCGGAACGAAACCACCACATGGCCGTTCTCCTGTCTGTGCACTTGTGAACATAAGTTTTGGCCGCGGGCAGCTATCCTCGCGCCAGAACAAAGGGCACTTGCAAGATGGATGCGCGGCGCGAAACAGCCTCTGACAGCGATACGCGGCCTTATAACAATCTGTTGCGGCGGCTCAACGCGGCCGACTATGCGTTGATCGCGCCGCATCTTTCTCGGGAAGACGCAGCCGCCAACGAACTGCTCTATAATCCCGGTGACAACATCAATGTCGTGCATTTTCCCTGCGGGCCGGCGCTTGCTTCCTACCTCGTTGCCAATGAGGACGGCCGTGACGTCGAAACCGTCCTGGTCGGCCGCGAAGGCGCCGTCGGCGGAATCGTCAGCCAGGGATTTTTGCCGGCCTATACCCGGATCATGGTGAAGTTTAGCGGGCCGTTCGCGCGACTCCCCGTTGGAAAGCTGAATGCGGCAAAGTCCAAGTCGAAGACGCTGCATAACGTATTCTCCCGCTACGCCGATTGCATGCTGGCCCAGATCTTCCAATCGACCGCCTGCAACGCGATCCATTCGATCGAGCAGCGCACTGCGAAATGGATCGTCTCGGCGATGGAGCGTGCCGATAGCGACAACGCCGTGCCGCTGACGCACGAACAACTCGCAACCCTGCTCGGTGTCGGCCGCAGCTATGCCAGCCGGGTGATCCAGACCTTAAAGGCGGAACGCATTCTGGAAACCAGGCGCGGCTCGATCCTGATACGAAGCCCGGGCGCGCTAAGAGCAAGGGCCTGCCTTTGCAATGAATCCGTCAAGAACCATTTTGAGGAGGTGTTGCGCGGGGTCTATCCGACCGAGGAGGCCACAAACGGCTGAGCGCGGTCGTCTTCGCACGAAGGCTGTATCACGCACACGCGGCTGACTGCAGCAAAATCAGTTTGCGGCGGCAGAGGGCGCCGGCATCACGACCGTAGCGGGTTAGCCGAAGGTGGCCATTTTAATGGGTTTCCGTTGGGGTCAATCGT
>Ga0070717_10000929_pt1 | contig 19518 bp, 18 predicted proteins | sample LARL113metaG_FD_71366 | JGI IMG/M metagenome (GOLD analysis project Ga0070717, IMG submission 71366) | Corn, switchgrass and miscanthus rhizosphere microbial communities from Kellogg Biological Station, Michigan, USA - LAR L11-3 metaG | ecosystem: Host-associated > Plants > Roots > Rhizosphere ... | reverse complement strand
TTTCAGTGTGTTAAGGTTCATGAGAGTAATGCTCCTGAGTTTGGTTCTTTTGGATACATTACTCCCCCTCAGCAATCCCCTCACAAGGAGTGCTGAGGTTAATTTAGTTTAAACGTCAATCATCAAGGAGACACATTTTTCTGCTTACTCGCTACTAATTACATCTCGTTGCGCAATTCGTGGGTCACGCAGGAGTCACAAAAGGGAGCTTTCCCATCACACATCCGTCACAAGTTCAGGCGGTCTCAAGACACATGCCATAGAAACATGAGGGAAAAGTCGCTGTCTCTCGGTCAGCGTCACTGCCGGGATGTGTCAACCATGCAGGGCGGGGTTTCTTCTGGAGCGATAAGGCAGAGAAAAAAGGCCAACCTCTCACCCTATGGGTCTTGCTCCTCACTACTCAATTCCCCCTGTGTTCTTCTCTTCTTCGTCCCAAAGAGGTCTGCTTGCGCTTTGGTTTCTGGCACCCGGGTCTCGTAAGACGCAAAAAACCCATCTCCTCCTGAACCCCCCTTGAGGGTTGGTGGCTTGCTCCCCTCCGTTTCTCAGCGCTCGAGCCTCATCACACGGAGATTTTATGCAAGCGGATATCCTGGATTGTTGCCCAGACGATGGTCAGGCAACTCATCTCGGTCGTGAACACGTCGATCTGGTCGGTGCGCTGCCGCACATTGCTGAACAGGCTTTCGATGGCATTGGTGGTCTGAATGTAGCGATGCATCGTTTGAGGGAACTGGTAAAACGTCAAGAGATGCTCTTCATCCTCCGTCAGGCTTCGTACCGCTTCTGGATAGCGCTGAGCATACTTGGCTTTGAAGCTCGCCAATTGTATCAATGCTTCCTGCTTTGTTGGTTGCTCCCAGATCCCCACGAGTTCAACTTGAACATCTGCGCGCTCGCGGCGCGGGATGGCATTCAAGACATTGCGTTGTTTATGCACCAGACAGCGCTGACGCGGGGTGGCCGCAAACAGCTCCGCGACCGCCGCGAGCAGCCCGTCATGTCCATCGGTCACGATCAGATCGATGTGGATGGCTCCTCGTGTACGCAGATCTTGCAGGAGACACGCCCATCCATCTTTGTCCTCCTCGGCACAGGCGCGCAGTGCTAACACCTCTTTGTTTCCTTCCAGATCCACTCCCAACACCGTTAAAATCATGGTGGCATCGGCTTTGTCCCCATGACGAATGCTGAAATGCACCCCATCCAAGTTCAGAATGCGCCAATGAACTTGCAGAGGACGCTGGCGCCACGTGTCAAATTGCTGGGTGAGCGTTTGGTTGAGACGACTGATCGTGCTGGCACTGGGAGCCACTCCCATAAGGGTTTGGGCCACTTCTCCGACCTTGTGGGTGCTCGTCCCAGCCACCAACATTTGTGTGAGCCCCTCTGCAATGTGCGGTTCAGAGCGGCTGTAGCGTTCAAAGGCTTGGGTGTGGAACTGGCCTTCCCGATCTCTGGGAACCTTCACATCTTCGAGTTGCCCCGTGGAGGTCACCAGGTCGCGCGTGTAAAAGCCGTTGCGATAGCCTTTGCGCTTGGGGCTGCACTCTCCCCACGCTGCTCCAATGAACTGGTCGAGCTCTTCACGCATCACGGTTTCGATCACAACCCGCACCGCGCTCTGAGCAAGAGTACGCAAGTAGTGATGGAAGACTTGCTGTTCTGGGAATACGGGGGACGATGGGTCTGTGGTTGAAGGATCAGGGGTCGATGTGGTACGCTTTTTCTGGCTTACAGGCATAGTTCCCTCCTTGGTCGTAAGCAAATGAAGAGTTCGTTCTAAACGAACGATCTCTGCCTGTATTATCCGCTCAACATCACCTCTTTGAGGTGGTCCTCTTTACACAACATTCGTTATGCCATCGAGGAAATGTCAAGCTGGGGATTGTAGAAGCTGGCGGCGAAGTTTCGTTCTTGAAGTGCTTCCTTCCAGTGCAGACGAAAACCACAAATCAGGGCAAACCAAAGTCACAAGTGACACTCACAACCATCCCCTTTGCTCAGCCAGCCGTGCGGCTTCCATGCGATTCTGTGCGCCCAGTTTCTGCATGGCTGTGGAGAGGTGATTGCGAACGGTTCCCTCCGAGAGCACCAGCCGTGCGGCGATCTCTGCCAGGCTGGCCCCAAAGAGCGATGCCGAGAGCACGTCGCGTTCGCGGGGAGTGAGCGGACTGCTTCCCTCCGAGAGCGCGGCCAGGGCCAGGTCAGGGTCAACTACCCGCTCGCCTGCCATGACGCGCCGCAGGGCAACGGCGAGTTCTGCGGCGGGAGCATCCTTGAGCAGGAATCCCACGGCACCGCTCTCCATGGCCCGGCGCAGATAGCCACTGCGCCCGAAGGTCGTCAGGATCACGCACCGGCAGGAGGGCCTCGCCTCCCGCAATGCTTGTGCGGTGGTGAGTCCATCGCCACCCGGCATCTCAATATCGAGCAGCGCAATATCCGGTTGAGTCGCCAGCGCCGCTGGCGCGACCTCGTCGCCTCGCGCCACTTCGGCCACGACCTCGATATCTCGTTCCCGCGAGAGCAGTGCCGCAAGTGCTCCGCGCACCATCGCCTGGTCTTCTGCTAACAGAACCCGGATCATGCTCGTTCCTCCTGCAAGGCCAAGGACTTCCTCTCTCGCTCGATGGGCAGCTCTACACGGAGGCGAAAGCGTTCTCTGCCCTGCCAGTTGAGCGGGCCAGCTTCCATCCGTCCTCCCAACGCGCTCACCCGCTCTCGCAGGCCGGCCAGTCCCAGACCGGGACGAGCCGCGCTTTCCGCCTGCTCTCGTTGGCCTCCATCACTCAGCACCTCGACACAGGCCTGCTCGTTCTGGTGGATCACGCGAATGTGACAGCGCCGCGCTCGGCTGTGCCGGATGATGTTGGTCACTCCTTCGCGCACCGTCCAGGCGAGCGCGGCGTCTACGGCCGGAGGGAGTACCTGCTGGATGGAGTCAATCTGAGCGTCGATCCCCGCGGCGGAGAGGAGTTGCCGCGCTCCCTCCAGTTCGCTCGAAAGATGCGGCTGCCGGTAGCCGGCCACCGCCTCGCGCACCTCACGCAGCGTGTGCCGCGCCACGCGCTCAATCTCAAAGATCTCCTGGGAGCAGCGGGCGGGATCCTCTGTGACTATCTGCCGCGCCAGCTCGCTCTTGAGGGTGATCATGGAGAGGGTCTGCCCCAGCAGATCGTGCAGGTCCCGCGAGAGGCGCTCGCGCTCCTCAATCACCGCCAGGCGAGCCAGTTCGCGCCGCGCGGCCTGCAGTTCGCGGATGGCGCTGCCCATGCGGGCGACACCGATCATGTCCAGGCCGAGTCCGCGCACCAGCAGCATCAGCGCGATGAGCCACCACCAATCCACTCCCGCGATGTCACCCTGCATCCAGATCGTGATGAAGAGCGGCAGGAGGGTGAACAGCACCACGGTAGCAAAAGCGGCTCGCATGGGAAAGAGGAGCCCGGCGATGGCGCTCACCCCGATGAAGAGCCAGAGCCAGTCCGGGCCGTACAGCAGGCTGAACACCAACACCAGCGCGGCAAGCACGCCAAAAAGCAGGAACGAGAGCCGAGAACGAATCCGTCCTCGCGCTCCCTGGCTCGCGGGGTGCGGCCACATCAGCCAGGTGTAACCAGACGCAAAAAAGAGGAGCGCGCAGAGTCCCAGCACGAGGTGCCACCACGTGGAGGGCTCGCGCACCAGCGAGACGAGGGGAAAGAAGAGGCACACCAGCCAGGCGTGCTGATAGAGCCGCCAGAGTTGGAAAGTGACGCCACTGGAGGCAATCCCTTCATCTAACGATAAAGTTCCAACAGGTTGGCCGATACCTGACCCTTTTGCCGATGTGTCCTGCGCTCGACTGATGTCCATCTCGTCCCTCCATGTTCCCTCTCAAAAGAGACAACTTGTTGCTACTCTCATTCTACCATCGCCTCGTCCGTGACGGGTTGTTTTCAGGAACGGATCGGCCTCCGCCCGGTTTCCTTGAGTCGCCGTCCCTTGAGGCAACCTGTGCGCGGCAGACCAGAACAGGATACTTGAGAGGAGGCCGAGGACCATGGCTAGTCCCATTGCCAGTAGGGACACGGCGAGAGACGGTTTGGTCGTCATCAGGAAGACGATGCCGAGCAGGATGGCGACCAGTGTATGCGTCGAGGTGAAGAGGATCGGGTCATGGGTTCGTTTGTGAAGCGCCTCGGGCAGTGGGCCGTCGGGCAGCTCCCGCGTCGTGGCGAGGATGGTGCGCAGGCGGGGGTCCAGCACAAAGGCACCGGTGAGTCCGACCAGCACGACGCTCACCAGCGACATAGCGATCCATGGCGTCGCGAGGCCCCAGATGGAGAGCGCCATCTCGAATCCCGCCAGCCCGAGCAGCAGCACCGAGAGCACCATAAGCGGTGAGGCGAGGATGATCAACCAGGCCAGGGCGCGCACCTGCTCGACCAGCCGAACACGCCGCAGGGCGGCGAGGCCGAAGAGCCAGCTGCCCAGGCTGATAAAGGCGCCGATCGCCCCGCTCACGTGCAGAAACAAGGCCAGGGAATACAGACTCAAGCCAGATGTTTCCTCCTTCTCTCACACTTCTGCTTGCTTTAGCGGGACTCGGCGATGCCCCGGCGCATCGCTAGCACTCCCAGACACACCGTGAACAGGGCTGAAGCGGCCAGCACCAGGACATCACGGCCGAGCTGGTCGGACGACTGGTAGAAGATGGCCATCTCCAGCGCGTGTCTGCCGTAGTAGAGTGGCACGAAGGTCGCCACCGTTTGCAACCACGCCGGATCGAAGGCCAGCACCGCCGTCCCGCCCGTCAGGAAGAACAGGTAGAGGCCGATGACGATGGCGACGGACCCCACCGACTGAATCCGCTGCAGCAGCGCTCCCAGAGCTACTCCCAATCCCGCGCTGAACAGCGCCACCAGCGCGACGATCAGCAGGACAGGCAGCCAGTAGATCCCTGCTGGTTGCACCCAGCCGAGTAGTGTGCCCACTCCCAGCACCAGCACTCCCAGGGCCGTGGTCGTCACGAAGCCGGTGAGCACCTTGCCGGTAATAATGGCTGCGCTGCTCGCCGGTGAGAGGAGCAGCTCTTTGATGGTGCGCGTCTCCCACTCGCCCGCCGCCGCGAGGCTACTGGAGACCAGCCCGCTCACCACAAGCAGCAGCACCAGCAGGGGCATGGCGCTATACTGGAAGAGTTGGATATCCTGGCGGCGCAGGTTCTGCTCCGCGAGCGTCACCTGGATGGGACTCTTGCCCCCCTGCTGCTCGTAAAACTGCGTGATGGCGTCGGGGACGGCGCGGCGGATGTCGTTGGTGAAATCTGTATTGAGGTTATTGATCTGCACCTCGATGTGCGTGGGTGCATGCGTGTCGACCGCCTGCGTGAAGTCCGCGGGGATAGTCAGGATAGCCACCACGTCCAGGTTGTTGTACAACGCTTGGGCCTGGGCAGGGGTCGCATCGCTCACGCGAAAGAGGTCGGCCTGGCGGATGATCTGCGCCATCTGCTGTCCGCGCGCGCCCTGATCGAGCGTCGCCAGCGCCACCGGGCTGCGGCCAACCGCCCCTGCCGAGAGCGCGGAGACTGCGAGCAGTGCCAGGGCGGGGAGCACCGTGATCGCCACGTTGGACGGCTGGCGCAGCCACACGCGCACATCTTTTTTGCAGATCGTCCAGACCGCGCGTACGAAGGCTCGTAGCATTTTCCTGCTCCTCTCCTCTAGTGTGCCAGGGTGCTGCGCCGCACCACCACGGTTGCCAGGATCAGCCCCCCAAGCGCATAGGCAGCCAGGACGAGCGCATTGATCCCGATCCCCTGCGTATTGAGGGTAAAGTCGTGGACAGCGTGCTGCAGCAGGACGATGGCGTAATAGACGGGGAAGATGCGAGCGATCACCTGCTCGATGGGCGCGAAAAAGGAGATCGGCCCAAAGGGACCGCTCAGAAAGAACAGCGGCACGCATAGGCCAATCGCCAGCGTCGCAAGCGGCGTGCGCCGCTTGTGCCAGGTGCCCAGCAGCGTCCCCCAGGCCGTGAAGAGCGCCAGGATGAGCAGCGTAAAGCCGATCAGCTCGCCCCAATGCACCGGCCAGATGCCCAGCAGCGCGATCAACACGGCGAGGACGATCGCCGCTCCGAGCAGGCCGATCAGGAACGCGGCCAACATCTTGTCCAGCAGGATCGCCACCCGGCTGGCCGGGGACAGCAGCAGTTCCTTCATCGTCTCCCGCTCCCACTCCACCGCCGCTGCCGTGCCCGCTTGCACCATACCCCCGACCATCAGGCCGATCACCAGGATGGGAACTGCGAGATACGGGATATAGCCGAGGTCCTGCGGGTAGGCGTCGTGCTCCTGGGGCGTGATGGTCACGACGGAGGGCTCGGCCTTCGCATAGAAGCTCGTAATGGAGAGCGGCAGCGCGCGGCGAATGTCGTTGGTGAAATCGGTATTGAGGTTGTTGATCTGCACCTCCACCGACACGCGCTGGTGCTGGCGGATGCGCGCGTCAAAATCTGCCGGGATGGTGACGACCGCGACGACCCTGCCCTGCTCGATCAATGCGTTGGCCTGGTCGGCGGTGGCATGCTGCAACACAAACGAATGGGCCTCGTTCATGGCGGTGTAGAACTGCTGCGCCAGGGGGCCGGCATCCTGCATGACCACCGCCGTGGGAGCCAGCCCGCCGCTGATCACCAGCAGGCTCATCAAGAACAGCACGTTCACCGGCAAAATGATCGAGACCAGCGTATAGAGCGGTTCGGTCAGCGCGCTTTTGAGGTCCTTTTTCAGACAGGCCCAGAGAACGCGCAGGGAAAAGCCGAAGGTGTGCATGATGTTTGCCTCCTTCCTTCCTAATCTCGGAGCGCGGTTCCTGTCAAACGCAGGAAGATCTCGTCGAGCGTGGGTTCGCGCACGGCGATGTGACGCAGTTCTCCGGCTCTGGTCACCAGGGTGATGATCTGCGGAACAACGTCACTGCCTCCCTGCGTCGTGACCCTCAAGGAGGTACCCTCCTGGGCCACCTCTTGGACGCCCGGAAGCTGGCGGATGTCGTCGGCGACCGTGATGGGCAGCGCCGTCTCCAGCTCCACCACGTTGCCCCCATAGGTCTGCTTGAGATGCTCCGGAGTGTCCAAGGCGATGAGCTTCCCGTGATCGAGGATGGCGATGCGCTCGCAGAGGGCCTGCGCTTCCTCAAGGTAGTTGGTGGTGATCAGGACCGTCTTGCCCTGCTCCTTGAGGGAGAGGATGTAGTCCCAGATGGCGCGGCGCGACTGCACATCCACCCCCAGGGTAGGTTCGTCGAGGTACAAGAGGTGCGGATCGTGCAGCAGCGCCCGCGCCAGGGCCAAACGGCGCTTCATGCCACCTGAGAAGGTGCTCACGCGCGAGCGCCTGCGCTCCTCTAGTTGAACCAGGTCGAGCATCTGCATGATGCGTGCCTTTTTCCCCTGGCGCGGCATGCCAAAGAGATCGGCGTGGAAGTCCAGGTTGTCCCAGGCGGAAAGTTCCTCATAGAGCGCGGTCTCCTGGGGTACAGCCCCCAGCATCTGCCGGATGCGGCGCGCATGACGAGGCATCTGGTACCCCATCACCAGCACCTCGCCACTGGTTGGGGTGGAGAGACCGCTGATCAGATTGATGGTGGTGGTCTTGCCCGAACCGTTGGGTCCCAGCAGGCCAAAGATCTCGCCCTGCCTGACCGAAAGAGTCAGGTGGTCAATGGCTTGCAGAGTGCCGAATGCTTTGCTCAGGGCGAGCAGCTCGATAGCAGGAACAGCAGGGTCTGCCAGTGTACTGTCCTGCTGTACTCCTCGCAGTGTCTCTTCACCCATCTCTTCCTCTCTTTCTGCTCCCCACGGAGCGTTTGTTGCTGCTCACCCATGGATGGGGCGATACGCATCAGGCTGGCCTCTCCTGCGTGAACTGACCTGTGTCATGCGACAGCCAGCGCCCACAGGAGCAGGAAAAACGCAGCGAGCTGGAACGTCGCCCGAACAGCGTGCCAGCGCGCGAATCGATCCAGTTTCGCTCTCAAGAGCTCTTCGTCGTCAGGGGTATCTTTGATGCTCAGCATCACGGGTGCCGCCCTGGTGGTAGCAAAGGTGTGCAGCAGACTCAACAGTGAGGCCAGCGACAGGAGCACTACCACCCCCAGCAAGGAGCGTCCCACATAGGCGAGAGCTGTGGCAAGCAGGGTGAGCAGGGCCGCGCCGACGCCCAGCAGCGGGTAGATGATCAGCCCATTGCGAAGGCTCGTTGCCGCGGGCAAAGGCGGCATACGCGACGGCACCAATGCGCCGCCGCGCCGCTAACTTCACCAGCGCCGTATCCGTGTTCAGCCCGGCCAGGAGCCCATTGACGGCTGCTGCCAGGGCGATGAGAAACACCACCAGAGTCATCGTAATGTGCCCTCCTCTCGACTGGCTCTTCCTCTGCTTTCTATGGCCTGGCCATCGGCTTTGCCCGCGGCTGGATCTCCTCGACCCTGCCTGGCCGTTTTCGGGGGGAACCGCGAGAGGGACACCACCAGGAAGGGGAGGGCGACCAGGGTGGGCAGCACCCAGAACGTGAGCGTCGGAAGCTCCTTCAAGCCGGGGATCAGGTGCGCGTTGTCCACGTAAAAGGCTGTCCACAGGACGGTGTAGGACCCGATCATGCCGACGATGTGAACAACGATCCACTGCCTCCCGATCAGGCGCCGAACTCGTGGATCCTGCCGGAGGCGCCGCGCGGCATAGGCGCACAAGGCAAACCCATAGCCGAGCGTGGCCAGCGCAAAGAGGTAGGCATCCGCTGGCCAGCGCTGCACCGACAGGATGGTCGCCGTGAGAAACACGACCGTGTAGGCCCACAGATAACGTGTCCCCCAGCGGTGATGCCGCCCGCAGCGTTTGGGCGCGCGGAACGCCAGTACCCCGGTCACGCCCGTCGTCAGTCCCGCCAGGGCATGCACGACGAGCGGAAGGAAGAAGGAGAGTGGAAAGCCATCGATCATACGGGTGCTCCTTTCAGGCTGCGGCCACCCCAGTCAGAGGGGCAGGTGGGAAACATGCCCCTGGTGCTTTAGTCAGCATGTTAATCGCTTATCTTGCGCGATCTGCTTGTACTGGATAGTATAAGGGTGGAGCGGGTAGTGAGGAAGTGAAATTTCTGCTAATTTGACTGTGACAAATGTCATAGGCAAGCGGCCAGTGATAAAGTCGGAGGAATATATCGGTGGAGGCGCACCCGCACGACGCTCGTTTGAACAACTTGACAGGAGCCTTTCTGCCCTCCTGAATGACTGATATGTCAGACATATTGCCAGTACGTGATCGCCTGCTTACCTCAGCCACCGAGGTGTTCGCCTCCAAAGGCTATAGCGCTACCCGGGTCTCCGATATTGTTGGGAGAGGACGGGGTGGCCCTCCGCTGCAGATTGTCCTTCCGCCAACCGGGGTCTCCACCGGTCGGTTTGTGGGGCGGCAGCCATGATTCGGCTGCCGCCCCACGGCTCTGCGGTTACGGCTACTTGGGATCGATGGGCGTGATGATGCCAACCCTCTCCTCTATTGCCGCGGCTGCATCAAGGCAGAGGTCCTCACGATAGCGAGGGCCGATCACTTGCACCGCCTGCGGCAGACCGTTCCCGATGCCCACGGGCAGCGCCACGGCGGGCAGGCCCAGCGCGCTCACGGCGATGGCCATGCGCATGCCGCGGATAGTCTCGGCCACACGACCATCGTCCAGGTCGGTGCCCGCCTCAAATGGGATATCCGTGTAAATCGGGGCGACGATCAGCGGGTGCGTCTGCTGGAATTCGCCCCACGCCCGCAGCAGCGAGCGCCGCATCATGAAGCTCCGCATGGTCGTCACCGGGTCCGGGTCGCCGGCCACCTCGAAGAACGCCGAGAGGAACTGCCTGGTGTCGGCCGGCATCATGTGCGACATCATCTGCCACCCCGCCCGCATGTCGGGAGTGTTGAGCATGTCCAGTAGGGTCTTGACCGCCGCGTCGATCGATGGCGGCTCGACCTCCTCAACCACATAACCGGCTCCCTCCAGCGCACGGGCTGCCTTCCGCACGCCTTCCTGCACCTGTGTGGCGGTGCCGTGGCCGGCCGGGTCGACCACGAGGGCTACTCGGACGGGCCTGGCGGGTTCGGGGCCGCGGAGTGGCGCCGGCACCGACCACGGGTCGCGCCAGCTCGGCCCGGCCAGCACCTCGAAGGCGACTCGCAGGTCGGCCACGCGCCGCGCCATTGGACCCTGGACGGCCGTCAGCTGGACGCCGATCGGCGCGTCCTCCGGCCCGGCGGTGGTCGCATCCGGGATGCGGCCCAGCGTGGGCTTCAGCACGCAGATGCCGCAGCATTGAGCCGGCCAGCGGAGCGATCCGAGCATGTCGTTGCCAAGCCCCAGCGGACTCATGCCGGTCGCGAGCGCCACTGCCTCGCCGCCACTGGAGGCGCCGGGTGTTCGGGACCGGTCCCACGGGTTTACGGTCGCCCCCCACCGTTCGCTGTCGGTATGCCAGCGAACTGCGAAGGTGGGAAGGTTGGTGCGGCCGATCGGGATCGCCCCCGCAGCCTTGAGGCGCTCGACGACGGGGGCATCCCGACTAGGATATGCGCCCGAGAGCGCCTTGAGCCCCTGCGTGGTCGGCGTCCCGGCGAGATCGATGTTTCCTTTGATGGTGAAGGGGACGCCGAGAAACGGCGGGAGATCATCACCAGCGACGACAGCACGGTCGGCTGCCTTCGCGGCTTCGAGGGCTTTCTCGGCCAGGACGACCGTGACAGCGTTAACCGAGGGGTTCACGGCCTCGATCCGCCGCAGGTGCGCCTCGATGACTTCTTGGCTGGATATGTGACTGGATCTGATGGCTGCGGCCAGCTCTGTAGCGCTCATGCGCCAGAGTTGAGTGATCGTGACGCTCATGTCTACCCCTCCTTGTGTGACCGGCCACGCGGCCGCCGGACGACCGCCGCAGTAGCGGCTACGGCGAGCGCACCAAGCGCGCCAGTCGCCCACAGGCGCGGGTTCTTGCTATCCGGCTGCTTTTGAAACGACATCGGGCCGAACTCGAAGTGGACGGCGGTCGTCCCCACTCCATCTTCTCGGCTGAAGATGACGCGGCCCGTGCCGATGCCGAACGTGGAGAGGTCAATCCTGAAGATGTACGGGTCTGTATCGTCGTCAGGGTGGAGCGGAAAGCCTCTGTACAGCACGGGTAGTGGACCCAGGACTCGCATCATGAGCTGCCCTCGCCGCACGAAGACCTCAACCCCGGCACCGAGTGCAAGCTTTGCCGGATCGGTCAGGTAAGCGGAGAAATGGTACCAGCCACAGAGATCATCCCAGATCTCCGGGTGCTGCGGCACGTCGCTGCGCGTCACCTCGTCGGGGATGCCGAGCAGGTGCTTGAGTAGCCTGCCGACCTCAGGCGTCAGCCAGTGAAATCCCTGCCTGGCCCCATTGGCGAAGGCCATCACCCCGACTCCGTCGTCGGGGGCCAGGAATATCTGCGAGTCGAAGCCGGGCAGGATGCCGTCGTGTTCGACCGCGAGATGCCCGCCGAGGTTGAAGCGGAAGAACGCCAGCCCGTTCCCCGCCATCCGCGTATCGGGCCGGTAGTGGGGTGCAAACATCATGGTCATCGTCTCCGGCTTGAGTACTTGTCCGTACTCGTTAGCGCCGCCGCCGAGCAGGGCCGCCATGTAGCGCGCCATATCTCGCGTGGAGGAGTAGATGCCGCCGCCGCCCACCGTTACTACCTCATAGTCGGTGACGGCCCTGGCCCCGTTGCGACGCAGGTTGTAGCCGGTGGCGAGGTGCGACTGCACCCGAGCGGCTCGGACGAGATCGGTGCTGGTCATGCCGAGCGGCTCGAAGATGTGCTCGCGCAGGTAGCGCTTCAACGGCATCCCGCTCACATCCTCGACGATCTGGCCGAGCGTAGCGAACCCGTGATCGGTGTACATGAACCTGCTCCCCGGCTCCGCGTCAATGCGCAGGCCGCCCCGGTAGTACTCGGCGAGGGATGGCACATCCTGTCCGAACGGCACGGTCTCGCCCAGGTCTCGCATCCTGAGCAGGCCCGAGGGGTGCAGCACCTCGCGGATGCCGGCGGTGTGGGTGAGCAGATGTCGCACGGTGGCGGGCCGGAAGCTGGCCTTTGCCGGCACCAGCTTATAGGCGCGCAGGTAGTCGTTGGCGGGGGCATCGAGGTCGATCAACCCCTGCTCCCACAACTGCATCACGGCGATCGCCGTGAAGGTCTTGGTGATGGAGGCGATGCGAAAGACGGTGTCCTCGGTGACAGGGGTGTGCGACGCGATATCCGCCAGCCCGTGCCCGTGGAAGAACGCGAGGCGTCCGTCGCGCACCACTCCCACCGCCAGCCCCACGGTCGGCCAGCGATTGAGGGTCTCGTTGACCCCCGCCGTCATCTCGTTTTCATCGACCACGCCGCCAGCGAGTCTGCCTCGCCCCTTGCCAGAGCGCGTCTTGACCACTGGATTCTTGTCTATTGTTCTCATTGTGTCATGATTGCTCCTTCTTCATGGTGGTAACGAGCGTATCCGGTGGATGCTTTTCTGTGCAAAACTCGTCTCCAATAGCCATGAGTTCTCGTTGAAACTTGTCCGGTTCCTCCATATGGGGCATGTGAGCCGAATGCTCGAACCAGGTCAGTTTCTTGTAGGGTGCATGCAGCGAAGCATAGAACTGCTCAACCAGGACACAGGGCGTGGTGTAGTCATAGCTTCCTGCGAAGAAACACACGGGAACGGAAAGCTCTGGTATTTCTTTCAGCACATTCACGCCCATGATCTCGTCCCCCATCAATCGGCATGAAAACTTCAGGTCCCTCCTCCTGAGACCACGGATGCAGTCCGCAATGGAACATTCGGGTGCTTTCAGCAGGATGGAGACAATTGCTCCCGTGTCTGGCGTATGCATCATACCCCCGTAATGCACGAGCCACCTGCGCTGGACAAACGTACTGTCTTTTCTGTACGTATCAGCACCGCCCAGTTGCGAAAGCGCGCGGATGGCCTTGCGGTTGTGTTCGGCGCGAGCATGCTCCAGCACATAGCGGTAGGAGAGGTCTTCGCCGCGTTGCATATCGACGACCTGCCCCATCCCAATCACCGCATACAGCAGATCGGGACGCGCTGCCGCAACTTTCATCGCCAGGACGCTTCCCCAGGAATGTCCGAGCAGCAGGACTTTCTGCTGCCCGAAACGCGCGCACAGCAGTTCGATGAGGGCAATGGTATCCTGCACAAACTGTTCAATGGTCATGCTCTCGGGAGGGGGACCCGGTCGGAAGGATTTGCCTGTCCCGCGCTGATCCCAGTTGACACAGACGAAGGATTGTTCCAGTTCTTGCATCGTGGAATGGGCCAGCCACATGTTCGATTCGCCAGGACCTCCGTGCAGGAAGAGCAGCAGCGGTCTCGAAACATCCTGCCCGCGTATGAGAAGCCACTGTGGATAGCCGTTGAGATCGACCGGCTTTAACTCAGCAATCCCGTTAGGCGTTCTCATCGGGGGAGTATCCGTTCGGCCTACGCGCAGAATCGATCCGAAGAGACTGGTGATTATTTTTGGTGACATCTTCTGTACTCCATTTGATGCGGACCACTTTACCGTTTCTGTGCTGCGGCTTCCGCCCCGGCCTGATCCGATTTGACCGTGGAGTCATCGAGTCCATAGCCGCTTTCGATCAGCTCTTTCAGCCGCTGGGTGAAGCGTGCTGCCGGTGCGCCATCGATGATATCGTGATCAAAGCTGATCGTCAGGCTCAGATACTCCCGGATCGCTATTTGCCCGTCCACGACACCCGGCTTCTCACCAATGCCGCCTACCGTCACCCAGAGTGATGGTGGTGAGGCTGGAGGGATGCCCCAACCGGCCCCTTTCCCAAACATGCCCACTGATGAGAGGGCCACCGTTCCCACGTACTTCTTCAACTGCCTGGGGTCCCTCCCCACTATCCGCAAGAAGAAGCCGATGAAGAAGGTTGGCAGGTCCTGAATCAGGTTGAAACCCACCACGGCTTTTGCCACGTCCTGTTCCTGGGCAGCGCGGATCTCGTGATGAATCTCACGCACGGTTTTGTGATGGGCTGCTCGGATAATGTAAGGCATGGGGAGCGAGTGTCCAGCCTCACCACGCTCAATATAGGTCAACACATCCACATCTTCAAACAGGATGAGGCTCTTGCGGCCGAGGCGCATGGCCTGCACGGCTTTGTGTTCCTTGACGGCTTGAGCCAGGCACGCGATGAGGAACGCGGTAAACGACAGGGACTCTCCAGTTTTTGCTTTGTGATCTTGCAAGAACGAGCGAGCCCTACTCACATCGACTTCGAGCAAGCCGTGGATCAAGGGCATGCGGTGGGATACACGAAATTCGGCCGCCATAAAACGTCTGACCTTCGAATACGTCACCACCTGGTAATCAACATGTTGCTGTTTCATTGTCACCTTCCTTCTCTCCTTCCGATGGGATAGGACGTTGAGTACGTCCTCGATAATGTGCAGATGAGAGTTTGTTTGAATCCGGGCTGACCAGCCACGCCATCTTTAGAGCCACGGTATTTTTACCTGCTTGCGGTATTCCTCCCAGGCGGTACCAAAAGTCTTCGACAGGAGTTCTTCTTCTTCAGGCGCAAAGAGTCTCGATCCGATGTAGAGGGTGATGCCAAGCAATACTCCTAACCAGGTGTTCAAGAGCAAACCAACCCATGGCACCACAAGGAAAGCCACACCGGTATATAAGGGGTGCTTCACGATAGAGTACGGTCCGTGTGTGATCAGTTTTTTTTGTGGGACGTTTGTGACGATCAACTTGACTGACCAGATCCACATGGTCACCCCAGGAAGTAACATGAGAAGAGCAATCACCGTTACAACCATCGGTGGACCACCCACACTGAAGAATGATGGAAACAGCATATTGAGCATCACACCGGGGAGCAAAAACGGCAACGTAAACAGTCCAATTTTGTCTCCACTTCCTACCAGTACTTTCAATTTCATCTGCTTTCCTCGTTTCCAGGTAGGGGATGCTTGAGCGTCGCGAAGCACAGGCACTCTCCACTCCCTCCCCTCGTCATGCCCTTGCGCATCTCTGACAGAACTTTCCATTCTGGAGTGTACTGCATGGACGTTACGGGGACATCACAAAGGTGGACTGCACTCTCACGAAGCCATCACACATGATCGATGACCTGCTCGCGCCTCGATGTGGCAAAGGGACGCCCGTTCCTGCGGTTTCAGCTCGAGAGACATGAGCGCGAAGAATGAGGAGTTTGGCTTACGCGTAGGCAAGTTCGGGGGTGCTTTCGTCCGCAGCCCGCAGCAAGTTCGCCTCGCGTCGCTCCTGCCCCACCTGGATACCCTCGGAGAGCGGGGGTGACGCGGCAAGCAGGTAGCCGATGCCGGGTTTCGTCACCAGGTAGCGCGGGTGGCCAGGATCGGGTTCCAGTTTGTGCCGCAGCCGGCTGACGTTCACCTGCAGCAGGTGCCCTTCGCCCGCGTAGGCGGTGCCCCAGACGTGCTCTAGCAGCGCATCCTGCAGGACGATGCGGCCCGCGTTGTGCGCCAGGTAGGCGAGCAGGCTGTACTCGATGGGCGTGAGCATGATCTGGCGGCCAGCCATGGTGACCAGGCGCTGCGCGTGGTCGATCGCCAGCTCGCCGAGGGTGGTGTGCGTCGCGTAGGGGTGCTCGTCCGGGCTAAACTGGGCCCGGCGCAGCACGGCCGCCACTCGCGCCAGCAGTTCGTCCACGCTGAAGGGCTTGGTGAGATAATCATCCGCTCCCAGGTCCAGCGCGCGGACCTTGTCCTGCTCGCGCGCGGTGAGCATGATGATGGGAACCGTGGAGAACTCCCGCACTCTCTGGCAGACCGCCAAACCGTCCATTTTGGGCATCATCACGTCCAGCAGCACCAGGTCGGGTTGGAGCGCTTCGATGCGCGCGAGGGCCAGTTCCCCCTCGCTCGCCGTGTGGACATCGTAGCCCTCAAAGGCGAGATTGCGCGCGACCAGGCGCAGCAGTTGTGGATCATCGTCAGCCGTCAGTATCGTCAGTTTCCTGGCTGGCATCGTGCCCTCTCCTTTCCGCGCAAAGGTGTCTTGGGAATGAACGCTGTACCCAGATGGCGGTCGGACGCACGGTCTGTTGCTCTGGCGCTCCTCCTACTGCTATCTGCTCTCCCGGAAGCCCTTTTCCTCATCGGTCGGCCCTGGTTGGCGCGGACGCGCACTCCAGCCGCAGGGCGAAAGGCACCTTCTTCACGCACTCTCTCTAGAGAGTAGCAGAAGGAGCTCACGATTTCGTCACAGGAGAGCAAGAGGAACTCACAATTGCATCACGGAAGAACTCCCGCTCGCAGCGCGAAGTGTAGCAGATCGAACTCCTCACCCCTACGTTTCACTTCCTGGCGGGTTCGGGTAGCCGTGTCGGCACTCCCCCTGGGATGACCCGCGGCTCTGCCTGGATCGTCTTGCGCGTCGCCAGGACACACACGGCACCGCCGATCGCCAGCACCAGCAGCGAGCGGGTGACATCAACCCGGTCGGAATAGGGGACCACGAGCTGCGAGGTGAAATTCGCCGTGAAGTGCAGCAGCAGAGCCGCCAGGATGCTGCGGTTCGTGTGGAGGTACACCCAGGTGATCAACAGGCTCAGCCCGATGCTCCAGACGAGAAAGGTCCAGAACCCGCTCAACCCGAACCCCATCTCAGCATGCCAGGTGCCGGCCATGAAGTAGAGCGGCAGATGCCAGACGCCCCACACCAGCCCCAGGACGCACGAGCCCCCGATGATGCCCAGGCGCTTGAGGAGTGGGTCGAGGGCATAGCCCCGCCAGCCAAACTCTTCGGACCACGGCCCGGACAGGAAGCTGATGAACACCGTCAGCGGCAGCGTCGCCGGGTTAGCCAGCAGGCTTTTGAACTCGCTCATGCCTGGGGTGGCTCCGCCCAGGGCCAAGTCGAGAGCGATGCTCACCGCAAAAAGCAGCGGGAAGGTCACCAGGATCACGCCCCACCAGGGCAGCCGGATGCGCCGCCACGAGAAGCTGCGGCGCCAGAAATCCCGCCGCCGTTCCTTCTCGAAGGTCAGCAACACCATGGCGACCCCGACCAGCGAGGGACCCATTCCCCCGCCAATGAGCAGAAGAGTCCAGGGCATCTCGTAGGGGCTGTGGTGGCCGATGGCAATCGGGGTGTAGCACGCCCACGTCCACACAAACGTGGCGACAAAAAACAGGATCAGGTTGCGTGTTTCCTTTTTCATCTGACGATTTCCTCCTCTAATTCTCCCGAAGAGCGCGCGCATCCCAGCGCCTTGCTGGCTTTTTTGGTGGCTGTGGACGAGACGGGCTGCGCTTGCTTCGCATCTATCATGCTTCGCCTCCGACTCTCTCCGCGAGAGGGGAGTGCTGATCTGGCGCATGGTCAAGCATATGCTTTCTGACGTCTGGGCGAACCGCCTCCATCTGGATGAAGGCGGCGATGTGTCCCCCGTCTGGAAGTTGAGTAGGCGCGCGCCAGGGATCGCGGAGGAGAAGAACTCGGCGTTGCAGTAGGGCTGGAGCGTGTCATCCTGGGCGTGGATGACCAGAGTTGGCACGCGGATGCCGGAGATGCGCGGGCCGGGCACCTCCCGCGTATGGTCGAAGACCACGCCTGCCTGCCGCAGCGAAACCGGGTTCATCTCGTCGATGAAGTGCCAGATGGCCCCCCGTTGCTCGGGACTGAGGCCGGCGGCCACTGCCCTGGGCACCCCCATGAGCGTCAGGAACTGCCGCTCGAACAATCGGCTGATGGCCCAGTAGAGGAAGTCTCCCTGGAAGATCCAGGTCAGTGTGCTACCCTGCCTGCGTGCCTGCCCGCTCTCCTCCAGCGGGATGCGGGCGCCGCCGCAGGAGATCAGCGCGAGCGACGACACGCGCTCCGGATGGAGCAACGCGAACAGCAGCGCCGAGGGGCCCCCGGCGGAGAAGGCGACGACCCCCCCACCTGCTGCACGCCCAGGTGGTCGAGCAGGCTGGCGTAGGCGTGGGCCTGCTCATCCCACGTGGCACCCACGTGGAACGTCGACCTCAGGTAGCCAAAGCGCGAGGGGGTGATGCAGTGAAAATGCTCGTCCAGTACGGCCTGCGCCAGGAGTTCGCCCTGGTCGAAGCCGCCGCCGCTGCCGTGGATCACCAGGACAGCGGATCCGGTGCCGTGCTCGCTGTACTCGATGTCGCCGTAGGGAGAGGAGATGACCGTGCTCTTTCCCCGGAGCCGCTCCTGGGCGGCGCGCATGTCCGAGCAGTACTTCGCGAACACAGCCGTCGCCGCAGCAACCGAGACGAGCGGGAGCAGTGGTATGCCTTTGTATTTCATACGTGTGTACCTTTAGCCGCTATGTGAAATCATCAGGGGCATCGACTCAGCGCGTGTCTCTGGTCCAACAAAGATGTACACCAGCATGGTGACGCCCGAGAAGGCCAGTAGCAGGATGAACCAGATCCACTGATCCAGTCGCGCCATCTTGATGAGCGCCCCAATATATCCGACGAAGCTGGTGAGAGCACCGATGACATACATCCCTATGGCCAGCCAGAAGAGCACCGGGCTTCCGAGTGCTGTCACCCGTGTCTGGAATCCCCCATTCGCCAGGGCTACCGTCGTTGTGGTGCTCCCTACGAGACCAAAGATGAGTGGGATGGTCGCTAGGAGGCAGGCCATGATGAGCGTGTCGGCCAGGGTGGCGCGCGCGAGGATGAGGGTACTGGCCCTGCTCACGGAGTCGCTAAACTGGATGGTGTCCTCCAGACGAGCCATTGGCCGTGGCCCTAGAAAGTAAAGCGCGAGTGCGACCAGGAACACGCCGAAGCCAGCCACCCCAAAGACACCTGTCCAACGCCTCACGTTGAGATCATTCATCAGAAACCTCATTCGATCCGCCCTGCGCGAGCTGGAAGAGCCTGCGGGCAATCAGGGCCAGCCAGAGCGCGGTAGGCACGAGAGAACCCAACGCGAAGTACAGGCCGATCATTCCCGCCGTAGACGGGATGAGCATTAAAACGCCTGCCGCCATTCCCGCGTAAGCAGTGGCTTTCCCAAAGATGTTGCTGCGCAGCATGACCACCGAAATGAGGAGTGTGGCGACGGCGTTAAGGGTGTAATACGCGTCGAAAGCGGTACCCTGGTAGACCGCCAGCATCGCCTGCCCGGAGGCCTGGAGCAGGGACCGCTGCGCATCGGTGGTGGCAGCCGCGTATTGAGTGCTGAGGGAAAGCATCTCGAAGGCCGTATTCGACGCGAAGTAGGCCGCGATCCCGACCAGGCCAAACGCCAGCGCGATGGCCATGAACGAGGGACTGGCTCGTCTGAGGGACATGTAGAGGGCAAGATACAGCAGAATCACCAGAGCATTATCAACCAGGTACAGCAGGTCCAGGCTCAACAGTCCGAGCAGCCCATTCTGGTGAAACAGGGTGAAGTAGCCGATAACGGTGCTCGGTGGTGGA